>Ga0208459_1002586_pt1 | contig 15052 bp, 13 predicted proteins | sample AD_UKC087_MetaG_FD_184433 | JGI IMG/M metagenome (GOLD analysis project Ga0208459, IMG submission 184433) | Active sludge microbial communities of municipal wastewater-treating anaerobic digesters from USA - AD_UKC087_MetaG (SPAdes) (version 2) | ecosystem: Engineered > Bioreactor > Anaerobic >... | reverse complement strand
GGGTTTGGTAACCGGCAGTCAGTTCTGGCAGAAAATCGTTGCGTTTTAGCACCGGTATGCCTTTCGCGCGCGCGGCGAGGACTTCAGGATCGTCGTCATGGACGGCGGAAGAGCGCACGATCACATCGGCGGAAAGCGCCAGCTCAGGGCTGTGCCCCAGAAGCGTGCGTGCGCCTTTGGCTGTGACCGCGTCGAAATAGCGTGAGGCAGACTTATCCGTTCCGCTGACCTGCCAGCCTTTTTCCAGCAGCAGGAGGGCGATCGCTGAGATGCCTGTTCCGCCGATCCCGATGAAATGCACTTTTTGCATCAGATCATCACTCCGATCACGATCAACACCGCAATGGCAATTGCCACATAGGTCCAGTTTCCATTTAAGATGTCTGGGACCATATTGTTGATAAGGTCAATCGCCTGCTTTCCGTATTCCGTGCCGGCGTCCGGAGGAATGACCCAATTCCAGGGATAACCGGCTTTATCGATGAAATACCAGGCTGAACCGATCAGCCAGTAGCCGTTAGCGGCGCCGAAAACCGCGCCGAGAATTATATCGATCGGCGTGTCACGGTTGAAGCGCCCCGACTCTGAAAAACGGCGGAAGGCGGGCGTCTGATAACCGAGAAAGCCGCAGACAAACAGGACGAGCAGTTGGAAGGTCAGGGCTTTGGTTCCGGTGAGGTCACTGAACACGCGGGGCAGCACTTCCTGAATGATGAAGAGCGCCAAAATCCCTGAAACGACTACCACCAGTTCCTTGCGCAAGCCTCTGATGGCTCCAATCACTCCGAAGAGGACGATGAAGATGGTGAACAAGACGTTAAGCGTAACCATATTTGTTTCTATCCCTCCGCCATTTCGTAGATCAGGCTGGCGATGCGTTCCGCAGCCTGAGGCTGTGAAAGGGCTTGCATGGCGCGGCGCATATGTTCCAAACGCGGCTGATCCTGAATGAGCGTGTCGATTTGGGCAAGCAGTTGACTCTGCAGATATTGGTCTTCCAGTAAAACGGCGGCTTCGCGTTCCACCAGGTAATCCGCGTTGACTTTCTGGTAACGCCAGGCATAGGGGTAGGGCACCAGGATGGCAGGCAGACCGAAGAACGGGTACTCACCTAAAACGGAAGCGCCCGCACGGGAGACCACAAGGTCGGCAGCCGCGTATGCAGCGCCCATCTCGTGGAGGTATGGGAATGCCTGGTAGCTGCGCGGAAGATTGGCGGTCGCGGTCCTGACGGTTTCCCAGTCGAGATGACCGGTCAGGTGGATGACCTGGTAACGCTGGAGCAGCTCTTTGAGGATGGCGATGACTGCTTTGTTGATCGAGCGCGCGCCGCTGCTGCCGCCGGTGAAGAGGATGACGGGTTTTTCACGGTCAAATCCGAAATACTCCAGAGCATCCGCTTTGATCCATCGCATCAGGTCCTTACGCAGAGGGTAGCCTGTCACTTCAATACGTTCCTTCTTGCTGAAATACCGCTTCGAATCGCTGACTGTGACGGCGATTTTGTCCGAAAATCGGGCTAAGGTTTTCAGCGCCAGTCCGGGTTCGATATCCGGAACGAAAAGCAGGGTCTTGATTTTCAGACCAGCCAGCGCCATGGGAATCGCCACATAACCTCCGGTGAACATCAACACGTCCGGTTGGTAGTCGCTGAGAATTCGCTTTGCCTGTTTGTAGCCTTGCCATAGTTTCACCAAATTGCCGGGCAATTGCCGCGCCGAGATGCCGTGAACCCCAGCCGCGCGGATGCCTTTGTAGGGCAGGTTCGCACGAGCGATGAGCTCCGCCTCCATGCCACCTTCGCTGCCGACCCAGAGCACCTCTGTGTCACTATTCAACCTCTCCGTAACGGTCAGCGCCGGATACACTCCGCCGCCAGTCCCGCCTGCGCAAATCAACAGTCGCACTGGTACTCCTTTCTGAAGCGGTTGTGGTTGTTCCCTGTCGGGCAACATTCATCACGATCCCAATCGCAGCCATGGTCGCGGTCATGCTGGAGCCTCCCGCGCTGATGAAGGGCAAGGCGTTGCCGGCAAAGGGTAATAAGCCGACGATGACCGACACGTTGATCAGCGCTTCGATGACGATCCAACTGGTCAGTCCGAATGCCAGCAGGGAGCCCAACTGGTCAGGCGCGTTGCGGGCAATCTTGAAACCCCGCCAGAGCAACAGCACATAAAGCAGGATGACAATGAGCGAGCCGATGATGCCGGTCTCTTCTGCCAGGACGGCAAAAATACTGTCAGTATGCGGCAGAGGCAGTCCGGTGAACTTGGTGTTGGCTTTGCCAAGCCCGACTCCGAACACGCCGCCTTTGATGATCGCTTCGTAGGTGCGGCGGATGTGGTAGGAACTCTTGGTGGGGTTTTCGAGCCCGGAAAGATATTGGGCGAAACGTATGCGCCCGGTAGGCATCACGTTGATGAGGAAGATAAATCCGAGCAAACCGACCAGGATGACTATGGCAACATGTTTCCAATCTCCGCCAGCCAGGAAGAGCAGCATGATTCCCAGCATCAACACAGTCAGACCGGCGCTCAGGTCAGGTTGGGCGAGGATCAAAGCCACCACAAAACCGATCCCGAAGGAAAGCGGCAGGAGGTAGTTTTTGAAATCCTTCAACATTTCTTTATTGTTTGTGAGCCAAACCGAAAGGTAGAGCACGGAAACCAGTTTTGCCAGTTCGGCCGGCTGTATGGAACCGTCCAGCAGGGAGCGGGCTGAGTTGTAGCGCACTTCGCGGACGATGAGCACAGCGAATAGCATACCGATGACAACAAGCATCATCGGCACCACCCATTTGCGGTAGCGGTGGTAGTCGAAGTAACTCAACACGGTCGCGCCGATCACACCCAGCACGACCCAGATCACCTGGCGAAGAAAGATGGCGTTTTGACTTTTACTATCGCTGATAGCCATAGAGGCATCCCAACTGGCGGAATAGACCATTAGCAATCCAATCACAAGCAGGCTGGCAACGATCAGCAGCAGCCCCACGTCAAAGGAGAGGGACTGGACGTTCGCGCGCCGGCGTGGTTTTGGGGTAGTTGCGTTTATCATAGTTCGTTCACCCATTTTCTGAATGCTTGCCCTCGTTCTTCGAAATCTTTGAAGGCGTCATAGGATGTGCAGCCGGGGGAGAGCAAGACGACATCCCCCTTTTCGGCCTGTTTGTACGCAGTTTTGATGGCTTCGTGCAGCGTGGCGCAGCGAACAACGCTCCGCATCGCCTGACCGGGCTTTTTGGGACCGATCGCGTCAGCGATCAGGTCGCCGGCTTCACCAAAGATCACTACCCGTGAAACCCGCTTGCGGATCAACTGCGCGAGATGGTCCCAGGGAAGTTTTTTATCGCGACCGCCGAGCAGCAGCACGATAGGCTCTTCAAAAGAATTGATTGCGGCGACCGTGCGTTCGGGCGCGGTAGCGATCGAGTCGTTGTACCAACGCACGCCGTTCAGCTCGCGCACCAATTCCAGACGGTGCGGAACACCGTCGAAGGTTTCAATTGCCAATTGGATGCCCGGCAGACCGATCGTCGCGCCAGCGGCGAGGGCGCAGGCAGCCAGAACGTTATAGAGATTGTGTTCACCGCGCAGGTTGATCCACTCTACCGGCAGCATCTTGAGCCTGTCTCCGCCGATTTGGAGCATAATCTGCCCATCGTCCACGTAGGTGCCGTTTTCGCGATAAGCCGGGGCTTTCAAGCCAAAGCTGATCACATCCGTGCGGACCTGGTTGCGTAAATCCCAGGTACCTTCATCATCGCGGTTCAAGACCGCCACATCACCCTGATGCTGGTAGCGCAAAATGCGCGATTTAGCTTCGATGTAAGCCTGCATGGAGTTGTGGCGGTCGAGGTGGTTGGGGGTGATGTTCAACACCGCTGCCACCTGCGGTGAAGCGGTCATCAATTCCAGTTGGAAGCTCGAGAGTTCCATCACCACCAGGTCATCTTCATCCATTTTGTCGAGGTCATCGATCAGCGGGTTGCCGATATTGCCGCCTACCCAGGCGCGGTGAGGGCTGGTTTTCATTTCAAAATGTTTTTTCGCCATCAAACCGACCAGGGCGGTAGTGGTGCTCTTGCCGGCGGAACCGGTGATGCCGATCACGGTTGCGGGGCATTCCTCAAGGAAGATTTGCGAGTCGTTGCTGAGTTTGATGCCCTGGCTGCGTGCCGCCACGATGAGGGGGATGGTCAGGGGCACCCCGCCCGAGACGCAGAGCAGATCGGCGCCTTCGAGAAGACTTTCCGGATGCCCGCCGAAGGCGAATTCCACCGGCAGGTTTGCCAGTGCGGCGCGGGCGGGCGCAAGCTCATCCGCGGAACGGGAATCGGTCAGCAGGACCTGAGCACCTTTTCCAGCGAGGTAGCGTGAAATCGCCAGTCCCTGGCGGGCTGCTCCGATCACGATCACTTTTTTGCCAGAATAGTTTGTTTTCATCAGCTTAAAAATGCCATACTCAGTCCCAGCATGGCGCCAATCAGCTCAATGAGCCAAAAGCGCATCACGATCTGGTTCTCCTCCCAACCGATCATCTCAAAATGATGATGGATCGGGGTTTTCTTGAAGACGCGTTTGCCGCCGGTCGCTTTAAAATAGAGCACCTGAATGATCACGCTCACCATCTCAGCGGTGGGGATGATGGCAATCAGCGGCAGGAACAGCCAGCGCCCGGTCATCAGCGCGACCACCGCGAGCGTTGCGCCGAGCGCCTGCGAACCGGTGTCGCCCATGTAGAGCGCTGCGGGTTTGCAATTAAACCATAGAAAGCCTGCCAGCGCGCCAACGATGCAGAAGCAGAAACGTCCGAGGTATATCTGCCCCTGCATAAGCGCGATAATGCCGTAGGCGCCAAAAGCGGCGATGGAGATCATGCCAGCCAGACCATCAATTCCATCGGTCAGGTTGATGGCATTGGAATATGCGACGATGAAGAAGGCTGCGATCGCCAGGTAAGCCCAGCCCAGGTTTAGGGGAACCAATGAAGTAGGCCAGAGCAGGTGGGGGATCAGCAGGATTTCTTTGAGGGCATAGGCGATCACCAGCGCCACGAGACACTGCAGCAGGAATTTGGTCTTTCCGCGCATTCCCAGTCCGCGCCTTGGTCCGCGGATGCCTTCCCAGTCGTCCACCGCGCCAATCAGCGCGAAGCCCCACATGGTAGCCAGCGGTACCAGGATGGAGGAGCCGATCAGTTGCGAGCCGAAGAGCGAAACCGCGTTGAGGATGACGGTAAGCAAGGTCACAGGAATGAGAAACATGAAACCGCCCATTGTGGGGGTGTTCATCTTTGCCATATGAGATGCCGGAACGTCGATGCGGATGATCTTTCCGATGTTTAACTTCCGCAGCATGCGGACGAATGGGCTGCCCCAGATGACGGTCAGCATGAAACTGATGCTGCTTATGGCAATTGCCAGCGAAGAATCACGCATTAGTTTAGATCCTCCAAAGCTGATACGATTTTTTCCATGTGCATACTATGCGACCCTTTCACGAGGGCAACATCGCCGGCGTGCAGGGCTTCTTTCAAATATGCGAGCGCGCCGGTGTAGTCGTCGAACCAGCGGATTTTATCAGCACGGTAACCGTTCCCGAGAGCTGCGTCGCGGGTCATCAGGCTGCGAGTACCGACGAGCACCATCTCATCCGCGACTTCAGAAGCCCGCAGACCGACACGGTTGTGACCGGCTTCCTCGTAGCGACCGAGCTCGAGCATATCACCAAGCACAGCTACCTTGCGCCCATTCAGGTCATTAAGCAGGTTTAGCGCTGCGATGGTCGAGTCGGGGGAGGCATTATAGCTGTCGTCAATCAGAATCGCGCCGGAAGCGGTGCGGACGGTGACGATGCGGACCTGAAAGCGGTCATCCTTGAAGGCGTCAAAAATCGCGTCCCAATCCATGCCCAGGTTGAACGCGACCGCGGCAGCCCGCAGCATGGTGTAGACCGAGTGGCGCCCGATCAATGGCGCGGAGACGAAGAGGCTCTCTCCCTGATAGTGCATACGGCAGCGTATCCCCTCTAAGCCATGGCTCTGGATTTCGTCCGCCCAGAGGTCGGCTTTGGGATCCAGCCCGTAATAGAAAACGCGCGCGGCGGTGAGAGATGCCATCTCTCTGACGTAAGGATCGTCGTAATTAAGAATCGCGAGCCCATCCGGCGAGGCGGGCAGGGCTTCAACCAGTTCGGCTTTCCCGCGGGCAATATCTTCAATGCTGCCGGCGCGTTCCGCGTGGACCGTGCCGATATTTGTGATGATCCCGATCTGCGGCTTGGCGATATCGCATAGGAGTTCGATTTCACCCGAAACGTAGAAGCCCATCTCGAGTACCGCCACTTTGTGTTCTTCGTTCAAGGAAAGCAGCGTAAGCGGCAGACCAATTTCGTTGTTCATGTTCCCCTGATTTTTCAGGGTTCTCGCCCGGCTCCCCAGCACGGAAGCCGCCAATTCCTTGGTGGAGGATTTTCCGACGCTGCCGGTGATGCCGATCACGGTCAGGTTGTGCTGCGCGCGCCAGTATTTTGCCAGTGTCTGAAGAGCTTCCAGCGTGTTTGAGGTCCGCAGGCTGAAGGGGGCGATTGCCGGCAGGATAAAACCCGACTGACGGATATCCACTACCGGGAAGACGCTTTCGATCGGTTGATCGGTCAGCGCCAAAACCGCGCCGTTGGCAAAAGCCTGATCCACAAACAAATGACCGTCCGTGTTTTCGCCCTTTAACGCCACAAAGAGCCCCTTACTGACAGTGCAGCGCGAATCTACACACCCACAAGCGATTTCAAAATCCTGCGGGATTTGGTAATCCGCGGTTGGCGCGAGCGCTTTGAGAACGTGGCTGAGGGTCAACATTGTTTCTACTCCAATCCTGCAATGTTGCGTCCGTCGTATCTTAAAGACAGACGGACATTATCAGGAGGGATATTCATCAACACTACCAGGTCTTCGACGAGGTCTGAGAAAACCGGAGCCGCGACTTCGGAACCCCAAATGGAGATTTCGGGTTTTTCGAGCCAGATATAGACCAGGAATTTTGGATCTTCAGCAGGTCCCCAGCCAACGAAAGAGGTGTTGGTGGCGGAGTTTGTGTAGCCGAGCGGAGTGGCGATTTCGCCGGTGCCGGTCTTGCCTGCCAGGCTGTATCCTTCGACCAGCGCCGAAGAAGCTTCGTTTTCGAGAGAATCGACCAGCATTTGTGTCAGGGTGCGGGCAGTTTCTGCGGAGATGGGCGTGCCGACCACAACCGGGTCAACATTGTACTGCTTGCCATCGATGACCATTGCCTTGACGACATGTGGCGCCATCATTCTTCCTTCATTAGCGACCGCGCCGATTGCCGTTACCATTTGGATCGGGGTGACGGAAATACCCTGCCCAAAAGAGTTGGTTGCCAGGTCAACTTCGTACCATAAACCGTCGCCGGGGAGTTTGAGAGGCCAGTGATTCTCACCGCCCAGATCAATGCCGGTATTGCGGTCAAAACCGAAGGATTTCAGATAAGAATAGAAACGGTCCGGACCAAGTTCGGTTCCCAGCCAGGCGAGACAGACGTTGAGGGAGTGCTGCATGCAGCCGGTCATGTCCACTTCGCCCCAGCCGCCCATGTTCCAGTTGTAGATGGTTGCGCCGCCGACTGTGATAGAGCCAGTGTCGTTGAAGGTGGTGTCAGCGGTGACCACGCCGGCGTCCAAAGCGGCTGCCATGGTGATGACCTTGAAGACGGAACCTGGTTCGTAGGTGCTGCTGATGGCGCTGTTGTAGGGCTTGGGGTTGGGGAAGATCTCCGAATAATTCCAGTACTCGTTCGGATCCAGCCTGGGAGCGGTCGCCATCGCAACGATTTCGCCGGTTTCTGGGTCGTAGACAACGATTGTGCCGTTGTCGGCTCCGGACCATTTCAGCGCTTCGTCGAGTTTCCTTTCCGTCATCGCTTGAATTTCACGGTTGAAAGTTAACTGCACTGTTACACCCGGCGGTACCTCTTCCACCGAAGTCAGCAGGTTGGGGTCAATCGCCGAGTAGATCAGTTTGGGTTCTCCAGCCATCAGGTCATCGTAGGCTTCTTCAATCCCGAAATAGCCGATACCATCGGTTCTGTCCCGGAAGCTGTAAAAACCAAGGATATTTGACGCGAGCGTGCCTTCGGGGTAGCTGCGTTTGTTGTTAGCGGTCCAGACCAGCCCTTCGAGGTTGGGGCGAACTTCGCCGCGTTTGACGCTGCGGCTGGCATAGTCATCTTTGATGACTTCCAATTGGTCGATCTTATCCTTGCTCGCGAAGCCGTCCAGAACGACGAAGTAGGGATTGCCGTTGCCAGGAGTCATCTGGGAATAGCCGAGGACGGTGGCATAATCGAGCCCGAGCACGCTTGAGGCAGCAGCCGCTACCGTTTCGGGTTGTTGGATGGCTCGCAGGTCGAGCCCAACTTCGTATACCACTTCGTTTCCAGCCAGGAGGCGTCCTTCCGAATCGTAAATGCTGCCGCGTTCGGGATATATCATTCGGTTGATGCCCTGGTAGGCTTCGCTGTCCTCCAGGATCTGCTTCGCGCCTTCGATATTCTGGATGCGGATGAGTTGGATGCCAGCGGCTGCAGCCACCACGCTTGCCACAACGCAAATAACAAAGAAACGATTCCAATTTGTCGTTTTCATGGAGCCACCTCCGTCGGAACGGGCGCAAGCTCTTCGGGGACTGCGCTTTCCGCTGGTCCTTCGGTTGGGCTTGGCTCGACAAAAACTTTCAGCCTCAGCCAATCCCATAAAGATGCTGTAAATTCAGGCAGCAGCACAGGTGTGCTGATATCCTCAACGGCTGGGGGAGGGGCGAGCGCCGGCTGGGAGGGCGGGATGTAACCGGGAACTTCGATGTACATTGCCTCGAGTGGGTCCAGCAGGGTCATGTTCAGCGCTTCCGCCCGTTCACTTAATGATTTCGCGGAAGAGGCTTCCGCATATCGCGTTCTAAGATCGTTGATTTCCATCTCCAAGGCTAAGATTTCCGCCTCCAAATTTTGGATCCGCCGCCCGGTAGCGGCGGCGCGTCCGCTGATCATCAGATATACGCCGGCAACTACAGCAATGCCGACCAGCACCAGCAAGAAAATGCCGATCCACTGGAGCTGAGTGCGCCAGGGGGCTTGTTTATAGGCTTGTAAGAGATTCTTTTTCATAGCCTTTTCCATGCAGTTTCTATGCCATTTCTTTACAACTTCTCTACCACCCGCAATTTCGCGCTGCGAGACCGCGGATTACTCTCAACCTCTTCCGGTGATGCCGTCACCGGTTTGGAGGTTAAAATCCGGACGCTCGCTTTATGCCCGCAGGTGCAGACTGGCTGCTCGGGAGGGCAGAGGCAGTTTGTGCTTTCGCGTTTGAAAGCCTGCTTCACCAATCGGTCTTCCAGCGAGTGGAAACTGATGACCGCGAGGCGTCCGTATTCGTTTAAAAGTGCGATCAGGCTCGGTATTGCCTGTTCAATAGTTCTGAGCTCGTCATTCACTGCGATGCGCAGCGCCTGAAAAGTTCTGGTGGCGGGATCTTGCTTTTCTCGGGTTTTGCCGAGAGCGTTCCTGATCACCTCTGCCAATTCCCCCGTAGTCCTCAAGGGTCTGGCTCGGAGGATTGCCCGCGCGATCCGTCTGGAGAACCGCTCTTCGCTGTAGCGCCAGAGGAGGTCAGCCAGACTGGCTTCATCCAGACCGTTGACCAGATCAGCAGCGGTTTTGCCGTGGGTGGGGTCAAAGCGCATGTCCAGCAGACCGTCATGCCTGAAGGAAAAACCGCGTTCGCTCTGGTCAAGCTGCATGGAGGACACACCGAGGTCCATCACAATCCCGTCAACGCCCGTCCATCCAAGTTCGCGGAGGATTTCAGCGCTCCGCAGGTAAGACGCATGCACAACGCGCGCGCGTTCACCAAAGGGGCTGAGGCGCTGCCTGGTGAGGGCTATTGCCTGGGGGTCGAGGTCCAGAGCCAGGAGCTCTCCGAGGGGGGAGCAGTGGGTCAGGATGCCTTCCGAATGACCTCCGGCGCCGGCAGTGCAATCCAGATAGCGCTTCGGGCTTGAAGGAGCCAGATATTGAATTGTTTCTTTGTAAAGTACCGGGCGGTGCGGGAAGTTGTCTTCGCTCACCGCTTTCCTCAATTTCCTCTAGTATTGATATTGAACATTGCCCAGCGGTCAGCATTTGCTTTCGGGTCGCTGTTCGCGTTTTCTTCCGCTTCCAGCCGTTCGGGAGCCCAGATCTCAAAGCTGTCTCCAACGCCAATGATGACCACCTTTTCCTCAATGCCGGCAAACTTCCGCAGGTGTGTCGGAATGAGGATGCGTCCAACTGTGTCATAAGTGAGCTCAGCAGAACCACCCAAAATCTCACGGCGCATGGAACGCAGGCGGGGATCCGTGATGGAAATGCTGTTGATCGAGTCAGCGATGATGTCGAACTTATCTTTGGAATACGCCATCAGGTTTCCGTCCAGTCCTTTGGTCACGCAGACAAGATCGCCGGAAGTTTGTTCACGGTAATTGGAAGGAACCGTCATCCGTCCTTTCTTGTCGATGTTGTGCTCAAACCTTCCGTAAAACATTTGTTCTATATTCCTTTTAATTGGCGAAGCGCTGGTTTCCCGGCGCTTCCTATAGTTTTGTGACACTTTCTGACACTTTATGACAATCTTGCACACATTATAGGACTGAACCCCCAAAAAAGCAAGAGATTTGGCATGCAATTTGCTAGGAATTTTAGATTTTTTCCTGGATTTGAAGGGTTAGCCTGAGGACAGCGGGCAGTATTGCGCGTAGCCACTTAATGCTATTGAGTTTTTTTGGAGGAATAGGGTCGGAAATTTCCCGGGCGGGACGAATGGGCTAATACTAGTAAAAGTTTCATTCTTGGCGAGCAGGAGGGTTCGGGATTGTCATCTACTGGAGCTTGGGTTTGTTATTGGTGATTTTAGTGCTTGTGGCAGATGAGGGCTACGCAGGAACTATGGGGTTTATATGATGAACAGGTATGTGTCCGCAAGGCAAGATATCAACTCTACTTCGTTCCTTCCTTCTCAGCTTGCACGGATGGAGAAATACCCTGCGGGCACATGCCTCATCCGTACGGCGGGGGCTAGCTCCCGCCGAATTTGTTTGTTTCAAGGACGCTTTGAGGTTCATCTGGCGGGTATATGCCTCCGAGAAAAAGGGCAATTACGTCACTGCGGACCTGCCGTTCAAAATTGAGCGGATGGAGCGAGCCCCATCCGTCCGGCGGGGGCTAGCTCCCGCCGAATTTATTTGTCATAAGTATGCCCCATCCCTACGGCGGGGTATAGCTTTTCGAAAAAGGGCAATGAAATCGCTGCGCACCTACTGTTCAAAATTGCGCGGATGGAGCAAAACCCTGCGGGCACATGCCTCATCCGTACGGCGGGGGCTAGCTCCCGCCGAATTTGTTTGTTTCAAGGACGCTTTGAGGTTCATCTGGCGAGGATATGCCTCTGCAAAAAAGGGCAAGGACATCGCCGCCGACCTGCCGTTCAAAATTGAGCGGATGGAGCGAGTCCCACCCGTACGGCGGAGAATGACTTTTCGATAATGGGCAAAGAAGTTGCTGCCGACCTGCCGTTCAAAATTGAGCGGAAGGAGCAATACCCTGCGGGCACATGCCCCATCCGTATAATAGCTTGGATTATGTAGAAAGGATTGAGGACTATGGTGCCAATGGATTTTGACGCTTTTTTGTCTTCAACACATGGTCCTATTTTTATCACTTTACTTTCTAAGTACGAGAGGACATTGGCTGGTTGTTATACATATTATTAAGCATCATTCTTCAAACGGATTGCGCCATTTTCCTGCTGCAGTTGAAGTAGCTTGTCAAATTTCAAGCGTACCACCAACAATGTCAGGAAAAACATCACCACATAAACAATTGCGCCGAGTCTTGGCGCAGAAGGTGTGGTAATCAACCCAAGCAAAAACTGTCCGAACGGCACAAACCCAAACACCAGGAGAAACATGCTTTGAACTTTTCCGCGCATGCTTTCCGGCACGTAAGTCTGTATGATCGTGTTGATCCGCGGCGATAAAACTCCATGAATCACATTCATTAACATCAGTGAGCTAATTGCAATAATTACATTACTACTGATTGCAAATATCAGAAGGAAAAAGCCCATCAGAACGTAACCCTGATACTGATTTCTACCAAATCTTGTTTCGTTGCGTTTCCCGATCGCCATGGATAATACAGCCCCGATCAATTGCCCCAGCCCGCAGGATGACATCAATTTGCTCATCCCGCTCGAATCAAGCCCAAAGACATTCTTTGCGAAATAAGGAATGATCGAAAAAATTGACATGATGAACAGTGACAGCGCGATAGTGATCAGCCAGAGAGGCAATATGATTTTGTCTTTTATGAGAACATCCGGTTGAAAAGTCTTTTTTAAGTCTTTGTTTTCCGTTTCTGCAATCGAAGAGGGCAGTTTTATCAGAAAAAACATAAGCAGGGGAATCAGAATGCTGTAACAGTAAACAAAAAAGGGCGTCGAAGGGGAAAAAGATTTCAGCAACCAGCCTGCCCACATCGGCCCTAAAAATCGCGAGGCATAAAGCCCTACCAAACTTAGACTCATCCCCATAGGGACGTAGGTTTGAGGGATGAGCATGGGTATATAAGAAAGAAATACGGGTTGCCAAATTGCATTTAATGTACCGATCAGGAAAGAGATTGCGTAGGTCACGATGAAATTGAATGACAGTTTTGAGGAAATCAGACTGAAGGCACAGGCGACGATGATTTGCAGTACAAGAATAAGACGGAGGGAGCGCAGTTTATCCTTGTTATCTGCGATCGCTCCACCCATCAGCGAGAAGAGAAATTGCGGCAACGTCATGCTCGTGGCAATGACACCAATATGAAAAGCAGAGTTCGAAAACTCAATCACGCGCCAATTCAGAGCAGTGATGTAAACTGACATTCCGACCTGCGACAGGATAACGCTTAGCATCAGAACGTAAAAGAGAATTAGTTTTTTCAGTTTTCCATTCATTTTGCTTCTCCGGAGTTGGCACAAACCAACTTATAACTTAAACAATAACAGAAGCATACGGTGGATCTCTGCGCAAAAGAAAAAACAATCACTTTCGTTTACTCTTCCGATCACAATCAAATTATAACTTTGATTTAGTTTTGTCATTTTTATCCGTAATTCCCGCCTTTCCCTGGTGAGAAGCAGGATGATCAGAGGGATCAGTCAGAAAAGTTTTGGATAAAAGCGGTTTGTATTCAAACTGCCCGATTTCTGCCTTATACCCTTTTCAGCTATTCAAACGCAATAACCCGACTGGCGAATCGTGCCTGCCGGCAGCAGAGAAGCTGATGATTTGCATTATAATGACAGGGTATGAGCACTCTGGGCATCCTCAATGACCGCTACCAAATCGAACAAACGCTGGGTACAGGCGGGATGGCGATCGTTTATAAAGCCAAAGATCTGATGCTCGAGCGTTATGTCGCGGTTAAAGCGCTGCGAGAGGACTTTTCGCAGGATATTGCCTTTCGTGAACGCTTCCGCCAGGAAGCCAAAGCCGCCGCGAACCTCTCCCACCCGAACATCGTCACGGTGCATGACTTTGGTCTTGATCAGAAGCATCTCTTCATCGTAATGGAATACATGCCGGGCACAGACCTGAAGACGCTCATCAAGCAAAAAGGGCGCTTCAGTGTCGCCGAAGCGCTGGAACTGATGATTCAGGCATGCGGAGGGGTGGGATATGCCCACCGTGCTGGATTGGTTCACTGCGACATCAAACCCCATAACATGCTCGTCACTCCGGAAGGACGCCTGAAAGTGACCGATTTTGGCATCGCGCGGGCGCTTTCTTCCATCTCTCCGGATGAACGCAGTGAAGTCGTTTGGGGTTCGCCGCATTACTTCTCCCCGGAGCAAGCCAGCGGCAAGCCGCCTTCGCCGGCTTCGGATGTGTACTCTTTGGGCGTCATTCTCTACGAGATGCTGGCGGGAAGGCTGCCGTTTATCGCTTCGGATTCGAGTGAGCTTGCGCGTATGCACCGCGAGGACAAGCCCGTCGCGCCCCGCTACTATAACACCAGCATTCCTTCCAAACTGGAGGAAATCATCCTCAAAGTGCTTTCCAAAGAGCCTTCCGCCCGCTATCGGACGGCTGACCAGCTCGGAAGGCTGCTGATGGGTTTTTACGAATCTGAACTTTCCGTGCCCATCACGAACGAAAACCTGAATCAACTCTCCAAGCTGGAAAAAGCACGTCCAAACCCGTTGCCGATTGAGCTAACGCCAACCCCCGTGCCCGCGCCAAACAGAAGCGCCGCCGCTCCGGAAGCGGTCAAGGCAACCCAAGAGCATGGACGGTCCTCACAGACGAACCGGACCCATTTTAGCGCGAGGCAAAGCGCGCAGGCTGAGCCCACGAAGCCAGCTATCGATTGGAAGACCTGGTCCCTGGGTCTGTTGGCGGCAGCGCTGCTTTTGGGGCTGGTGCCATTTTGGTTCTATGTTTACATACTGCTCAAACCCTGAGGTGAAGTGTTATGAATGCTTTGATCTCCCCTTCCATCCTTTCGGCTGATATGACGCGGCTCGGCGCGGACCTGCAAGCCTGCGAAGCAGCGGGCGCGGACGCCATCCACATCGATGTCATGGACGGCAGATTCGTCCCGAATATCACCTTTGGTCCGGATATTGTCGCGGCGTGTAAACGCGCCACTTCCCTCCCGCTGGATGTTCATCTGATGATCGTTGAACCCGAAAAGCACCTGGAGAGCTTTGCAAGCGCTGGGGCAGATTACCTGACGGTACACTACGAAACCTGTCCGCATATCCACCGTACCCTGCAGACCATCCGCGAACTGGGCGTCAGACCCGGGCTGAGTTACAACCCGGGCACACCGGTGGAATCGCTCGGGCTGCTGGCGGAGATGGTGGATTTGGTCCTCATCATGTCGGTCAATCCGGGCTTTGGAGGGCAGAAGTTAATCCCTCAAGCGATCGGTAAGATTGAGCAAACC
>Ga0208459_1002581_pt1 | contig 15065 bp, 11 predicted proteins | sample AD_UKC087_MetaG_FD_184433 | JGI IMG/M metagenome (GOLD analysis project Ga0208459, IMG submission 184433) | Active sludge microbial communities of municipal wastewater-treating anaerobic digesters from USA - AD_UKC087_MetaG (SPAdes) (version 2) | ecosystem: Engineered > Bioreactor > Anaerobic >... | reverse complement strand
AAGAGCCTGCTGCTCTTTTGAGAAACCCTCCGGGTCGGCATCAAACCGTTCCGCCGTCTTGGCAATCAGCATTCTCTGATCTATATCCTCGATGCCGACAACATTTACCTGCAGCCCGAATCTGTCCAGCAGCTGCGGTCTTAGCTCTCCCTCCTCGGGATTCATGGTGCCCACAAGGATAAACTTAGACGGATGGGCAACGGACACGCCCTCGCGTTCCACGATGTTCACCCCCATAGCAGCGGAGTCCAGCAGCACGTCTGCCACGTGATCATCCAGGAGATTCACCTCGTCGATGTACAGTATACCCCTGTTGGCAGCAGCCAAAATTCCTGGCTCCAGGGCCCGGATTCCCTCTTTGATTGCCCTTTCTACATTCAACGATCCCACAACCCGATCCTCTGTTGCACCCAGGGGAAGGTCGATCACCGGGGTCTTGCGTGAAGCTTCTTTAATCTGGCCTCTCTGACTCCTGTCAAAGCAAAGGTCGCACATCTCCTCCACATTTCTGGGATTGCAGTTGAAAGGGCAGTCCTCTACCACAACAATATCCTCAAGGAGGTCAGCTAGGGCTCGCACAGCGGTTGATTTAGCGGTTCCTTTATCACCTCTTATCAGCACGCCGCCTATGCGTGGATTGATCGCATTCAGGATTAATGCAAACTTCATGTCCTCCTGCCCACAATGGATGTAAAAGGAATGGTCCTTCTTTTGATATGATGCATTTCTTCACCTTATGCTACGCCTTCGTTAAGTGATCGCAAAGGAACGATGTACGGCCTGTCGAGGTTATTCATCACCACGGCCTCGACTCCGTACACATCCCGGATATTCTTGGCATTTAAAAGATCAATAGGTTCTCCTGCTGCGTAAATCTTTCCGCCTTTCAGGATCGCCAGCTTGTCCACGAACATGGAGGCCAGATTCAGATCATGAAGTGCCATTACCGCAGAGATCTTCTTCTCTTTGACCAGGGACGATATCGTCTCCATGACCTCGAGCTGGTGTTTCATGTCTAGACTTGAGGTGGGCTCATCCAGTAGCAGCACCTCCGGCTCCTGGGCCAGAGCCCTGGCAATCAGGACCTTCTGCTTCTGACCCCCGGATAGCTGGGAGAAGTCCCTCATGGCCAGATATTCCAAATGCAAAAGCCCCAGGATATCTGCTACCTTATCGAGATCGGAGTCTGATACGCGCCAGCTTATATGCGGCCTCCTGCCCATGAGAACTGTATCAAAAACAGTAGTGGCCAGAGGAGTCGAGCTGGACTGAGGAACATACCCCAGGCGTTTGGCGAGATCTGTTCTGCTCACAGTATCGATATCTCTGCCGTCTATCAGAATGCTTCCTTTGGGCTTGAGTATCTTATCTATGCACTTGATCAGGGTTGTCTTGCCCGAGCCGTTTGGGCCGACCAGCCCCAACACTTCTGAATCCTCGACCACCAGATTGAGGCCGTCCAGGATCATGGAGCCATTGTAGCCGAATGTCAGGCTCTTTATAGTGATATTTACCAAAACACCTTCCTCCTTTTCATGAAGAGATAAACGAAGAACGGGACTCCCAGGAATGACGTCATTATGCCCACAGGAAGTATTACCGGTGCGAGGATCGTCCTGGCAAGGGTGTCTGCACCTAAAAGAAGCAAAGCGCCCACCAGGGCTGAGCCCGGCAGAAGAAACCGGTGATCTCCTCCAATTACCATCCTGGTGATATGAGGAGCCACCAATCCCACAAAGCCGATGGTTCCAGTAAAGCAGATTATGCTGGCAGTTATGAGCGAGACCAGCACCATGCTGATAACGCGTGTCCTCTCGACATTAACGCCCAGGCTCTTGGCAGTCTCGTCGCCTGCCCCGAGGGCATTGATGTCCCATGACTTGATGATCAGATAAGGTAGACAGACTGCCAGAATTGCTGAAATTATTCCGGCCTTTTCCCAGGAGGATTTGCCCAGGGAGCCCATCATCCAAAAAACGACCTCCTGCACCTGTTCTGCATGTCCAACATACTGCAGAAACGATGTCATGGCACTGAACAGGTACATGATGGCGATTCCTGCCAGGATCAGAGTTTCTGGAGTTATGCCTTTGTACTTGGCAAGGCCGTAGACGGTGAAGGATGCGATCAATGTGAAGATGAACGCATTGCCGATTACCAGGTACTCTCCTCCCACAAATCCGGCACCGAGCACTATGGCCAGGGCTGCACCGAAGCCGGCTGCTGAAGATACGCCCAGGGTGAATTCGCTGGCAAGAGGATTTTTCAAGATGCCCTGCATGGCTGCGCCTGCGATCGCCAATCCCATGCCTGACAGTATGCCCATGAGGATCCGATCGAGGCGGAGGCCCCAGACGATGGTGTTTGCATATGACGTTGATTCAAAGTAGTCGGGAAGAAACCGGGCCATGATGGCAACATAGACCTCTTTAATGGTGAGATCTGCAGAACCGAGTGTGACGGCCATGCTCGCCAGCACTGCGGTCCCCAGCACGAGGATCAGGAAGAAGAGCGCCCTCTTGCCCATATAGCTCTGGTATTCGCCCATCACCTCAGTCTTTGATAGAGACATAGGCCTCCAGAACGATGCCCAAGCAGATCAAAACCCCGAATTTGTTCTCTATCATGCCATTCTTCCATAGTAAACAAAACTGGACTTAATACAAATTAGATTGTATTTAAGCGTTTCGGGAAAGGTAGATCCAAATATCTGTGCATGCATAAACTCCTTCGATGTCCTGGTCGCGGGAATCGCCGAGGCGAACGAGGCTGAGGCACTGATCGCAATAAAGAGCAGAGGGTAAAATGGCGGAATACGGTGAATGGAACCGAAAGGGCGCGAGCCTCAGCGATGTGACGGCAAAGAAGGAGTATGGCGTGGACCGGGAGTTCATAATCAAGGGAATCAACGCAGGAAAGCTTGAGTTCCGCGAGGGAAGCATCTATGGAAATCCTTATATCAAGGTCTTGAGACGCCAGCTCGAGGAGTACATCGCCGAAGAGCTAGGGAAAGAGTACCTGAACAAGGCCAAGAACAGGACCGAACTCCGAAAGATCAAGAAGGAGATCGCTGAGGTCGAGTGTAGGTTGGCCTCGCTTAAGCTGGAAAAGACCGCGCTTGAGAGATTGCTGGAAAAATAAGGAGAGAGAGATGTTCAATGCCTTCCTCTTCGTGAACTCGGCGGAGGAGGGCATGAACAGGGCCATCCTCTGCAAGGATACCGGCCTGATTTTCTTTAGATCCGAGTGGGGAGACATCAACGAAATGGACGATGAGGAACTCGATTGCGACGAGTTCGTGGAGATTCCCCATAAGAACGAGCTCGATCTGGGCCAGAACCTGGTCTTCGAATTTCATGACTTTCTGACCGAGAAGCGAAATGAGACTGACGAGAAGTATGACTGCAGCTACTCACTACTGCTCTGGGTCTTTAGCAGGCTGATGGTGGAGGGAGGGATTAGCGAAGATGATCTGAGGTGCCTCATGAAGGCCCTCTTGACGGCGCATTCGATGGCCAAGTTCGATTCGGGAACACAATGTGCCAGGCAAGGCCCGCCGCAAAGCCAGCGATCCCGGCAGATTCGGCATTCCTGAGGGTCCTGCACAGTTCTTCGTGCCCGAACCATTCGGTCGATCAGCCCCTTTGCGAAATCTGGTTCCTCGATATTGCCCAGCCGAAGCTCCGGACGGAGCATGGAGGGACAGACAAAGGCCTCGCCGCCGGGCATTACAACAACGGACCGACACGCATCAAAGTAGCAGTGATGAAGCCTCTCTCTTCCTTCTTCTATAGTATTGCGCATTCTCTCCAGTTCCCTGAATCGCACCAGGCTTCCGCCCATTTGAGCCAGGCCTTCTGCACGCTCTATGGCTGCCTCAATGCTTCTGGAAGCAACGGCTGCATCTGGCTGCATCGAGCTATCGCCCCGGCCCGCTTGCCTTAGGAAGTCGATTGCGATTCCCTCAATGTTGCCAAGGTAGCTGCACAGCTCCACGAGCCCCGCAAGAGCCCCAGCATTGGCCCTGGAGAGAACACAGGTCGCGCCGACCCGAATTCCTGCTTCTCTAAGGGCCATAATTCCATTCAGTGCAGATTTGGCGGAGCCGCCACGTCCGCTGGAAAAAGGCCGGATACGATCGTTCACTGATGGAGGGCCATCCAGGCTCACCCCGATTCCAATCTTGAGGCTCTGGAGCCTTCCGGCAACATCGGGGGTGATGAGGGTGGCATTGGTCTGAACCTGGCAGGGAACCTGCAGGCCCATCTCATCAAGGTAGTCCACTGCCCTTTCGATCAGGCCAACGTTAAGAAGGGGCTCGCCGCCTGTGAACTGGATCTTAAAGCCATCGAAGCATTCCGCCATCACGTCGATGGCCCGCCTGGCAGTGACCCAGCCCATCGAGGCGCTCGACTCGCCGCCACGGGCATAGCAGTAGCTGCAGCGGAGGTTGCAGTTACTTGTTACGGATAAAGCCAGAAGGCCGGGGCTTTCCTCGGACATTTTACCAGTTTTAATCCTTAGCTTCCCGAACTCGCATCGGTTTGTGGTTGATCGTCCTCGATCCACCCCTCGATATCCAGATAGACGTCCCGAAGCTCCTCCTTCATCTCGTCAGACGCCTGCCACATCCCCCTCTCCACTGCCTCAAGCAGCCGCTCGGCGATGTTTTGCAGTGCGTGGGGGTTCACTTTTTTCAGCCACTCCTGCATTTCCTTATCCAGAGCATACTTGTTCGCCAGCTCCTCGTACATCCAGTCCTCAAGAACCTCGGCAGTGGCATCCCAGCCGAAGGATATATCTACGGCCCTGGCAAAGTCGGCTGCGCCTTTGTAGCCGTGCTCCTGCATACTTTTGATCCACTTGGGATTAAGAATGCGCGTCCGAAAAATATGCTTCGTCTCTTCAGCAGCGCTTCTGGTCTTCACCCTGTCAGGATCGGAGCTGTCGCCGCAATAAGATCTAGGCAGCTCACCTTTGATGGATTTTATAGCGGAGATCATGCCTCCGTGAAACGAATAAAAATCGTCGCCGTCCAGCATATCGATCTCTCTCGTGTCCTCGTTCTTTACTGTCAGGTCCAGGCTGCACAAGCGCCTCTTGAACTCCTCAGCAGCTGTAACCCCAAATGACCTGCGACCATAAGCATATCCTCCCCAGACCACATAGACCTCTGCCAGATCGTGGCAGTCCTTCCAGTTCTTGGACTCGATGGCAGCGCTCACTCCCGCGCCATAGGTTCCGGGCCGACTTCCGAAGATGCGATAGCCCGCCTCCTCCCTGGCCGTCTCTTCACAATTGCCGGCATCCATCTTCTCCTTCATCCTGAGCTCCACGTGATGAGCCAGATAGTTCTCCTCTGGGGATTCTTTGAGGTCCGCGACCATCTGTACCGCCTCGTCCATCAGCTCCACGATATTCGGAAAAGCATCCCTGAAGATTCCGCTTATGCGCACCGTGACATCGATGCGAGGCCTTCCCAGCTCCTGCAGCGGGATCAGTTCCAGCCCATCGATTCGGCCGCTTCGCTCCTCCCAAACGGGGCGGACTCCCATTAAATAGAGTATCTCGGCAATTTCATCGCCACAGGTTCGCATGGTGTTGGTGCTCCAGAGAATTATGCCAATATTCTCCGGATAGTTACCTTCATCCTGAATATACCGCTCCAGTAGCGACTCAGCCTGCGATACGCCCACCTTCCAGGCCGCCCTGGTGGGTATGGCTCTCGGATCCAGGCTGTAGAAGTTTCGCCCAGTTGGCAAGATATCGGCCATGCCTCTTGTGGGAGCGCCGGAAGGACCTGGCATTACATAGCCACCTCTCGCCGCATCGAGGATGCTATCAATCTCCTGTACGGTCTCCTCCAATCTTGGAACAAGGAACTCGCAGATATAGCGAAGGACTGATTCAACCTCGCGGCTCTTTCTTCCCAAGATTTCAAGCTGCACCCCCTGGAGATCGCCAGTTGAAAAATTGCTCTTGTGAAGCTCCTCGATCAGCCGAAGAGAATGATGATGAATCTCCTGAAGAATCTCCCCACCCGTCTTTTTGCCATCGACAGTCCTTGCCCTGCCGTCCAGGAGCTGGTCGTAATCGTATCCCATCAAGTTTGAGACGGCCTCTCTCAAGGATGGAACGCTCCCGTTCTTGAGCCTGGTAAGGGATACCAGAAATTCATCTTGCTTGATCCCCGAAGGCGGCAATCCCAGGATATGCAAACCGTTTCGGACCTGAGAATCGGACAGCTCATAAATATAGTCGCATAGCTTCTCTACAAACTCATCGAATTGACGGCCTTCTGGGTACTCCGTGAGGCCCAAGTCACTATCGAGGTTGGCCTCTACTGTCTTCTGCCAGATTCGCTCCTTTAAGTCAGCCAGCTTTTTTCGATCCTCAATAGATGCATGCCGGTATTCTTTTATGAGAACCTCCAGCTCTGCCATCTCCTCGTATGCGTCGGCATTGCGCATTACAGGAACCAGATGATCGACCAGACAGCAATAGCTGCGCCTTTTGGCCTGGGTGCCTTCGGCTGGGTTGTTGATGATGTAGGGATAGATGTTGGGAAGATCGGATATAGCGATATCCGGATAGCAGCTCTCCGATAGGCCCACTGACTTTCCCGGCAGCCATTCCAGCGATCCGTGCTTTCCAATATGCATGACCACGTGAGCGCCGAAGATGTCCCTGATCCAGCGATAATAGGCATAGTAGTGATGAGGAAATGGCAGATCCGGGCTGTGATAGATCGCTTCGGGATTTTCCAGCAAGCCTCTGGGCGGCTGCATGCTTATGAAGACATTGCCATTGACAATGCCGGGAATGATCATGAAGTCGTTGTGGACGAACAGATCTCCTGGCGGCATTCCCCAGGCGTTCGTCATCTGCTCCTGGACCAAAGCAGGCAGCTCTTCGAACCATGCCCTGTACTGCTCGCCGGAGACTAGAGCGTCCGCCCTCTCAAGGAGGCATTGCATGCTGTAAAACTTCTTCTGATTGGTGCTACCCTTCAGGATCCTATTCATCAGATCCTGGCCGCTGTCAGGCAGCCAGTCGAGCCTGTATCCTTCCTTGGCCATCCCGTGCAGGATTCGATAAACCGACTCCGGAGAATCAAGGCCGATGGCGGTTCCAATCTGATCGTCCCTTGGAGGATAGTTATGAAAGATGATTGCCGCCTTCCTGTCCTCTGGGGCTGTATGTCGCAGGCGCGCCCAGTTGAGAGCCAGACGCACGATCTTTTGTATTCTCTCTTCCATGGGCTTGAATCGGGAAAGGCTGGCTCCGGTCAGTGGATCTCTGCCGGACGGATCCCGGAATCCGACAGGCACACTTATCAGCATTCCGTCGAACTCTGGCTGGGCCACATTAATAGTAACGTCCATCGGCCCAAGCCCCTGGAATGAGGCAGACCACTCCTCTTTTGTGCTGTAATAATTTAGCAGGGCCTTTATAACCGGAACTCCCATCTCCTGAAGAGCCGATGCCCCTTCAGCTGCTGCCTTCTCTGTTGAACTGGCTCCATCCAGCCGTTCCCTGGTTCCAGAGTCCCTCATAGAGGAGTCGCTATCGCTCCCTCCTGGCAAGTTTCTTGCGACCGGTCCGATCGTGAGAGAGAACATCAGTGTGCTGATCAATACATCAATTATGGGATGGCCATCGTTCATAAAATAGTCTTTTGCGGCCCTTTCCCAACCGCCGCTTCCAAGCTGCTCATCCTTGCGGGTATGCAGGAACACCGGAATGACATTTGCGCCTTTTGCTTCAATCTCCAGGATAATCAAATCGATGGCTTCCAGATCCTCAGCTTGCCACATGCTGATATTAAACCAAAGGCCCACAGTGAGCCTTCCTGGAATAAGCTTCATGTCCAGATACTCCTGCAGAGATGGTACGTGATCGAATTGCGGATGGTAGATCCCCTCCCAGGGAGGCATTTTTGGATCGATCACCGGAAGGGCCGCATCACCAAGCAGGTTAGCCAGAAAAAGCAGAAGGTTCCTGAGGTTCTCTCTTCCTCCAAAGCTGATGTACTGAAAAATTCTCCTGTACGCATCTCCTACCGTTGATTCGTTCACAAACTCAGGATCAATACAGCTTGCATCCTGAACGTGAAGAAGGGCCCCAGACTCCCTGATGGCAGAAATTAGTAGATCATATCCAGGAAGGCTCTTTTTTCCGCCATGCAGCCTGATTATGACCAAATCGGATTTTATAGCAATGTCTTTTACTTCATTCGTCCGAATTAAGGATTCGCCTGCAATTGGATGCAATGCTGCAAAATCGCCCAGCTCTTCTTTCAATTCTCTGAAGGCCGAGGCCAGCGGCGAAATATCCGAACCGCTAATGCTAATATATGTGATCTTTGTGGTATTCGACCTCATTTTCGGCTCAAGTCCATTTTTAATGATGGATAGGCATAGGCGTTTTCAAGCTCCTGGCCAAAAAATCTTTCAGCCATCTCCTCATGAATCGCCTCCGGATCAATATCCTGGAAAAGCTCAGGATGGAGCCACTTTGCGAAATAAAGCTCTCCGATAACAGAGCGCATTCCGCCAGCAACAATTCCGCTTAAAATATATATTCTTCCTTCCTCGACGGCCTTCAGAGAACTCAGCTCGGATCTGCTGGAGATCTCATCGTGTTCCTTGATCAAATCCTCTTCGCGGTATTCCTTGGTGCTTGAAAGCATTTTGACGATTACAGAAGGATCTTGCTGTATTAGGAATTCCGGATCAATTGTCGGGTATTGTACTGATGAATTGGTAACGATGTTGGATCCGCTGGCCTTTTCGATGAAATTATTATAGCCGCTGCTCGTTGATGCTGCACGGTATGCTGAGTTCCACTCGACATATGCGCTTGTCTCCTCATCCGGTTTGGCAGCTGCAGTTCGACTATCAATTAACTTTTCATACTCATTGACAAAGTCAACGATCTCTCCAGCCCGCTCCTCTTTTCCCAGGATTTGTCCCATATTTTCTGTTATGATGATCACGCGAGCCGGATCGGTGAATTTTTCAATAATCACAGGAATTCCTGCATCCTCTATCTCTTTGCGATTGTCATCGGAGAGCATCCCGTCTGCTATCAAGAGGTCGGGATGAAGCTGCACGATGCGCTCCAAATCTGGCGACCTGGAGTTCTCCCCTACAATCTCCACTTTATCGATATATGTGGGAAAAACTGAATTCGGCCGGCCAATTAGACTATTTCCGCCATCCAGAGCACAGATTATCTCTGTTGCCATATTGGACAGGGAAATTATGCTAGTTACAGGTAATGATAGATTCACCTGCTTTTCGGTATAGTCAACGACACTGATAGTATCCCCGCTGCATACAGGAATCAATAGGCAAAAACAGATTATTAACGCGATGATTATTTCTCTTATCATTGTAACATCCTCAAGACATATTTTTTGGATTTAAGACAAAATCACTTGTATTTAAGACCTCCGGAGTAAGAAGTAATTGACGAAATTATATAAGATAAATTTATTCATTAAAATTTAAAAATTAAAAAATATTAGATATTATTTACCCCGATTATTGCCAGCTTTCCGAAGGAGGATAGACCATCACCAGATTATTGTCTATTCCTAAGAATTTATTGTACCATTGTCTGTAAATCGATTCCGGATCGACATCATTGAACCGATCTGGATGGAGAGCTTTGGCTAAGAAAAGGCAAAAGATGCTGTTATGAACTGACCTCGTTCCGCCGTTGAGGAAGTATAAGCGCCCATCCTTGACTGCATTGAGATCCTGCCAACCGGTGCGATTCTTAAGGCTGTTTAGTACCTCAATCAATGGCTCTGCGTTATTTGTCGCCGCAAATCCGTCCGGAGTCTTGATTACCACATGCGGATCTCTCTGGATTATGGCTTCAGGGTCCACAGTGGGATAAGGTTCTGCGATGTCATCGAAGATCGATCGACCGCCGCATAGAACTATCGCGTCATAGGTATTGTCGCCAGGGCCTCGGGTTGCAAAATCCTTGCTGCTTTCGAAATAGAGATATGTCCTCTCTTCGTCGGTCAGGTTTTTCGTTCTCTCCTGGATGAGGTTCATATTGGACTCTTCAAAGTCGATAAGTGAATCAGCTCTCTCCTGCCTGCCGAGCAGATATCCCATTATTCTGATGGCATTATCGAAGTTGCCGGGCTTGTGGAAATCCATGGCTATAAGGCCAATTCCCCTGGAGTTCAGTGCTTTCTCCATTTTTTCATAGGAACCTTGTTTGTAAAAGTTTTCGTAACAGTGCACGATCTCTGGATTCAATCCGAGGATTGCCTCGGAATCAGGCTCATTGCTGCTGCCCACCGTCGGAACATCCTTTAGCATATCCTGCAGCTGGACGGCATGGCTCTTCGATTCGCTGATAGCCAGCGGCTTGATGCCCAGGGCAAGCAGCATCTCAGGACCATAGCTTCCGGCTATAGTAACGATATTCTCTATTGGCACGCTAACGGTTACATTTCTTCCAACGCCGTCGACGATCGTGAGGTTTGTTTCATTGCCCATGATGATCGATTGGATCTGAGTGATATCTTTTTCATCGATCCGTCCGTCGTAGTTGGCATCTGCAAATGCCGTGGCCTTTTGCGTGCCGCCGATGATCTCCCGAATAAAAGCGATGTCCGATTCATCAATTGTATCATCCATATTGGCGTTTCCGAAGATATCTAGAGCGAAGTTGTATGCTATTCCTGATTGAATCGAAAACAAAACGCATAGCGCCATAGTCATCATGAGGCGCATATTAGCGGTGGTACTCATACATCGTCTCCTTGCCATTTAATCCAATACCTTCCCAAATTTGACTCTCCGTCTTTTATCAATATTTTTTGCCTTAAAGCAAATTTATTTGAGTTAAATAGCTTTCGGTGGTCTGATAAGATCATTGAATTGAAATTTTAAAAAAAATTAGCAATCAACCCACAATCGAACGCGCCAGCATCCTGTATCTCTCCGCCAGGCTCGTATCGGGAGCGCCTTCGATGACTGTGGCGTTCCTCTCTTCGCAGGCCTGAATGGTGGGATCTCGGGGAATTTCGGCTACGACCTTTGTGTCCATCTCAGCAGCCGCCCTCCGCACGATCTCCAACTCATCGACAATTCCCCGCGCATTCAGGATTATTCCTTTTAGCTGAGCATAGCCTCGCCCTTTGAATTCGCCCACCGCCTGAGCAATGTTTCTGGCGGCAAAAAGGGACATCTTCTCACCGGACGTGACGATGTAAACCTCGTCGGCATAGCCCCTGCGAAGCGGCATGGCGAAACCCCCGCAGACCACATCGCCCAGGACATCGTAAAGGACTATATCGGGTCGGTAGGTCTCGTAGGCCTTCAATGCCTCCAGCTTCTCAAAGGAGGCAATGATACCCCGTCCGGCGCAGCCCACTCCCGGCGTCGGCCCTCCACATTCGGCGCATAAAACTCCGGCAAAACCGGGATAGACCATGTCCTCCAGAGATACCGCAGTGGCCTTGGTCCTCAATGTGTCAAGGATGGTAGGAACGCTTTTCCCGTTCATTAGGAGACAGGTGGAGTCCGCCTTCGGGTCGCAGCCGATCTGCATCACCCTTCTGCCTTGCTTTGCCAGCGCTGCAGAGAGATTGGCAGCAGTGGTTGATTTTCCAATTCCGCCCTTGCCGTAGATAGCGATTTTTTTCAATTTCGGAACACCTCAGGATTTTGATTAAGCAGATTGACGATCGTTTGTGTAAGATAAGCATGGCCGCGCAGGCCGACAAACGGGGTCCCATCATAGCGGTAAATGTGATCGAAAGCCGGGAACGCGGCATGAATCCTTATTGGTACATTCCTGGATATCTGCAGGTCGTAGGAATTGCCAAAGACAATATGCGGATTCATGCTGGAGATAGCATCTTGCAGGGTCCAGCTATCCGGCTCGATCAGAAGCCTCACATCCTTCCCCAGGCCAAAATTCGCTTCCCGGTTCAATCTCTGCGGCCCGATAGGGGATGCAGGCAGGACAATTAAAGATGGATTGATGCCCCACTCGTCCCGCATCATTGCAGCAAGGCCAGACGAATAATCGAAGGGACATGATATCGCCGCTCTCAAGTGATCGATATTTTGCAGAAAATTGACCAGCTCCAGTATGGAATATCCGTATCTTTCCAGTTCAGCCCTCACCAATCGTTTATCCAGGCCAATTCCCAGAATGCCTGCTATATCCTTCATCCAGTCAATGGAACCTTTGACTCCGAAGGGAAGGCCGTAGTAGTAGGGAGTGCCGAAGCGCTCTTTCAGTATTGCTGCGGCCTCAAGCCCTATGTCTCTTGTCACAAGGTTCAAAGAGGCGCATGGCAGGTTTTTGATTGCCTCCACATCGGTATTGCATGTGAATACGGTGTTGACCCGAACTCCCATGAGGCCCAGCATCCTTTCCAGCTCTGCCAGGTCGGATATGATGTTGAAGGAATCGATAGTCGGGCCGATTATATTAACTGTGCAGGGATTTGCCCATGAGGATGCATCATTTGACCTTGCTTCTTTTGTGCAATCCTCTGCAATATTTCTGGCCAGAGAGCCAAAGACCTCTCTTATTCCTGTGGTGTAGTCTCCGGCAAAACCGCCGCTGGGAAATGATAGCATTCGAGCACTGGTGGTTGGTTGAATCTCCTCGATGATCCCCTTCAGATCCAGGCCGATCATGGATGTGACCCCCGTTGCTACCAGGGCGATTATTCTGGGATGGTATTTGCGATCCAGCTCAACGATTGCTTCTCTGATCTTTTCATCCCTGCCCATGACCACGTCGTCCTCGTCCATTCCGCTGGAGAAGAGCTTGCCTTTGGGTGACTGGCGGTTCATGATCATGTAGTTGAAGGCGTTGAAGTTGCAGGTGCCGGTGGAGCCGTGTTCAAGTATCAGGAGGTCTTTGATGCCAGAAAGCGCCCAAAGAACTCCGAAATAGTCGGAAGGAACCGGAAATCCATTATGCTTCAGGTCCATAAATCAGCACTCTCCGCCGGCCAGTATCTTCTCTTTGTATAACAAAGCCTCAATGCCCGGGATCCCTTCCATCAGCAGCCGCATAACCTCAAGCGTGCTTTCAAAGCCCAAAAGATAATTGGAGGTTGAAAGGATTACAGGCCGAATTCCCATTCTGGCCAATGAAGAGCGCTCAAAGGCGCCGACTGAGATGTCCGGAGAGAGTTCTGCCAGAAGCTCTTCATTTTGCAGGGAATTGTCTCCCCGAAAAACGATCGGATCGACTCCTGCATTTAAAAGAGATTGGATGTCGGGCCGGTCTTCAGGCTGAATCGTTTGCATCAGCATTGCTTTTGGCTCGATGCCGATGCTCGTTAAGAGCAGCGCTAGGTCAAAGGGCCTGCCGGAGATGCCGGAGACTGCACAGGTCATGCCGGCGAGAGCAGCACGGGCTTTTTCCCGCAAAGCTTCTGTCTTTTTCTTCAAGTCCGCGACCTCGACCGACAGATCGATATTTAGAGCAGATGCAATATTTTGATACCACTCTTCTATCGAGTCTGGATGATAGGGTTTTCGGCAGTAAATATAATTCGTGCCAAACTTTTCTTTCATCATCCTGGCCAATGGAAGGCCATACTGGTCCAAAACGATATTGAGCTGGACCCCAGGAGCCTCTTCGAGCTCAGAGGGCGTGCAGTAGGATGGGATGACGTTCTTGATCCGGACCCCTTTGCCGCTTAGCAATCTTACAAGCTCCGTCTTTCTGGCAGTAGAGGTCCACAGGCCCAGGATGTTTGCGGTTCTTTCCTCCTGCGGCTGTTCTTTCATCAGCTCAAAGAGGGACTTGAACATGTTCTCAACTCCCGGTGCTGCTCCCTCGCAGGTGAAATTTTCAGTATGAATTGTCAGCAGCTTGGCCTTGACAGAGGGCCGGATCTCATCGATGCAAGCGTCAAAGTCCTCGCCCACGATCTCCTGCAGACAGGAGGTGATCAGGAACAAAACCTCTGGGTGATACTCCTGGTCGGCCTGAAAGATGGCCACTCTCACCTTCTCCTGAAAGCCAAATATGATATCATCTTGAGAATAATTTACAAATAGAAGATTATTGGGGCGTGGGTCAGAGGTGAGCGACCTCATGTTCATAGAGAGCTTGGCATTGTAAAGACATATTGCCGGGCCAAACAGCAGCGCATAGGAATTCTTGATCAGAGGCACAGTTCCTGCCACCGCCCTAAAAGAGCAGTGCTGGCCGGGATACTTTGCATGCGCAGTTGCCGCCAGAGATCCGTCATCAGGAAGCTCGCTTAATCTAAGGCATTTGTTCTCGATACTCATTTATTTTCACAGCCCAAACAATCATTTCAGGTCAGGTCCTCAATTTCCTGGATCAGCATTGCTCTGTGGTTGATCATCCTCGATCCACCCCTCGATATCCAGATAGACGTCCCGAAGCTCCTCCTTCATCTCCTCAGTTGCCTGCCACATCCCCCTCTCCACTGCCTCGAGCAGCCTCTCGGCGATGTTCTGCAGAGCATGGGGGTTAACCTTCTTCAGCCACTCCTGCATATCCCTATCCAGAGCATACTTGTTCGCCAGCTCCTCGTACATCCAGTCCTCAAGAACCTCGGCAGTGGCATCCCAGCCGAAGGCGATGTCCACCATCCTGGATATGTCGCCAGCGCCCTTGTAACCATGACGCTTCATGCTCTCGATCCATTTGGGGTTGAGGATGCGGGCCCGGAAGATATGCTTGGTCTCCTCAACAGTGCTCCTGGTCTTCACCCGATCCGGGTCAGAGCTGTCTCCGCAGTACGAACGGGGAATCTCGCCTTTCAGGGCCTTGACGGCTGCGATCATCCCGCCATGATAGGAGTAGAAATCATCGCCGTCCAGCATGTCATACTCCCTGGTGTCCTCGTTCTTGACAGTCAGGTCGAGACGGCTGAGGCGCCTTCGAAACTCGTCGGGAACCGTCGCTCCGAAGTTTTTGCGACCGTAGGCATAACCGCCCCATTTTACGTAGATCTCGGCCAGGTCTTTCTCATCCTTCCAGTTCTTGGAGTCGATGGCATCTGAGACGCCTGCACCGTAGGCTCC
>Ga0208459_1002580_pt1 | contig 15069 bp, 4 predicted proteins | sample AD_UKC087_MetaG_FD_184433 | JGI IMG/M metagenome (GOLD analysis project Ga0208459, IMG submission 184433) | Active sludge microbial communities of municipal wastewater-treating anaerobic digesters from USA - AD_UKC087_MetaG (SPAdes) (version 2) | ecosystem: Engineered > Bioreactor > Anaerobic >... | reverse complement strand
AGGCATCCAGGAAGCGATTTTCGATAGCCCCAAATTCATGTTCGTGGCAGATAGCTTGCGCAGAGTGAAGGATAGATTCGAACAGGTACGCATAGCCAGGAATGATCTCAAGTATGTGGTTGCCAACCGTCTGTTGAAGAAAAGTGCAGACCAAACTCAGAGAATCAGAGAGTACCTGGAACCTTACACCCGTTATTATGACGATCTAACCCAACGTATGGATGAGTTTGTGAATCTATTCCCCATCCATCCTAACTACATAGATACTTTCGAGAGCATTTCCCTGATCGAAAAACGAGAAGTTCTAAAAACCATCTCTTTGAATATGAAGCAGATCATAGACAAGCAAGTACCGCAAGATACTCCAGGTATCTTAGCTTATGACAGCTATTGGAAAATGCTCAGCGATAACCCCGGCAACCGTGCTAATCCTGATGTGAAGGAAGTGATCGAGGTGAACTCAGTATTGATCTCAAAGATCGAACAAGCATTCACCAAACCCATCTACAAACCCATAGCCATCAGAATTGTAAATGGCCTCTCGATTCATAGGCTCACAACCATGGACACGCATAATCCAATCGGTGCGACCCCTCAGGAGCTTAAGAATAACCTCTTCCTCTTTGATGCCAATGCTGCGAGTATGGGAGGAGATGAACCGGATAAAGACCTGACCACCTTGGTTGAGACTGTTTTAAGAGAGATCGTAACCACTGTGAGTGGCCAATTTATATCCTCCAATCCTAACAACGGCCAATTCTACCTCGATCTGAAGAAGATCGATGACTACGACGCCATCATAGCCAAGAAAAAGGATACCCTGGGTGATGCAAGCTTCAATACCTACTACAATGAAGCTCTTAAACGCGTTCTGGAGAGAATGGACGTTACCCCGCACGTAACAAACTACAACATCTGGCAGTATGAGATAAACTGGCGTGAACGCAACGCACCCCGCAGTGGGTATCTATTCTTTGGCTCCCCCAATGAGCGCTCCACAGCAGTTCCTCAAAGAGATTACTATATCTACTTCCTGCGTCCCTATGATGACACCCCTGTGAAGGATCAAAAACTCGATGATGAGGTGTTTATCTATCTGAGCCGCAGGGACGAGGAGTTTGATGAAGCCCTAGCTCTGTTTGCAGCATCGCATGAACTATCTCTCACGGCATCGGGGAATGCCAAAAACATCTATCTACAGAAATCTGAGCAGTATCTGCGGAAGACAGTCTCATGGCTACAGAAGCATATCTGGGAAGCCTTCGATGTAGTCTATCAGGGAAAACGGCAATCCCTGGAGAACTGGGCAAAGGGTAAGAACATCAGAGATATCTCCGGGATAGGGCAAAATGAAACAGCCAACTTTAGAGACATAATTAACGCCATAGCTTCGATCTGCCTAGCACAGCACTTTGAAACCCAGGCACCCAAGTACCCAAAATTCTCAGTCTTGATAACCGGCTACAACAGAAAACAAGCCATCTCTGAAGCACTAAGAGCCATCTCCAGTAACAATCGCACCAAGAACGCATTGGCTACCTTGGATGCTCTGCAGCTTCTCGATGGGGATAGAATCAACACATCCAAATCCCCCCTTGCCCAGTTTATTAGCGAAAAATTGGCAGCCAAAGGCAAAGGCCAAGTGCTGAACCGGGAAGAACTCATAACCAAGGTCAATGGCTTGGACTATCTTGATCCCAGCGGTTTCAGGCTGGAGCCGGATTGGGTGGTAGTGGTACTGGCAGCTATGGTCTACTGCGGAGATATCGTCCTCAGTGTGATCGGTGATAAGTTTGATGCAACCAAGATTCAATATCTCTGTGCCACAGACCTTGCCACCTTGATCGACTTCAAGCACATCGAGCTTCCCAAAGATTGGAATTTACAATCCATCAAAGCACTATTTGAGCTTGTGGGTCTATCCCCCGGTTTAGCCCAAAGCATTACGCAGGGCAGCGATGATCCGGTTAGGGCTCTGCAAGACGCCATTTCTAAGCTGATCTCCCGCATTGTAATCACCATGAACCACCTGAGAGATGGCTTGATCTTTTGGGGAGTGGACTTGGTACCTCCTTTGAAGCTGGAAAATGCTCAGCAAAGCATCAATCGAACAAAGGAGTTCTTGGATACACTTACGAAATTCAATACGGCCGCTACGCTCAAGAACTTCAATGCTCCTGTGGCAGATATCGAGTCCCATCGCATTTCTTTAGATCTGCTTAAAACGATCAATGCCGCCCGGGACTTTATCATCAATCTGAATCCTCATGTCAACTGGCTTTCCACTGCTGAGAACCTGCTCCCCACCGAGCATCCCTGGCAGACAGGGTTTAGAAAGATAAAAGAGGATGTCCTTAAGCAAGTGCATGATATTAAGGCTGATGAGATTAAAGCTCTAACAGGAAAGATCAGCTATGAGCTGCAAAAGCTCAAGAAAGACTACATTGACCATTATGTGAAGCTGCACAGCAAGCACCGCTTGAACAAACAGGATGATAAAAAGAAAGCTGAGCTCTCCAACGATCTACGGATACGCAACCTGCTCAAGCTGGGTGAAATTGACGTCATGCCCAAACAGCAGGTCATTGATATTATGGACAAACTGGCAGCTCTGAAAACCTGTTTTAACCTCACCGAACAGAACTTACAGGCTGATCCCATCTGCCCCCATTGCAAATTCAATCATGCAGTGGAACCGGATTCCGCATCCGCAAACCATAAACTGAGCCAGATTGACCAATTGCTTGATACGACCATTGCCAGTTGGACCGAAATGCTGATCCAGAATCTGAAAGATGAGCATACCCAGGAGTCAATATCACTGCTTAGTGAGAAAGACAAGGCTCTGCTGGAAGAATTCATCAAAAGCAAAGAACTTCCCGATAAGGTGGATGAAAACTTTGTGAAGATTCTTAAAGAGGTGCTTGCCGGGCTCATAAAAGTGACCATCAATCTTGATGAGATCCGCAGAGTGATCAGCAAGGCTGGAGGATCGATAACTCCTGCTGAGTTGAAACGGGTCTTGGATCAGTATATTGATTCGCTTACTCAGGGAAAGAATCCGCTAAGAGTAAGGATAGTGTTGGAATAGGCGTCATTATGACAAAAGAAGAGCTGCTGAAAGCTATCAAGAGTCCGGAATGGACTGACATTGAGTTTAAACAATGCCGTAATGGTGTATCGGACGATGCCTATAAAACCGTCTCTGCCTTTGCCAATACGAGTGGAGGCTACCTTGTTTTCGGAGTCAAAGAAAGCGCCGGTAAAGCCGAACGGGATATTGTAGGCGTAGATGATGTCGACAAGGTTCAGAATGACTTTCTTAGCTGCCTGCGCAACGGAGGTAAGCTGAGCAGAGTGATACCCTCAGATGCCGAACTACACGAGATCGAGGGAAAGCATGTATTGGTTTTCTACATACCTGAAGCAGATCGCAAGGAGAAACCAATCTATCTCGGCAAGAGAATTGACCAGGCATATATCAGAAGAGGTGGTGGTGATGAGCTGTGCACCGAGTCTGAACTGAGAGCCTTCATTCGAGACGCCAGCGATACCCCTTATGACAGAAGTATAGAGCATGGCATTGACCCAAGTAGTTTTATCAATTCCTCTACCTTGAAATGGTACCGAACTCTTCTGGATAAAGCCCCCACCAGTAAATATGCTCATCTGAGTGATCTGGACTTTCTGCTGGAAATGGGACTGCTGATCGAAGAAGCAGGAAAAGCAATCCCTACCAAAGCGGCGATATTACTGTTTGGACAAGATCGGTTTGTGAGACAGATTTTGTCTAGGCCAGTGGTGGATTATCAGAGAATAGACAGTTCCGAGGATAACTGGAACGCAGACACACGGTGGCATGATCGGCTGGTAATTGAAAGCAATCTCTTCGAGGCATGGAGGATGCTCATCGACAAGTACTCCCTGATTGCAGACATACCTTTCTCCTTGGATGAAACAAGCCTGCAGCGCAAAGATGATACTTTGGAATTCAGGTCTTTTCGTGAAGCAGCAGTGAACCTGCTGATCCATCAGGATTATGGGGATGCCTCCAGAAAAGCCGAGATCAAAATCTTCAAGGATAAGACCATATTCTGGAATCCCGGCTCTGCCTATCCCAGTGTTGAAGCCCTGCTCGAGTCCCGGCACCACTCAATTCGCAATCCCTTGATCGTAAGGATATTCCGTCAGATTGGGCTATGTGAAGAAGCCGGAACCGGGATCAGGACTATTATGGAGGGCTGTCGTAGACTGGGGCTATTCCCGGCTCTGATCACGAATGATAAATCCGACTTCAGCTTCGCAATCACAATTCTGAAGAAACAGATCATCTCACAATCTGTCAGTGAGTTGCAGAACAAACTTGGATTACAGCTCAATGCGGATGAAACAGCCTTGTTTGCCTACCTGGTCAGTAATCGGAGTCTGAGCTTAGCTATTGCCAAAGCCATCACCGGGAAGTCCAGCGAACTGACCTTGAACATACTTGCCAAGCTTGAGGCTATTCAAGTGACCAAGTCCTCCGACCATAAGCAAGCTTGGTCACTAAGCGAAGATATTGTTCAGCAGATAGATAAGACTCCCGCAGAGATAGAGAGTGGCCAAGTAGGTGACCAAGTTACTGGCCAAGCTACTGGGCAAGTTACTGGGCAAGTTGCTGGGCAAGCTCTTCACGACAAGAAGCAAGAGCTTGCGCGGCTGATTAAAGAACTAACACAAGTGCAAATAGGCATAATTCGAACTTGCTCAGAGCCTGTTAGCATGCAGGAAATTAAACAAAGCCAAAAGAAAGTAAGCCGGGACTTTCTGAGAGTAAGACATTTGAATCCGCTGCTTGATCAAGGCATCGTTTTGATGAAATACATGGATAAACCTAAGCACCCCAAACAAAAGTATTACCTGAGCGACTATGGAAAAGAAATCTTACAAGTCATTCAAGGAGAGCATTGATGTCACAGCAATCCACCATCGATCTTGAAACCAGGATAAAAGGTCCCGTCACCTGCCTGGGACAAGTATTTGCAAACGAAGATGACCGCCGAGAGCACTTTAGAAATCTGCTGCGTGAGAAGCTGAAAGATCCTGAGTTTCGCAAGATCGAAGGCTTTCCCATCGGAAAAGACGAAGATATCATCGCATTGAGTGATCCTCCCTATTACACAGCCTGCCCCAATCCCTGGATCAATGACTTCATTACTGAATGGGAAAAGGAAAAGGGAGAGAGACCGAAAGAATATCACCGGGAACCATTTGCCGCAGACGTGAGTGAGGGCAAGAACGATCCCATCTACAATGCCCATTCATATCACACCAAGGTGCCCCACAAAGCGATCATGCGCTTTATCCTGCATTATACAGAGCCGGGAGACATCGTCTTTGATGGATTCTGCGGAACCGGTATGACCGGAGTTGCGGCTCAGCTCTGCGGTGACAGGAGGGTGGTCGAATCCTTAGGATACACAGTACAGGAAGATGGCACAATCCTGGATGAAGAGAGAAAGCCATTCTCCAAACTGGGAGCCAGGAAAACCATCCTTAATGATCTCTCCCCAGCGGCTACCTTCATCGCTGCCAACTACAACTCCCCGGTTGATCTGGAGGAGTTTGAAAGAGAAGCAAAACGCATTCTGGAAGAGGTTGAAGAGGAATGCGGATGGATGTATGAGACCTTGCATACAGATGGCAAAACTAAGGGCAGGATCAACTACACAGTTTGGAGTGATGTATTTATCTGTCCTAATTGCTCTCAGGAAGTCGTTTTTTGGGATGTAGCTGTGGACAAAGAAGCAGGCAAGGTGAAAGATGAGTTTCCATGTCCCCATTGCGGAACAAACTTAACTAAGCGATCAATGGAGAGAGCCTTTGTTTCGAAGTATGATCCTGATATTGCAGACAATCTGGTTGATCATGAGGGTAATCATATCGTAACTAGTGAAGGGGATTCCCTAGTTACAGCAGGTAGTACAATAAAACAAGCTAAGCAGGTTCCCGTACTGATAAACTACACTGCTACTAGGAAAAGATTTGAGAAAGCACCAGATAGCCACGACTTGTCATTAATAGAAAGAACTAATTCATCAAAGTATCAAAATTGGTACCCTACAAACAGAATGCCAGAGGGAGATGAATCTAGGAGGAACGACCCTTTAGGACTGACTCATACCCACCAGTTCTATAGCACCAGGTCGTTATTGACTTTAGCATCTATGCTAAGCAAGGGAACAAAGGTAAATACTCAGATTATTCATCAAGCTATTAACGCTACATTATGTACAAGAATGGTGAGATACAATTTAGGAAATAGAGGTAACGGGACTCTATCTGGTACTCTTTATATATCATCACTCAACGCAGAAACGAATCCGATTTGGGTTTATGAAAATAAGTACTTCGATCTAAAAAAAGCCATAGGAAGGGCTGATCATGGACTAGTTTCTACATGTTCTGCTTCTGATTTGCACTGCTTACCTCGAAGTAGTGTAAACTACATCTTCACTGATCCACCTTTTGGTAGTAATTTAATGTATTCAGAGCTGAACTATATCTGGGAAAGTTGGTTAAAAATCATTACCAACAACAAGTCGGAGGCTATCCAAAACAACTCTCAAAACAAAACATTGTTTGAATACCAGACCATCATGTCTTCATGTTTTAGAGAGTACTACCGTATTCTAAAACCGGGACATTGGATGACGGTTGAGTTTCATAATTCAAAAAACAGTGTGTGGAATTCAATACAGGAGGCTTTACAGGTAGCGGGTTTTGTAGTTGCAGATGTTAGGACACTGGATAAAAAACAGGGATCTTTTAAGCAAGTAACAGCATCTGCTGCGGTAAAACAAGACCTGATTATTTCCTGTTATAAACCCAATGGTGGGATTGAAGAAAGATTTATGAGACTCTCCGGAACCGAGGAAGGGGTCTGGGATTTTGTAAGAACGCACCTCAAACAGCTTCCGAAAGTTGTTGTTGAGAAAGGAAAGATGCGGATGGTGTCTGAACGGCAGAACTATCTGCTGTACGACCGCATGGTAGCATTCTATCTGCAGAGGAATTCCCTGGTGCCATTATCCTCAGCAGAGTTCTACAGAGGCTTGGAAGAGCATTTCCCTTCCCGAGACGGGATGTATTTTCTGCCGGAACAGGTAGTCGAGTATGACAAAGCAAAGATGAAGATTCCCGATTTGGCACAGATGGAGATCTTCATTACAGATGAGGTTTCAGCTATCCAGTGGCTCAGGCAGTTGCTAAAGGACAAACCTCAAAGCTTTCAGGAAATCCATCCTCAATTCATGAGAGAGATTGCTGGCTGGAACAAAACTGAGAAGAGCCTGGAACTGTCCCTGATCCTGGAGGAGAATTTCCTTAAATACGATAACAAAAGTGATGTCCCCAGCCAGATTCACACTTATCTATCTACAAATTGGAAAGAACTTAGAAACCTCTCCAAAGATGACCCGGCACTCAAAACCAAAGCCAAAGACCGCTGGTATGTGCCAGATCCCAACAAGCTGGCAGATCTGGAACAGATTCGTGAAAAAGCATTGCTTCAAGAGTTCAGGACATATCTGCCCAAGGACTACAAGCCAAAGAAGCTGGGTGACCAGCTTGAGATTCCAGACCTTCCCAAGAACACTACAGATCTGTTATCAGGCAAGAGATACAAAGTCATCCGGGCAGAAGCAGTGCGAGCGGGATTCAAATACTGCTGGCAAAATCGGGATTATGAGACGATCATCCTGGTGGCAAAGCGCATACCAAGTACTTTGCTGGAAGAAGATCCCAAACTGCTGATGTATTACGATCAAGCAATTACAAGAACTCAATAAAGTGGGCATGGTGTGAAAAGCGAGCAAGGCAGGAAGCAAGATGCATGGATAAACGCCATAATCGGGCGATTGTGCGCATATTCTGCCCAGATGGTGATCTTGTTCGACTATGATGGTTTGACAGCAAATACGGCCATTTTTGAGCGCTTAGTTGGAACAAGATATGATGTCTATGATTACACTGACAACCTGAGCTTGTTTTTCTACCTCGAAAGCCATAAGCAGAAAGAATCCAATGATGTAGATTCAAGGCTGATGATCAGGATCTCCGCTGATCTGGCAGATAATGCTCAATTGCCTTATTCGGTGATGGTCAATGCAGAAAGGATAGAACTGAGACTTGAGGACTTTTTCGCTGGATTAAACGTAAAGGCGATCAAGGAACTTCCCTGCCAGTACTACAGTAATCTGTTTGAACTACAGGGAACACATCCTCAGGATACTACTTCATACAAAGAGAGTATCGATTACATCACCAGGCGAGTGTTTGGGATCGATCAAGCGGGAATCAGCAGTGAAGTGCAATTCTGGGCTATTCTGTTCAAAGTGCATTATACAGATACAGAGCTTCCGGGATTCCTGGTGGATAAAATCCACGATGCTGGTGATAGATTTGTGACTGACTACGAAATCGATCTTCGGCATGCTTTGGAAAGTAGAGAGTATTTTTTTGATTTCATGCAGAATGAATGGAGCCGATTCTTAGATGATAGATTAAATCACAGACCCAATATCAGGACATTGCCTTTCGATCATCCTGATCTGAAGGTCTATACTGACAACTTCTTTGCAGAAGGGATGCTCAAGCGGGTCAGAGTGGATGCTTCGATTATTGATGAATTGGGCTGGATAAGCTGTGGCATCGAACTGAATACACCTGATCCGGGTGATCAGATCGAAAGATTGATATCCCTGTTACAATCTCATCTGCCGGGATTGGAAAGCTCCTACAGAGACTGGCAGAAGTTCACAAAGGACTATGCTGAGCTTCTCTACAAGCTCTTTTCAGCGAATCCCTCTCAGGAAGCAGATAGTATCCAGAAACTCAGGAAAGAGATCAATGATAGGTTCCAAATCTGGATTCAGCAGCATTATGACTCACTCTCAAGCTTGCCGTCCACCAAACCGGTGATGGTGCATCAAGTGGCTAAGAGTATGGCATATCGCAGGGCTGAGATGCAAACGCCGAAAACAGCATTGATCGTGATGGATGGAATGTCCTACGATCAATGGCTGTGCATAAAGGCGGAACTCGACTTGGGTGGATATGATCTTCACGAAGATGCACTTTTTGCTTGGCTTCCCACCCTAACTTCGATCTCCAGACAATCCATTTTCAGCGCTGCTGTTCCCTTCTACTTTGGACAATATCTTGGCAGTACAGCCAAAGAAGAAAGCCAATGGAAAAGGTTTTGGGAGGACAATGGAGTCGGGGCTCAAGGTATGCGATATCTACGCATGGACGGGACAGGTGAGATAGCCGCAGAACTTGAGAAGCAGGTGAATCTGAAGAGCACGTCCGTGATGGGGATAGTCCTGAATGTAATAGATGATATCATGCACGGCATGAACCTTGGTTCAGCAGGAATGCATAATCAGATTAAACACTGGGCAAAGCAAGGACACTTCGGCTCACTATTGAAGCTCTTGATCGATAATGGCTTTGAGCTTTGGATCACCGCTGATCATGGTAATCTGGAATGCGAGGGGATTGGCAATATCACTGATGGTTCGTTATCTGAGACCAAGGCCTCCAGAGTAAGGATCTACCAATCTGAAGCTCTAAGAGACCAGGCAGTAGATAAGACTGAATCTTCATTAGCATGGACTCCCAAGGGACTTCCCAATGATCTGTGCTGCTTGTTTGCTCCCTATCGGGGTTCTTACCATACAGTGGGAAAAAAGATCGTATCTCACGGGGGCATTTCCTTGGAAGAGGTAATGGTACCATTTGTGAAGATTAATAGGAAGAGTAAATGAACAAAAGCCGTTTTGATAAAGTCGGCATCAAACAGGTTATCCGGCTGGAATGGATGGATAGATGCCTAAGCCTACTCCTCTCCGGAATGTCAGCAAATGAGATTCGTAAGGATCTGATAGACTATCTGGCGGATAAGAAACAGAGTGGGGGAACCGGGGAAAGAGGTGCTGAAGCTGCAAAAATGGCGGTAAACATGCTCTCAGTGTGGCACAATCCATCAGAGGATCTTCGAGACTATCGAGATAGTTTGTTAAAGCTAGCTAAAGGCGTATCTCAGGGACAATGGATCGCACTACACTGGTCAATTATGATAGCGAATTATCCTTTTTGGTATAACGTAGCAACTCAAGTGGGACGAGTATTAAATCTCCAGGACGCTGTCACCAGCCAACAGATATATGGACGAATTGCAGAGGTTTATGGCGATCGTGAGACTGTTCAACGGTACTCAAGATATACCATGAGATCATTTATTGCTTGGGGTGTCTTGGAGGATACGGAGATAAAGGGTCGATACAAGAAGAGCGATCCGATGGCTTTGACTGATCCAAAGCTCATGGCTCTGCTCTTTGAAGCAATGCTAATTTCAACACCGGAGCATAAAGCACCGCTGAGATCATTAATGGCATCTCCAGCCCTCTTTCCAATGTGTTTGGCTATGGATGTAGCCCAGCAGGCTATTGCATCAAATCCGAGACTTATTAGCGATTTTTTCGGAGATGGTGAGATTGTGTTAGGCTTGGCACAATCTTAGTATGATGTAGTTGTAATCAAGATATTGATAATGGAAGGTAGGCATATGAACACAAATTATAGTGAAATGCAGAAGCCGGAGATTGGTAAACCAGGAGGACAAGAATCGTCCATAGTGAGGTTCATTAGAACTTTCTTGGGGAATATGGCTGAGGCCAATGAACGACCAGGGGCTACTGTGTTGAAAGAGTTACTACAAAACGCAGACGATGCCGGCGCGACTGAAATAGAGATCACTCTGGACGTAAGAGCCTTGCCGAAGCAAGGAACACCATACGATCTCTTGTTAGAGCCATCTCTTCTTGTCCGAAATAATGCTATGTTCAAGAGCAAGGAGGAGTTGGAGCATAGAGACAAAGGCGACTTTGAAGCCTTGTTGGATGTTGCTGGAGGGCATAAAACTTCAGATAGTGTAGCGGCAGGTAGGTTCGGCATAGGCTTTAACAGTGTTTACTTCTTAACTGATAATCCGGTCATTTTCTCAAGAGACGAGATTCACTTTCTTGACCTCCTCCATCTTCTCCCTTTCAATGGTGCGAAAGGTTGGATATTCTCGTTGGATGATTTCCCAGCTGAATCTGGTAAGTCTACCGGAGCAGTAAAGAACATCATTGAGCTTTGTTTTCCCAAGACAGTTTTAATACAAGATACAATAGGTGAGATGGCCAGAAAGCAAGAGATTTATAAACAGAGTGTCTTTCGTTTGCCAATCCGAACTGATCGTCAAGAACCAGAATCCATTTCGGATTTGTTTTTCAAAGACTCTAGCTTACAAAACCTGTTTAATGGGATGATCGAGGAAGCACCAAGATCGCTGCTTTTTCTAAAAACAATAGACAAGATCATCTTTTCACGGCTTGATGAAACAGATAAAAAGATAATTATAGCCGAGATCTCGATCACTCCGAATCCCCATGAGTTTAAAAAGATTCTGTCAAAGCTCCAAAACAAGGACGATTACACAACTGATGCGATCCGAAGGGTAATACAGGTAAAAACCGGAAAAATCGACGATCATCTGCCTTTTACAATATGGCATCGGATCGATTTCACAAACCCAATGTTAGCAGATAAAAGGAGATTTTTGGAAAAAAGCGATAAAGCAGTCCCATGGGTTTCAATTGCAGTTCCAGGCTCAAAAGAAGCAATGACGATTGATGGCAATAGCAATCCCAACTGGAGAGTGTTCTTACCATTGCTTGAAGAAGGACCTTGTGGATGCCTTTTTTCAGGGGCTTTCTTTGTTGGCCCTTCCAGGCAGAAACTGGATTATAAGACAGATGAAGGCATTATCAAAACTCAATGGAATCAAACACTCGTCAAAGAATTATTGGTCCCATTGTTTTGCGAAAAATCCATTGAAATCCCCGAAGTTGCTGAATCAATACTAGCAAGCGACCCCAAAGCATATCTCTCACTGTTTCCCGGCAAAGTAAGAAACAAGGAAGCGAAGAACCTCTCTGATTATTCTCAAGAATGTTTCCAGACTACCGAAGAGCTTTGGTTCGTTAGAGTTCCTGATTTGTGGGGGAATGATATTGATATATGGAAAGGATCACAAGAGTTTACGATAGAAAGAGTCCCTGAGTGGCTGTTCAAATACAAGCAAAGCTTTATGCACCTCTTTAGCGACAAAAGAAGATTTGTTACAGAGTCTCTAGGAAGAGCTTTGGCAGACAGATCTGAGGTCCAAGAATTCTCGTTGGACATCATCGAAACAGTGTTAAGAGATAAAGATGCTATTGATGTTAACGATTTAGACAAGCTTTGGAGTAGATACGCTAAGAATGTTGATAACACAACATTCCAAAACCTAAATGGGCTATCAGCTTTTACAGATAATGATTCTGGAGCATTGATTGAGTATGATGATGAGAAATTATTCATCGTTGTGCCCAAGACCTTCAGCGATCCTGTATTCAGCTTAGTGAAGTCTTTAAAAGCTGGGTTCTCCGATGTGTGCTGGATAAATGAAACAGGGCTCGTAAAAGAAGCAAAAAGCTTCTCTGACATTCAAAACATCTTCAGACCATCTCATAGCACCATTCTTGAGTTACTTCGTCGGATAGACATTGATGACCACAAAGCTATTGAGTTAAAGAATAATGACCTGGAGATTCTCATTGATTTTCTTGTTGAGCGCAAGAGCGCAGAATTGGTGGATTTAAAGCTGGGATTCCTGATCAAAGTAGCATCCAATAAAGAAAGATTTGCATCCAGGAAAAGTGTTTTTATCAAGGCCACAAGTCCGACTAAGGATGATGATGCCTTCTGGAATGTTTGGTTCAAATCACATTTCTCGGAGCTTGATCCCAATGTAGCCAAGCAAATAAGGCGACTAATTGAGGCTCATCCCCATATAATCGACATGATAAAAACTTCACAAATCAGCCTTGTGGAAGCTAAAAGTACGTATAGCATCGATGTTCTGATAACTGCATTCAGGGCAGATAGATCCCTAATTGAGGAATTGGCTTGCAGCATGAATTCGCTAAAAGATAAGGCGAATGCTCGCAAGGTGTCAGAATACATTATTGAGCGGGCAATGAATCAATGGGATGATTGGGATGTAGAGAAGCAAAATTGTATTCTGGACTTGCCAATCCACAGAGCCGTGGATGGGAAGTATATATCATTGAAAGCTGATGAGGATTATTGGCTACAATCAAGAGATAGCGCTGATCTTGATGCGCCAATAACCTTGGAAGATAGACCTATCTTGAATCCACAGTCTCAGTTTGTTAATGAATTTTATGCTAACACATTGAAGATTGAATACAATGGCAGACTATCTATTATCAAGCAAGCTCTTAAGCAAATCGGCTTAGGCAATATAGATAATCAAGCGCTTCTGGCATATATCGTTAAATACTACCCATCCGTGATTGATACTTATCCGGATGAAGTATCCGAACTGAAAGAGCTTCTATTGGCAGCCAATATTGTGCTTTGTTCGGATGGGGAGTGGAGACCAATTACGGAAGCCTACAATCCCGCCAGAGTGATTGACATTCTATGTGAACAAGGTTGGAAGGATGCTGAGGCTCAACAGGTAGTGAAAGCTATTTGTAGCAATATGCCCATCACCGATCGGGATAATTATTCTACCTTGTTCCCATTCCTACGATCTCAATCCCAAGACATCCAGGCTTTGACACAAAAGCAATTTTCCCAGAGCATAGTCACATCAAAAAGTATAGATCTGAGCATTCAACAGATTATTAAGCTTGTTACAAAGAACCGATACAATGATGAGTTTGAGATATCCGGTTTGATACAGCAGTCAGACCTACCAACTTTAACAGGCTCTTCAAAACTGCATGAAGCTAAGTTGTTGCTCAATAGAATCAACCTGTCTGATAGGTTGTTGCGGCGTTTGATACCCAACCTGGTTGATGTCCCTAAGCTTAGTGATACTATTGGCATCTCAATAAAGGACGTGCAGGATGCCTTAAAATATCTCAGAGTTCGTGAGATAACATCTGATTACGTTAAACAGAAGTTTGTATCTCAATTTACTGAGCTATGGGATTCAGTTAAAACTAATGAAGAAAAGCTTGAATTGCTGGTTCTCATTGAAGAACAAGATGCATTTGATGACCTTCGAGATGTGATAAGTACAATCCCTATAATACAAACCAAAGCCCAGAAAGAAACGTGGACGACCCCAGAAAATGCTCTAACACCAGATATTGCCAAACTCAATCCTCCCTTGATATCTGAAACAGAACTCCCATCCAATGAAGTTCCTGACAAGATTATAGCTTTGTACAGCAAGATTTGTGGGATTAACTCATTTTCTTTGGTTTTTTCACAGATACTGTGCCGATTGGCTTCCGGTATTAAAACTACAAAAATCTCTGAAGTGTATAAGTGGCTTAGCAACCTACTGAATGAGAAAATGACAAGCAGCGATGAGTTAGTCGACTGTCTAAAGACCAATAATTGGGTTCTGGCAAACAAGAGTGGCATAGAAGATTGTTTAGAGCCTAATGAAGTTCTGATCTGCGATGCATCTTCTATATTAAAATACCACTTTTATGTGCCAGTCCAACCCATTCCAGATAATTTGATAAAACTGGACATTGGATTCCAACGTTCGTTGCCTAAGACTCCTGATGATCTTCGCGGTGTATGCCAGGCGATATTGGAGTCTGGTATAACTGATGAGGATTCTTACATCGATTTATATAAAATGATTGTAAAACTACTAACCGATGACGAGTTAAAAGAAATCTGGTTAGAAGAAGTTAGCAATAACCCACTTTTGTTGACGTTTCGAGAACAAAAAAGGTTCAGTAGTCTTTATGGGCTTTTTATCGGTAATGATGAATACAACGATGATTTATCAAGTAACTTGCTATGCCTAAAGAAGACAGAAATACCCAAGAAAGTTGAAAAACTATACTCGGATTTGGGTGTTGAGACTAAGCCATGTATTCGCCATCAGTACTATGCTTTATCTGAGTTTGACGCCCAAGGAGACGCTAAAGAGTATCGCAAGTT
>Ga0208459_1002579_pt1 | contig 15071 bp, 10 predicted proteins | sample AD_UKC087_MetaG_FD_184433 | JGI IMG/M metagenome (GOLD analysis project Ga0208459, IMG submission 184433) | Active sludge microbial communities of municipal wastewater-treating anaerobic digesters from USA - AD_UKC087_MetaG (SPAdes) (version 2) | ecosystem: Engineered > Bioreactor > Anaerobic >... | reverse complement strand
AAGTAAGTCCAATATTTTTATATGTTTTATTTCTAACATTATGAATGTGGATAAATACACACCCATCAGTATCTATTAGTCCACGAATACAAGCCCTTTTATATGTCTTATTCTTTAAAACCCATTCAGGAATACGTAACCCATTCTTTAGTTTACTCCCTCGAGGTAAACCATTTCTTACCAGAAAATCTACTACAGACGTACTTGCTAATGAAATCACAAGGGTGTTTGACTCCTTGCGTTTTCTAATAGCGGGCATAATATTAAATAGCGTTTTGCAAAGAACTAGAATGTAATCAGAGTACTCTAAATCAGAAATAGCGTTTACTGAAATATTTGCTTGCCAAGTATTATTTATACCCCCATCACCTATCATAATACCAAAAAATTCCGCTAAATTTTGGGAATACTTTGGAATAGTTACTTTCTTTCGATGACTTTTTTCAGGGTATCTAAGTTCTTGAACATTGACCACTGGTAAATTATAACAGGGCTAGCACAAATTACCACTATTTACACTAGACCGCTATGCGAACCCTCCAAATCTGAAGTTATCCTAACAGATTTTCGACAAATTTCAAAAGGCTCGTAAAAATCTTGTTTGCCGTTTTTTTCGTTCATCGATTCGGTGGGCGGCTTTCTTCCAGATGTCTTTTTGTTATCATATTAGATAAGTAGCTGGAAAATTTCCCTCGGCTAGAAGCCATAAAATTTTCATTGAATAAACTTAATTGATAGGCGCGAAAAACACCCATAAGTTCGTCGAACGAAATAACGTTCCCAAAATAATCCTGGGCCAAATTCCATACTTCCAAATCAGCTTCCCCCAACTCGTATGGGTCAAAATCTTCACCGAAAGTCAGATGACTAACATTGGCGACCATTTTTTCTTCCTGGTAGACGCTCTCCAGATGGTTACGCAACTCTGCCAGTGAATCAAATTTTTTACTTTCTCTTGGTGGTATTTGTTCCATCGCAAAAATTTAAAAATTAAAAAAGCTCATCAAAATTATATCTTAGTCTTACCGCCGACTAAAGCTTTGATCCTCTCTTCCACCGGCGGGTGAGTCATAAATAATTTTGAAACACCGCGCGCCGCCTTTGGACCAAAAGGATTGGCAATGAACATATGCGCGGTTGCATTATTGGCTCTTTTAAGCGTCCCGCCATAACCGGAAATTTTTTGCAAAGCGTTCGCCAAACCTTCTGGGTAGCGTGTCAAAAGAGCGCCGGAGGAATCAGCCAAAAATTCTCGCTGACGCGAAATCGCCAGTTGAATCAGAGTGGCAATGATTGGTGACAGAATTACAAAAACAACTCCAACTATTGCTAAAAGATTCCCGCCTCGGTTGCGATCCCGGTCACCGCCGGAAAAACTTAAGCGCATAAACATATCAGAAATAATCGCCACAAAACCAACGAGAACTACCACGACCGTCTGCAATAAAATATCTCTATTGCCAATGTGCGCCAACTCATGGGCGACCACCCCTTCCAATTCATTCTTGTCTAACATATTTAAAAGACCTCTGGTCACCGCTACCGCCGCGTGATTTTTATCACGCCCAGTGGCAAAGGCATTGGGCGCGAGATCTTCTATCACATAAACTCGTGGCTTAGGCAAACCAGCGGTAATAGCCAAATTTTCCACCAAGCGATGAAGCTCCACATCTTCTTCGCGAGCCACTTCTTTGGCGCCATTAAACGATAGAGCTATTTTGTCAGACCACCAGTAGCTGGCGACATTCATTGAAACGCTAAAAATAATCGCCGCATACAAGATTGCCGAATTGTTGTAATAATCACTGATAAACCAACCAAGAGCAACTATCACCGCCAAAAATCCCGCCATCAATAGCCAGGTGCGTCTTGTATTTGTGCCTTGCTGTGAATAAAGAGTCGCCATAAATAAACCTAACTTACTAAGTTTTAGTATTATATTTTATTATTATATAATTAAAAAGTGAAGAAAATCAACTCTAAAATAAGTTATTACCTTTTAGCTTGTCTCCCTGGTCTGCTTCTTTTTTTAGTTACTCTCTTTCCGACTTGGTGGTTAATCGGGCTATTAGCCATCTTTCCTTTAATTCTAGCTCTTCATAAAGCGCCCGATAATCTATTAACTAAACTCTTTTTTATTAGTGGTTTTTCTATTATTGGTTTATCAATGGTCTGGGTATTTGAGACCTTATCTTATGACTGGTTAAATATCGGAAATTTTTTGCCTGGTTTTATTGGTGGCCTACTATTTTGGCTTAACTCTTCTTTAATCGGCGGTTTAACTTTTCTTCCATTGGCTTTTCTTTGGAAAAGATTAAAAACAGGGACTAATTTTGATATCTTATTATTTTCCTCTTTATGGGTTATTTTTGAATTTATTAGAGCTGTTCTAGCTTCAATTATCTTAATCGGCAAAGGGACAATAATCGGCCCTCATTGGACAATCGGCTCGCTTGGTTATAGTTTATCACTATCTCCTTGGATAGCTATTTGGTCTGGTTGGGGAGGTTTGTACTTACTATCCTTTATTGCCGTAGCTTTTAGTTTTTCTGTCTATCAACTTATTATTGTTAACAGAAATCATAAAGTTATCATAAGTCTTTGGTTATTTTTTCTACTTTTTTCAACCATAAGCTTGATGCCGATTCAGTTGACAAATAAACAACAATTTACTCCCCGCCCTCAAATAGAGGTTATTGTTTTTAGAAATGATCATAAAACTAACCTTACTGCCCCCAACTTTGAACTTAAAAATAAAACTGGAGCCAATTTACCAACAATCCTTCTTTTTCCTGAAGATTATCGTTTCCTAAAAACCTTAGAATTGAAAAATTCTTCCGATGAAAAATTGATTTCCCATTTAAGTGACTATTTTAACTATTCCAATCTCCTAATTATTGATTCAATGAAAATAAAGGAAGCTGGTAAAAATAAAATGAAAATGATATATGCCGATCTTTCCAATGACAATTTTCTTCTGACTGAAAAAGTTTTATTGTCTCCCTTTGGTGAATATTTACCAACTTGGATAAATAAAATGGCTCACTTAATGAAATTAAATAAGTGGTTAAGTGATTATCAGAATAATCGAGCAGTGGTAGTTGGTAAAGTTTTTCAACCAATAGACTTTGGGCAAGAGAAAATTAGTATCTTATTTTGCGGAGAAGCGTTTTCTTCCGCCCTTTATCGCCAGCAAGTCAAAAACGGAGCTACGATAATAGGCAATGCTTCCTCTCAGCTATTTATCGGTGGGTCTAAAATTTTATCTCAGCAAACTCAAGCGGCTGCCATTCTAAGAGCAACGGAAAATAGAAGGTTCTTTATTTTATCGGCTGTTATTAACCCCGCTTTTATTCTTAATCCTCAGGGACAAGTAATAGACAAGACTGAAGTTGGTCAATTTTTCATTCAAAAAACTATCCAAACCGAAGACCATTTCACTTTATACACGCTATGGGGTAATTGGATATTATTATTAGCTTTCTTTATTTTATTTTTATCATTTCTTAGGTCGCAGTCCTTCCCCGACAAAATCCCCTAGATAAGTGGTTCTTAAAATGAAATCAACTAAGCCATAACAATTTCCTCCAGGATTTTCATCAGAAGCGAAATTACCAATCTTAGGATAATTATTTTTTAACCAAAGAGACATATTAGTACCTCTTTCTTGACATATTTTTGATTGAGAATTAGTCCGGCAATGATTGTTAAAGGCTGTTCTTAGGGTGTCTGTTGGATACCCGGCATCATATAGCATCACATACACAATCGAAGAAATATCGTCAACCATCCAGTCACAAAGATAACCCAACAACTTACGAAACTCTTTAGCCTCATCATTCCACAAATAAAAATTTCTCATTTGGCACTGTAGATTCTTCAGGTCTCCAAATCTTTCACTTTCAGGGGTAGGATCTAATGTTTCTATATTATAATTAAGATAAGGAGTGTCAATCTTTTCTGTTTTTAGAGCGATAATTGCGTGAGGAACTTCTTGTTTAGCAATTACAAGCTCCCCTTTATTATATAATTCTAAAGCTTGTCTATAAACATCATTTCCTAAAATTTCTCTATATTCATCAATTGGATAAAAAGAATAAAGGGGTATTTCTCCTATGGCCATAGGTTGTCGCTGATCATTTATACTTTTTATTTTTTCAATAAATGTGGGGAAGTTTGTAAATTTTTCTTCAATTTCCTGTTTCAAGAAAGCTTCCCGATACTTTGACTGCATCTCCCCCATCACCGCCTTGATATCATCCACATCTCCTGAACGGAGAAGAGGCCATTCCAAAACAGAAGGGTTGGGAGATAAGGTCTGCTTTCTAGCACATCCCCCCCCCTGATAATTACACCAATCATATTCATCTTCGGAGGCCCAGGAACGAAAATCATTTTCTGTTATTTTGGTGATTTTGTTTGCCTTTAAAGAAGCGACGATTGAATCAAATGAGACTTCGGTTTCGTAAATATCAGTATCTAATAACTTGTTTGCGACTAAACCATAGTAGTGAACATCAGGAGAAATAGCAGAACGACAATAAACACCATAAAGGTAGCCCTCGGATTTCCTTGCGAATAAGAGGAGGGGGTTCTGATGGTTTACATAAACTGTAGCGGTACCACTTAAGCCCGCCTTGTCCACCAGAATTTCTCTCATCTCTCCATTTTGATTTACTCGTCTAATTTGACAATCAGAGACATAAAGATTAACTAACCGGTTGGCGGGAGTAACATCCCATTCTAACAATACTTGTCCAAAAAGAGGGGCTCTTAATAATTTTTCTTCCCAATCAGTTTCATAACCTGGAGTAATTACTTTGCCCCTAATGAAAGGAGTACTGGCAGAAGTTGAAGGGGTGGGCGTGGGGGTTGGTGTAGGGTCAGGAGCGGGAACGGGAGTGGGGGTTGGGGTGGGTGTAGGGGTGGGAGTTGGTGTAGTAGTGACAGTGTCTCCACCTTTGGCCGATCCACTTTGGGACAATAAATTAAGCAACCCTTTCTCCGTTTTCGGTTGATAAATTTCTGATTTATTCAGAAATAACAAAATTAAAACAATTATTAAAAAGACGGCGATTATTATTCCTTTTGTCGTCTTGTTTTTTAAGAGGTTTTTCATATTTATTATTATTAGCTTATTTTTAGAATTTCACCGCTACCGGCTCACGCTCCATACTTCCCGTTTCTAATTCAAAGAACTCCCTTTTCTCAAATTTAAATAAGTTTGCTACGATATTTGAGGGGAAAGATTCAATTTTGATATTCAGGTCACGAACATTGCTATTATAAAAACGACGCGCCGCTTGAATTTTATTTTCCGTATCCACCAGTTCAGATTGTAAACTGGAGAAACTTTCTACGGCTCGCAATTGCGGATAGGCCTCTGCCACTGCAAAAACACTTTTTAAGGCGCTATTTAATTGATTCTCCGCTTCTCCTTTCGCTATCGGGCCTTCTGCCGACAATGCTCTGGCTCTGGCCTGAATCACTTTCTCAAAAACCTCTTTTTCGTGAGACGCATAGCCCTTGACAGTTTCTACCAAATTAGGAATCAAATCATAACGTCGCTTGAGTTGGACATCAATGTCCGCCCAAGCTTCTTTGGTTCTGGCAATCAAAGAAATAAACGAATTGTAGGCCACTGCCAACCAGATGGCTACAACCGCCACCAGCGCCAAAATAATCCAAAAAATAATCATAGTTTGTATTAATAAATGAATAAACCCCGACTCATTTATTATACCACTTTATCAAGCAAGCAACTAATTATTGTTTACAAAAAACGAGCCTTGGGCTCGTTTTTTGTAATTGTTATTTGTTTCCGCCACCCTCCTTTTTTGTTTATATTTGGGCTTGAACCTTTTAGTACATCCCGCCCATCTCGGCGCCATGATTATGCGGCTCCTCTTTCTTTGGCTCTTCCGTAATGGCCACCTCGGTCGTGAGCAAAATCGCCGCCGCGCTGGCCGCCCGCTCCAAACCGGTGCGCGTTACTTTGACCGGGTCAATAATGCCCGCCTTGAACATATCTTCCGCCACGGCATCCGCGTTCGCGTCATAACCTTCGTTGGCCTTGCCAGACAAAATCTTATCAATCACCACCGCCGCGTTGTTTTTGCCGGCGTTCAAAACAATTTGCTCTATCGGCGCCTTGAGTGAGTCAAGCAAAATTTCAACCCCCGCTTGAAACTCGGCTGCGATATCCTCCGATGGCGCGGCAATCTTGCTAGCTGCCACCTTAGCGCCGGCTTTAATCAAAGCCGTGCCACCACCCGGCACAATCCCTTCGTCAACCGCCGCCTTGGTTGCCGCCACCGCGTCATCAATTTTCAATTTTTTATATTTCATTTCCGCTTCGGTCGTCGCGCCAACCTTAATCACAGCCACACCACCGGAAAGCTTGCCCAGACGTTCACGCAGTTTGTCTTTGTCATATGACGAGTCAGAGGCCTCAATTTGTTTTTTGATGGTCGCAACGCGTTCTTCGATGTCGGCTTTTTTACCCTTACCACCAACAACCGTCGTGCCATCTTTGGTGGCAATCACTCGCCTAGCTCGTCCCAGCATGTTGGGTTCAACATTTTCCAACTTGATACCAACTTCTTCAGAAATAAGAGTGCCGCCGGTCAAAGTTGCGATATCTACCAACATCTCTTTTTTGCGGTCACCATAGCCGGGCGCTTTAACCGCCAAAACGTTGAAAGTGCCGCGCAATTTATTGACCACGAAAGTCGTTAGCGCCTCGCCATCCACGTCATCAGCAATAATCACCATTTCCTTGCGGCCGGCGCCGGCCAATTTTTCCAATAAAGGCAAAATTTCCTTAACCGTGGAAACTTTTTTGTCAGTAATCAAGACGACCGGGTCTTCATAAACCGCCTCCATTCGCTCGGCATCGGTAATCATATAGGGCGAAACATAACCTTTGTCAAATTGCATCCCTTCCACAAACTCTGATTCCACCTCAAAAGATTGTGACTCCTCCACGGTTACCACACCATCTTTGCCGACTTTTTCAATCGCGTCGGCAATAATTTTGCCAAACTCTTCCGACTCAGCTGATATGGTTGCCACTTGGACAATCTCATGTTTGTCTTTTATCGGCTTGGCTATCGCCTTGAGCTCCTTGACCACCTTGGCGGCCGCGGCTTCAATTCCCGCTTTGACCCCCATCGCGTTCACACCGAGCGCCGTCTTTTTAAAACCTTCTTCAATAATCGCTTGCGCCAAAATCACGGCCGTGGTCGTGCCATCGCCGGCGATATCATTGGTTTTGCTAGCCACATCTTTGATTATCTCGGCGCCCATATTTTCAACTTTATCAGCGAGCGTAATTTCTTTGGCAATAGAAACACCATCGTTGGTAATCGTCGGCGCGCCGTAACCTTTATCTAAAACCGCGTTACGACCCTTGGGACCAATGGTAATTTTAACAGCATCGGCCACTTGGTCTATACCTCTTTTGAGCGCCTTGCGCGCGTCATCATTGAATGTGATTTGTTTTGCCATAGTAAAATTAAAAATTAAAATATAAAGTTTATAAGGCCAATCAACAAAACAGACTAGTCTTCAATAACAGCCAAAATAGAAGATTCGCCGACAATCAAATAATCCTTATCGCCGACCTTGATTTCATCGGGACCATATTTAGAAAAAATCACCTTTTGACCTTTTTTAATTGACAGGGGGACCAAGGTGCCGTTATCCAAGCGACGGCCCTCACCCACCGCAATTACCACCCCTTCCTCCGGCCGCTCTTTGGAGACGGTTTCCGGAATAATGATGCCGCTTTTGGTTTTACCGGTTCGGTCATCTTCTTTTTTGATTTCCACTAGAACACGATCGCCCAATGGTTTAATGTTTATTTTTGCCATAAGCCATAATGAAATTTAACGTGACACTAATATATTAATGAATACAAACAGAGAAAATAAGTAAAAAGTTAAAATAAGAAGATTGAGAAAATAATAATTCTTTTCACATTGTTACATATCTGAAGAAGCTCTTATTAAAACGAATAAAGAGCTTATCCTTATTTTAGCTTGTAAAGATGCTTTGAATTCGACCCCAAAGCAAATTCCTTTTATTATAACCCAAAAAAGGCCAAAATCAAGAGCAGCCTAAATCACCCTAATATCAAGTAGCTCCTCGCGGCAAAACTCGACTTGCTCTTGGTACGTAACCTGTGTTTAGCCTTGTTGACCTCCTCTTTTAATTTTGCTATACTCTTTCTCAATGTCGCTTTTATCTAGTTATTTGCCTTGGATTCAAATAATTCTTTCCGCCTTGTTGGTCGGAGCGGTTTTGTTGCAACAAAATGAGGCCGGTCTAGGCAACTCTTTCGGCGGCGGGCAAGCCGGCGCCCCAGCCCACACCAAGCGCGGTCTGGAAAAACAGATTTTCAACGCCACTATCATCATCGCCGTTTTGTTTGTTGCTTCAACAATGCTAGCTTTGTTTATTTAGAAGTTTTTTCTCAAAATCCTCTCTTTTTTAATAAGGTTTCAATCCGAAATATTCCCTATTTTAATTTCTTTTCTTTATTCGCTTAATTTATGTAACTTAGGATATTAGTGTCATATCAAATTTTGTATTTATGCCATCAAAACTAAAAACAGTTCTGTTTAAAGAAACTCGCTTCGCGTTTGACAGTTTGCCGCCTCGGCTAAAAGCCCTATTTGTCGTTTTGTTTATCTTTTTTGTCGGTAGTTTAGGTGTATTGGTTTGGCGACTAAACCAAAACTTTATCGTGACAGTGCCAACCGAAGGCGGTTCACTAACAGAAGGGGTCATTGGTCCGGCGCGCTTCGTCAACCCGCTTTTGGCTGTTTCCGATGCCGACCGTGACTTGACTTCCCTTGTTTACTCCGGTCTGGTCAGAGTTGGACCAAAAGGCAATTTCATTCCCGACTTGGCCAAAAGTTATGAGGTTTCAGAAGATAAATTAACTTACACTTTCCATCTAAAAGATAATTTACGCTTTCATGACGGCGCCCCGTTAACGGCCGATGATGTTCGTTTTACAATTGAAAAAGCAATGGACCCGGCAGTCAAAAGCGCCAAACGCGCCAATTGGAATGGCGTTTCAATAGAACAACCAGGCCCAAAAACAATCCAATTAACTTTAAAGAAACCCTACCCAGCCTTTTTGGAAAACGCAACTCTTGGTGTTTTGCCAAGCCATTTATGGCAAAACACTTCGGCTGAATCCTTCCCCCTCCACGAACAAAATCTGGAAGCCATCGGTTCTGGTCCTTACAAACTTTCCAAAATCACAAAAGATTCAAATGGCATACCAACCGCTTACGAATTGAAGGCCTTTTCTGACTTTGCCTTGGGCAAGCCGCGTTTGGAGAAAATTACCATCGGGTTTTATAAAAACGAAGAGGAGTTAGTTGAAGCTTACAAAAATGGACAGATTGATAGTTTGAGCTCTCTTTCGCCAGCCCTTGTCAAAGAACTGGAGGAATCGGGTCAGCGAGTCGTAAAGTCCACCCTGCCTCGAGTTTTTGCTGTTTTCTTTAACCAAAACCACAACTCTGTTTTCTTGGACGCGACCGTTCGCAAGGCTTTAAACTTAGCCGTGCCACGACAAGAAATCGTGGAAAATATTTTTCATGGTTACGCTGAGCCGCTGGAAGGCATTTTCACCTCAACTAATGGTGAACCTACAAAAACTGACCTAGCTGCCGCCAAAAAAATGTTGACCGACGCCGGTTGGAAACTCAACGACCAAGGCGTGATGCAAAAAACAACAAAGGCCTCTAAGGACAAGCCGGCCGCTACTCAAGTCCTGACTTTTTCCTTGGCCACCTCCAACATTGAGGAACTCAAACAAATTGCCGAAAAATTAAAAGCCAACTGGACCGCCCTCGGCGCCAAAGTGGAGATTGAAATTTACGAGTCAAACGACCTAAACCAAAATGTCATCAAACCACGTAAATATGACGCCCTCTTGTTTGGCGAAGTTATGGGCCGCGACAGCAACCCATACCCTTTTTGGCACTCATCTCAACGCACCGACCCCGGCCTGAACATTGCGATGTATACCAACGCCAAGGTTGACCGCCTACTGGAAGAAGCGCGGCAAACTTCAGACCTAGAAGAGAGAAACAAGAAATATTTTGAAGCAGAAACAGAGATAAAAAAAGATCAGCCGGTCGCTTTTATTTATTCCCCTTATTTCCTTTATCTTTTGCCCAGTAACATTATGGGAGTCTCCCTGCCAACCCTAACCAATCCGGCCGAACGTTTTGTCAACATTCACAAATGGTATGTTCGCACTGATAAGGTCTGGAAGATTTTTGCCAATCTCTATAAATAAAAACTATTATCAACTTAGCAATCTGGCAACCTTTGTTTGCCTCAAACTTAATTATTAATTTATGCCTATAAAAAGAATCCGAGTGGATGCAAGCGGCAATATTCAAACCTTTGTCGCTGACAAAAAGACCGAAAAAGTTGGCCGGCCTTCCGGCAAAATGGGTGGTCAACGCTTTAGCCCAAATAAAAAAACAACCGGTCGAGGCCATAGCCCGCGAAAAACTTCACCCAGCAAAACCCAAAGCGAGGATAACAAGCCTAAACAAAAAATCCCGCCAGTCGCGCCCGGAGTAATCAGAATTATTCCCTTGGGCGGGGTGGAGGAAGTTGGCAAAAACATGACGGTTGTTGAATTTGGCAACGACATTGTTGTGATTGATATTGGTTTAACTTTTCCGGGCGAAGAAGCGCCGGGTGTGGATTATATTATCGCCGACCCAACCTATCTGGAAGAACAAAAGTCCAAAATCCGCGCCGTTATTATCACCCACGGCCACCTTGACCATATTGGCGGTATCCCCTACGTGATGTCGCGAATCGGCAACCCGCCGATTTACACTTCTCTCTTGTCGGCTGTTATGATAAAAAAACGCCAAGAGGAATTTCCCCATCTTCCGGCTTTAAACATAAATGTCGTTAGCGAAAAGGATAAAATAAAACTTGGTAATTTATCAATCCGTTTCTTTGCCACCACCCACACTATTCCAGATTCTATCGGGGTCATCATTGAAACACCTTTCGGTAACGTGATTTTTACCGGCGACCTAAAAGTGGAAAACACAAACGGCGTGCCGGAAAAATTTGAAGAGGAACGTTTTAACAAACTTGGGCAAGAAAACAACCTACTGTTAGTGGCTGACTCCACCAACGTGGAAAAACCAGGTTTTTCTTACCCGGAAAAAGAAGTGCAAAAAAACGTCAAGGAGATTATCGCCAACGCCAAGGGGCGAGTAATTATTGGCACTTTTGCCTCTTTGTTTGACCGCATTATTGCCATTATTGAAGCCTGCGAGGAATTGGGCAAAAAAGTAGCCATTGAGGGCCGCGCCATGAAAACCAATATCGAGATTGCCAAAGAGCTTGGCTACTTAAAAACCAAGCGTGGCACCTTCGCCACTCCGGATGAGATGGCCACCTTGCCCGAAAACAAAATTGTAATTTTGGCCACTGGCGCCCAAGGGGACGAATACGCCGCCTTGATGCGTATCTCCCAAAAAGAACACAAGTCGGTCAAAATCAAAAAAGGTGATACGATCTTGCTTTCGTCGTCCGTTATTCCGGGCCACGAAAAAGCTGTCCAAAGACTAAAAGATAATTTAGCGCGCCAAGGCGCCAAGATTGTTCATTATGGCATTGCCAACGTCCACTCGTCGGGCCACTCCTATCAAGATGAAATTGCTTGGGTTAATAAAAAACTCAAACCGCGTTTTCTTTTACCGGTTCATGGTCACCAGTTTATGCTCCACGTCCACGCTAACGTCGCGCACGAAATAATCGGTATGCCTGAAAAAAATATTATCGTTCCAGAAAACGGCTCCATTATAGAAATCTCCGACAAAGGACAGAAAATCTCCGCCCTCAAACAAATGGCTTCGGCCAAACTGGTAATGATTGACGGACTTGGTGTAGACAACGTTCAAGAGGTTGTTATTCGCGACCGCCAAATGTTGGCCCAAGATGGAATGTTCGTCTTGATTGCCATCATAGATATCAAAACCGGCAAGGTTCGTAAATCTCCCGACATTATCTCGCGTGGCTTTGTTTACCTCAAAGAATCACAGGACCTTTTGCGTTATGTCCGCCTCTTGACCAAAAAAACCATTGAAGACTCCACTGCCCAAATGCACCCGATTAACCTGGACTATGTCAAAAATAACGTCCGTGAAGAGCTCGGCAAATATCTGTTCCAAAAAACCCACAAGCGACCCATTATTTTACCAGTGTTGATAGAAGTGTAAGATTAACTCAATGCTAAATAAGTTTTTAACGCTCAATGTTTCAAGTTTTGAGTTAATTTTGTTATAATCACCTCATGCGTTCCCAAAAAACTCTTATTCTGTTCACTTATTTGTGCGGTCTAACCATGACCTTTTCTTTTGCTTTCCCTGGTTATGTTAACTCCACTTTTCTGGAAAACTTCGTTGGTGAAAAATGGGTTGGTTTTATTTTTGCCATCGGCGCCTTGCTGTCGGTTATCTTGATGTCGCAAATATCCAAACTGATCAAGGCCTATGGCAATATCAAAGTTTTGGTTTCTTCGGCCGCTCTCGCTATTTTTGTTTTGATTTTGCTTGCCCTTGCTAAATCTGTTACTGTCATTATTTCAACCTTCATCATCTACTACTGTTTGGGGTTTTTCATCCGCTACACCTTAGATGTCTACCTGGAGAATATTTCTGATGACAAAAACACCGGTTTAATTAGGGGCTTTTATCTGACATTTTTAAATACCGCCTGGCTAATCTCTCCATTTTTGGCGAGCCGCCTGGTGGTTAATGGCGATTTCTGGAAAATTTACGTGGTTGCGGCAATGTCCCTCCTACCCCTAATCGCCATCGCCAGCGTTTTTCTTTATGAACAAAAAGACCTCAAATATGACGGCCAAAGCATATTCCCCCAACTCAAACGTCTATGGCGCGGAGAGAACCAAACTGACCGCTGTATTCGCCGTATTTTGATAGTTGATTTTTTGCTCTGTCTTTTTTACGCCGTAATGGTCATCTATATGCCTCTTTATTTGCATGAGCATCTTGGTCTCCCTTGGAACGAACTCGGCTTGGTCTTTACTATCATGCTGGTCCCCTTCGTTATCCTGGAGCTGCCCCTTGGCCGCATCGCCGACCGCTGGATGGGCGAAAAGGAAATTTTGATGGGCGGCTTAGTCATTACCGGATTATCCACCTCGGTCTTAGCTTTTATCCCTTCAGCCAGTTGGTTGGTTTGGGCCGGTCTTTTGTTTATCACCCGTGTTGGCGCGGCCGGCATTGAAGTAATGAAGGAAGCTTATTTGTTTAAGAAAATAGACGGAAGCGACACTAGTCTCATTTCTTTGTCGCGAATCATCGTGCCTTTCTCCTATCTCGTCGGTCCACTTTTTGTCTCTTTGATTCTTTTGTTTTTTGACTTTAACTATGTTTTCTTCTTCCTGGGTTTGTTGGTTCTTTCAGGCCTCTTTTTCGCCACCAAGTTAAAAGACACCAAATAGGAGCCGGGGATCCGCGCGGCCTGCGTCTAGCTCGCGTTACAAGTTCATCAATTGGCAATATTCACACTTAGGGTCATCACAAGTTTCCGTCAAAATTCGGCCGGTCCAAACACTTTCAAGCAACGCCCCAATTTCGCCCTTGACCCGAGAAATATCCTCCGCGGCAATGGGAATAGAAACCGTCGGACACCGCCCCTTGTTGTCCGGTTTAACAAAAACCAACGCCGGTTCAATCGTCTGCCCGCGATAAAAAGAGCTCTCGGCTAACAAAATTTTATAAAAAATCAACTGACGGAAATAATTGCCATCATCATTCTTAGTTTCGCCTTTGATCGCCGCTTCGCTCATTGCCGATTTTGTTTTGTAATCAAAAACCAGAACCTTCTCCGCGGTATCAATAATCGCGTCCATCTTGCCATGAATTTTCAGTTCAACCGCCTGTTTTTCTACTTTGAACTCAAACCTGGCCTCCACCCATTTTTCCGCCGCTGCTACGCCTTTTATCGCAAAATGTGGCCCAAGCGCGGCCGCCACTTTGGACGCGGCCAAAAGAAGCTCTTCCAGAGCCAGCTCCTTGTCTGCTGACAACAAAAGAGAATGCGCAAAATAGTTTTGCAAAGTCGTCTTTAGAGTTTCAGTAATTTTCTCCTCGGTTTTTTCCGGCAAAGCCCAAACCGCCGCGATTGCTTCGTGCATCGCGTTGCCTTTTTCAGCCGGCATCGCCGGCGCTTCCGGCACCTTCAAAATACTTTTGTAAAAGAATTTGCTTGGACACTCGCAAAAATGATTCAAAGCGGTCACCGACAAACCTTTTTCCAGCAAAATATTTTTGGCAAATTCCACTAGCCGCGCCTCGTCTTTTTTCGCCAACTGAGACAAGTTAACCGCCGCCGGAGCCGTCACCAAAGCTGGGAGGCTGGTCCGCGCCACATTTTCTTGGTCCAATTCGTCAATAAAGCGCAAGGGAGTCAAGGTTCGTTTCATTCCATCCGCCAAACCGACAACCACAACCGCGCGATGCCTGGCCCGCGTTAAGGCCACATAAAACAACCGCCTCGCATCGCGTAAATCATCATTTTCTTCCTTGCTTTCTGGCAATAAAAAGTAATTGCCAAAACCGCGCGACATCCAAGATTCTTCTGTCGCGTAAGGCAAGAAAACATAATCAAACTCCAACCCTTTGGACCCATGCGCAGTCATGATTCGCACTCGCGCTTCACCAAAACCAGCCATAATTTTGACACTCTTGTTTTCGGCTGTTTGTCGGAAAGACAACATTGCCTCAATCAACAAAATCGGGTCTTCTATTTTTTGCGTCCGCGCCAAGTCCTCGCCCAGGGCCACAATTGACCGCCATACCTCCATCGAAAGCGGGTCGCCAAGCGTCAAAGCCACCAGTCCGGATTCTTCACCGACTAAAATTAAAAATTCCACCGCGCTAACGGAAACCGCCTTTTCCTTGAGAACTGAAAGTTTTGATAATTTTTTATCCAAATCTTTCAGATTTCCACTTCTGATATTTTTCATTACTTCCGCCCGTTCG
>Ga0208459_1002574_pt1 | contig 15094 bp, 10 predicted proteins | sample AD_UKC087_MetaG_FD_184433 | JGI IMG/M metagenome (GOLD analysis project Ga0208459, IMG submission 184433) | Active sludge microbial communities of municipal wastewater-treating anaerobic digesters from USA - AD_UKC087_MetaG (SPAdes) (version 2) | ecosystem: Engineered > Bioreactor > Anaerobic >... | reverse complement strand
AGCCCTTATGGGGCATTGAACATGGCGGGCAACGTCAGGGAGTGGGTTAATGATTGGTATGGCAGCAACTATTACAGCACCTCACCAACCAGGAACCCAAGCGGACCCTCTTCGGGGGAATACAGAGTGCTGCGTGGCGGCTCCTGGAACGACAGCAATAGGATTATCCGGGCGGCTTACCGGAACAACAACTATCCAACCGATGCGAACGGCTACAACGGGTTCCGCTGCGTTCTCCCGCAACCGTAAAAGAGCCGGAGCAAAACAGGTATACATGGCTGCGGGCTTCTATTTTCTAAATTCTAATTTCTGGGGGTCAAGGGGGCTTGCCCCCTTGTTAAAAAGATCACAAAAATGCCTCATGGGAAAGAGAGTATGGTGAAAATGTTGTCGGGTCGATCGCGGGGCATTCGTTCGAAAAATCAATTCGCTTGGAATGGCAGACTATGACAGAAACCAGATACTTAGGCAAATACGAGATCCTCAAGGAACTTGGGCGGGGTGGCTTTGGGGTCGTCTACATGGCAAAAGACAGCGTTCTCCAACGCAGTGTCGCTGTCAAGGCGCTCCATCCGGCACTGCTGGTGGACCCCCAGTTCATCGAACGCTTCAAAAACGAAGCCCGCATCGCCGCCTTACTTGACCACCCCAACCTTGTCCCCGTCTACGACTTCGGTCAGGAAGACGGTCAGTTTTATCTCGTCATGGCTTATATGCCAGGGGGTTCCCTCAGCAAGCGCCTCAAAGCATCCGCACCTTTCCCAAGAGAACAGGTAATTCAAACGATCCGTGAGATCGGCGCCGGGTTGGCTTATGCCCACGATCACAAGATCATCCACCGCGACCTCAAACCGAGCAATATCCTGTTTGATGATAAGGGGATCGCGCGGGTCAGCGACATGGGCTTTGCCAAGCTTGTGCGGGAGAGTTCGGCTGCCTCATTGACCGCTTCCGGACAGCAGGTGGGGACGCCATCATACATGGCTCCGGAGATATGGAAGGGGAAGCCCGCGACGATCGCGTCGGATATCTACAGCCTGGCTTGTATTTGCATCGAAATGTTCACCGGCAAACCCTATTTTGACGGGGAGACCACACCCGAGATCATGCTCAAGCACTTCCAGCCGCGGGAGATCCCAGCCGAAATTCCGCCGGGCTTGCGGTCGGCGCTCGCGAAGGCTCTGGCAGAGAAACCAGAGGAACGCTATGCCAGCATTCCTGAATTTTTGGCAGGATTAGAGCAGGTTGACGCGAAGAGAGAGGGCTATCATCTGGGCTTCGAAGGCGCCCAAGCCAGGCAGAGGGAACAAAGACCGCCCGAACCGCCAAGCCGCGCTCCGTCCCAAGCAGAGACAAACGGAAAACAGAAACCTGGATCTGCTGATGAAAAGAAGGACAAGAGAAAGTGGGTTGTCGGCGCTGTTATTGGCGCGCTGTTGTTGATGCTGGGTATTCTCTCTTTGAGCCTGATCGGAACGGCGATCAAAAAAGCGGCAGCTCCCATTCCGACCGACACGCCTCAGGCTGCTAGGATTGATGATCCTGCCATGACCGAAGCCCCCATCAAGACGAGCACGCCTACGATCACCGCCACCCCCCAACCCACGCTCGGGATTGGGTCAATTATGACCCGTGAGACAGACGGGATGGAAATGGTCTATGTGCCTGCCGGGGAATTTATTATGGGAGTTCCGGACACTAACAGCGAACGTGTGGAAAACACTAATTCTTTTTGGATTGACAGGACTGAAGTTACTGTGTTGATGTACAAAAAATGTGTGGAATCTGGAGAATGCGAATTTTCCAATGAGTTTACAAAATCAACATTGTTTTCAAAAGATAGTTATCCTATGACCTATGTAACCTGGGACCAAGCCAATAATTATTGTACGTGGGCTGGAGGAAGACTTCCAACTGAAAAAGAATGGGAAAAAGCTGCTCGTGGTCCCTATGGAAACCTTTATCCCTGGGGAAATGTTCCCGCATCTGATAAAGCCACTCAGATGTCAATAGTAGAGTTTGAAAGTCAGCTCAAACCAACAGGTTCATTCAGTGAAAATATTAGTTTCTATGGTGTATTCGATATGGCTGGAAATGCAAGTGAATGGGTCGATGATTGGATGAATATTAATCGCAATATAAAAGTGGTAAAAGGTGGGGGAGAATATTACTGTATATGGCCTGATAAAAATGAGAGGTGGGATTCTTATTTTTGTAATTTTTTTGTTGCTAATAACAGCCTACCTTTACAACTATTTGCAGAACGAAATAGAATCTCTGGTATTCTAGGGTTCCGATGTGTTGTTGATCCATAGGCATGACGAAAATGCTAAATTGAGTTTAGGTAAAGACATTTAAACAAATTCAATATTATATTGTAGATTCAAGTATTAACATGCTTTGATGATGCCAATTCACTCATGATTTTATTATACTTTAACCCTTGACAGCAGCTTTTTAAAGTGTACAATCATGTACATTCATGGACAATTCTTCAGTCCGTGCAGGGAGCAAGATGAACGAAGCAGACAAATTACTCCGAATTAAACAAGTCGCGGAATTGCTTGGGGTCAGCACGCGCACGGTTTATCGCCGGATCTGGGCGGAAGAGCTGCCTGCCGTCAAAATTGGCGGACTTTACTATATCCGCCAGGCAGACCTGGAACAATCGATCAGCTCCAGCCCTGATCCTGTTGAGGTGGTTTCACCAAAGATCGTCAAATGCGGCTCCTGCCTGAAAATATTGCGCGACGCAGACAAGATCGCCCAGCGCTGCAGCCATGCCGGCTGCCTTGAGGTGATCTGCGTTGACTGCCTCTCAAAAGGCAAAAAGCAATGCCGCGCCCATCAATCACTGACCGAATCGGTCCCGCTGCGCAAACAAGCTGACCAGCAAGGACCTGTCCGCATCCGCGCCAGCCAGGCAAGGCTGCGGGAGCTCAACTATCTCAATCGCCTGCGAACGCGCATTCGCCAGATCGAATCGCTGGCACACCCTCGGACGGGACTGCTCCTGAGCATCCCGGATTGGGAAGCGATCCTGAAAAGCGGGGACGAGCGCGCCGAAGTCTTGCGCCTGAAAGGCAAAGTGATGCTCGACTCGCGCGAAACGGGCGAACAACCGCTGAACGCCTGGCTGCAATACCACTACAAGCCCGGCAAAGGGGAACCGGGCAGCCCGTTGATCATTGAAATCCGCGTGTTGAGCCGTCTGGATGTGATGGTCAGCGACGGGCTGGATACTTACCCACTGGATGAGCAAGACCTCGAAGACGCCCTGATCCATGCCAGTGAGGCTATGCCAATGGATGGGAGCTTCAAATTGCTCGTGCTCGCCTCTCCCACCGGATGGAAGAAACAAGCGCAGGAAATCATTGTCGGAACGGAAAAGCAAAGCTCATTTACCCACGACGATCTGCTGGTCTACCTCTATGATATGCAGACCAACGAGCTGATCTATCCGCTTAAAGATATTCGCTCGGTGCAATATGCCGAACTTTTCAATCCGGCATTGCTGACCGAAGAAGCAGTCGATGCTGAGGAAGAAATTGAAAATCTGATGCTCGAGAAGGGGCATTCCAGCCTGACATTAATCAACGCGGTCAAGGAGTTGCCCTTTTCTGAACTGGTGATTAAAGAAACCTTCAAAAGGATGGCAAACACAGGGAACTACCGCCTGGTCGAACTCGAAGATATTGGCCTGGCGATTCAAAAGAAATAAATAGAAACAGTTAAAGGGAGAGAAAATGGCAAAAATCTCGAAAGATACGTCAACCGGGAAACAGCGGCTAAAACTGGATCCCAAATCGCTATTGAGCTATGGTCTCAAGGTGGCTCAGGACCTGTTGGGAATGACCGAGACCGAAGAGGTCAAAAAAGCGACGCTCAACGACATCAGGATGGAAGACGCCCAGCGCGGCAAGATTCGCCTCGAACATAAGCAGAACCTGCTCTTAAACGAGATTCGCGATATCGAGAAGCAGAAGCGCGCCCTTTTCACCGAAGGCGTCCAAAAAGCCGGCGCCCGCGAACAAAAAGTATTGGCGCTCAAGATCAAACAGCTCGATACGCGCATGCACAATCTCGACCGCACCCTGGAGGCGATTTATGTGCAACTGCGGGTGATCGACAGCTTCGTAATGATCAAAGAGCAGGAAGCCCTCAACAAGGAGATGGGTCTGCAGTCGGTCTTTGGGGATATGGATCTGGACGAATTGGTCGTCTTCATGCAAAAGTCGATGGAAGATGGCGAGCTCAACATGACTATGATGAAGAAACTTGCTGACAGCCTCGATAAGCATAACTACATGAGCGAAGGCTTTAGTGATGATGCGGATGTTTTGGAAATTATGAAACAGATGCAACTGGCGCGCGAAGCTGGAGATGCTCCAATCGAGCCGTATTACCAAGAGATGGAAAACAAACTGTCCGAAAAGCCTGCCGAAGAGCAGCCTTTGGACGATAGTTTTGAGTCCGAAGAGCTTTAATCGACAGACCCAGGTGCCTCGAAATGAGCGTAGACCTAAGTGGTTCGATTTATACCCTTTATAAGGACGCGCGGCAGAAAGGTGATAAAGCCCGCAAACGCGGAGCAGATCAGGAAGCAGCCAAGCATTATTTCGCGGCGGCACGTTGGCTGCGCTCTTATGCCGACAGCGCTCTGGATGCTGAGATTCGCAAAGAGCGGCTCAGTAAAGCCGATCAATTGCTGTCTTTGGCAAGAGGTCTGGCTGGGCAGACGGGTTTTCCTGAAAGCCGAAAACCAGCACTGCCGACTGATAAAACAGGCAGCCAAAAGGAAAGCGCGACCGGCGAAGATGACTATGAGGAAGAAGTTCTTCAGCTCATTCACAAAAGCGATGTACGCTGGGATCAAATTGGCGGATTGGATGACACCAAGGATGCCATCAAGTCAGCTTATGCCCTCGCATTAGCCCAAAAGCCAGCCGGAGTGCAGATCAGCAGCTGGCGCAACCTGTTGTTGTACGGACCTCCCGGCACCGGGAAAACGCTGCTCGCAGCGGCGACAGCAGGGAACCTACAGGCAACTTTCTTCAACGTCAAAGTGAGCAGTTTGCTCTCCAAGTATTTTGGTGAGAGTACCAAGCTCATCACGGCGCTTTACAGCGTCGCGAGGCGATTAAGTCCGGCAGTCATCTTTCTGGACGAGTTTGAATCATTAACACCGGCGCGCGGATCGGGCGAAAGCGGATCTGAGCGGCGCATTGTCTCCACATTGTTGGCAGAGCTTGACGGGCTTCAGGCGAAGGACGATGACAGTTTTGTGCTGACAATCTGTGCCACAAACCTTCCCTGGCTTCTCGATCTGGCAATTCTGAGTCGGTTCCAGCGCAGAATCTATGTGCCTCTGCCTGATGCACCCGCCCGGGAAGCCATCTTCAATATTCAGTTAACAAAAAGGGGTCATCAAAGTAAAATGCCCTTGAGCGAGCTGGTAAGACGTACTGAAGGTTATGCAGGGCGGGAAATCGAGCAAATTGGTCAAATTGCCATCAATAAGATGATCCGGCGTACCAACCCTGACCTTTTAAGAATTGTCGATCAGGGCTTGGACCAACTAAGTAAGTATCAATTGAAGGTAGAGCCCCTGGACATTCGTGATATCGAGTTTGCTTTTGATCAGGTTAAACCATTGGCGGATGAAAAGGTGCTCAAAAAATATACAGAATGGCAAGCTGACGTAATGGAACGACCGGTCAGTAAACAGGTTAGTTAAGAGACGATGGAAATCTTCTGTCCCAACAACCACTTGATGCTGGCAATGCAGGTTTGCCCAAAATGTGGCTGGAAGAGACCAAATCAGGGTGAGATCGGAAAGCTCTATTGGCAACCTTTGGAGCTAAAAACGATCTTGGGAGGCGTATCGAGAGAAGGTTTTGCCCGATTCACGCAGTTTAATGAAAACTTTCTTCTGCCAACCAAAAATAACGAGCTCATCAGCGTTTCTATCCTGAACGGCTCCATAAATTGGCGGATCGCTTTACCCAAAGGGCAGCGTGCAACTGATCTTACAGTTCTGGGTGAGAATCTTTATGTAACTTTTCAGGACACTCATACGCTCATCGAGGGCATTAAAGGCGGGAATATAAGTTTACTGGATGAGGAAAAACGTGAACTAAACGCTGTTTGGAAGACTCAAAGCCACGATCTCACCCCACCTTTGCTTATTCAGGATCACATAATCATCCGAACCGCAGAGTCGAAAGTGATTGCTCTTAAGAGTTTCAGTGATATCACTCCGGTCTGGGAACGAGATTGCCTTAGCTGGTGGCCAGCACCTTTATGCAACTTCGGGAAACAGGTTGTCTATTCTGATGGAAATCCGTTGTCTGATGAGACAGAGATTATTGCCCTTGATTGGGAAACTGGCAATGTAAATTGGACTTACGCAATTCCCAGTCGCCCTACATTCCATTTAAATGGGAATGATAACTATATAGTCGTAGTGTACAAAGGCAAAATAATGGTCGTCCTCGATTCCGAAACCGGTAAAGAGGTTTTAATCCAGTCTCTGCCAAGATATTACTGCAAACCTGTGATCATTGATGAAAACCTTTTATACACTGCCCGGGGTTCGGAGAACGATTCGGTTGGATACTATCAACTTCATTCGTATTCGCTTAAAGACTCCAAATTTTATTTCCAGACCAAACTTGAGAATCGGGTCAGAATTTCACCACTTCCTGTTGACGATGTAATCTTCCTAGCTGATGATGATGCCAACATTTACGCCGTTTCCATAAAAGATGGGAAAGAAATGTGGAAATTGGCAGGCGACAAAGAAGACCCTATCAGGACCGATCTGCATTTATTTGACGACCAACTCCTTTTTGGAACGTATTCTGGCAAAGTATTTTCGGTTACTGTCCGCCAATCACAGTCTGAGATACAAGACCCTCAAAGCTTGATCGATCAGGGCGCTTTTGATGAGGCTGCTGCGATTTATGCCCTTAATGGCAAATGGGCACGAGCTGCTGAAATTTACACAGGAAAAATTGTTGATATCGATAAAGCATTGCAGCTATACGAACATGGTAACCTGATAGAAAAGGCAGCAGAGCTCGCTTTCGATCACAATTTATTCTCCAAAGCCCTTGAGTATTACCGCTCGATCAATGATGTCTCCGGCGAAGCAAAAACACTGCTTGCCATGGGCGATCCAGAAAGCGCATCGAAACTGTACTCTTCTGTTGGAGATAACTCCAGAGCCGCTGAACTGATGGAGCAGGCTGGAAAGTACTCTCTTGCCGCAAAATTGTATAAAGAAACTGGTCGAATGGTGGATTATCTTCGACTTATTATCAGGACAAGCCTCGATCCTTCCGAGGTTGAGGATCTCCGAAAGGCGGAAAACTTCGAAGTAGCTGCTGACTGGCAGATGCAAAATGGTTCTTATATCGGTGCGGCGAAGGATTATAAGGAAGCTGGGCAGCATCAAAAGGAACTTGAAGCATTAAAGAAATATCTGCTCACTTCAGAAGACAAATTTGAACCCTGGATGTGGCAAAGAATGGCGGAATTAGGCGAGACTTTTTCCGACTATTTAATGGCAGCAAAAGCCTGGGCTAAATTGGATCGCCCTACAGAATCTGGTGAAGCCTACCAAAAGCATGCGGAAATCATCGCCAGGGAGATCACTCCTGAGATGGTTGGGACTGGTCTATTATCAACTTTTCATGTTGAAGCTGCAAATTATTTTCAATTAGCAGCTGAAGCTTTCCGGGAAGCTGGAATAAGTGATCGGGAAGAACAGTGTAAAGAGATGGTTCGGAGATATCAACTTCTTCCGAAAGTGATCGTGATGGAAGTGAAAACCGCAACTGGGTTGCGTGAAATGGAATGGAATAATCTAACGCTGAAGATTAAAAATATTGGCTATGGCAGGGCGCGACAGATTAAGTTTCAATTGAATGAGGACTATTTCCTTGTTGAAGCGGATAACATTAAAGAAGAGTTTAATTTAGCTCCTGATCTGACCCGTGTACAACAAATCCACATTAAGCCTTTGCGAGAGGAAATTGGTGATTTTGTGCCACTTCAAATTGATTGGACATGGAAAGACAGCACAGGCAAAGAATATCGGGATCGATTTAACAATTCTGTTGCCGTTGCCAAACAACGTGAAGAGGCATCTTCACAACCAATTAACTTTGTCATTCATGGAGACTATGTAAATCAAAAAGGAGATCGGGTGGATATCGTTCATGGGACAAGTTCCGATGAGGAAAGTCGTTTGAGCGTTTCATCCAACGGGAAGACTTTGATAAACGGAATAGAGTTTGATCCCTCGACCGAAATAATCAAGACACCTAAGCGTAAATGCATTAACAAGGATTGTAAAAAAGAAATTTCACCTGATGCCCGATTTTGTCCATATTGTCAGGCAGCACAACCTTCAGTAGAAACGCGAGAGAGAAGGGGCACTAAGAATGAATCTAGAAGACAAGTTGAATGAATATCGAAAACGTGTCGATCAAATCCAGGAAGAGACGGCTGAAGAAAAGGATACCTGCCTGAATCGGGTATTATCCTATCTTGATCATGTTCATGAAACTGACCTAAATTACTCCAGGAACAGATTTAAGGATCCTGAGATTCCATCCTTTCAAACCGATTTGAGCAGTCCTGTTGGTTTACAACAGGTGGATTTGACCCATAGCAATAATCTGAACCTGATCGACCGTGAATTTATCAAGCTTTTCAATATGAACGCTTACTTTCCTGAGAACTTCCTGAAATATCCGGTTGTATATTGTGAGACAGCAGAGGAGTTTTATACCAATTTTTTGCACGACGAAAAATTATCTTCTCCCGCTAAAGCGCAAGTTATTGAGGAGATGGTTCGAGAAGCCGAGAAGGAAAATGGTTACACCCTGGGTGTAGACATTCCCAGTGTTGGTTGCTTCATAAATGGGTGGGCATTTGGTCGAATCTTTCAACTTGACCCAAAACTCGCACTCGCACATCCTGTGATATTCAAAGATATAGCTGGGACTGCAATCCATGAGAAATTAGGACATGGTTTTATGGGGCTAACAAGTGAACTAGGGAAAACAATGAACCTGCTTGGTTTTAATAATATAGAGATAGCTAAACGATTTTACAGGGAAGACTTTACAAGTTTGAGTGATTCCATCCCTTACCAACAGTACCAGATTTTGTTATCCAGCAGCCTTATTCTCGAAGAAGGCTGGGCTACATGGATCGAATCTTATCTTTCCAACCATCTATTTTCCTCTAAACACCCCGCTTACGAGTATGAATCCTGGAGCAAAGCAATCAAGGTCAACTTTACAAACCAGTTATCTTACCCTTTCAAGGAAGAAGTTAGAAAGCAGTCCAATGTGCTTTTTGGAAATGATAGTGTTACTACTGACGCTCTGCTACACGCTATTTTATTCTTCCGTGACAATGCTGACAAGATCATGGAGGGATTCGATAGAACAGCCGCACAGGTGTTCAAACAACCACTTCGGTATGTTCTCGGACATCTTCTCATGCACCAGGTTGAGAACAATGCTGGTCCAATGTGCGTGCCGCATGCAGCCATAATTGCGGGAAATATCAGATTTGATCTAACAGAACTAGGCATCGCTGATTTGGCAAGACTAGTCAGTACAGATCCAAGATTAAATGCAGATACCCGTCTGGCATTAATTAGCAAAATAAAACTAAAGGATGAGCACAAAAACAATGTCGCCATATTTGCAAATGAAATTGAAAACCAGCTTAGTCTCCCAGTGCCAACCATGTACAAACCAAAAAGATAGTTGAGGACTAATGAACAAAAAGAACTCCAAACAACAAAACGAAGCCAGCAATTACCTCGCCAGAGCCTTCCAGCTTAAAGACCTTTCTGGTTGGATAAGCAAAAAACTGATTGTCCCACCTGGACGGAAAGGAATCGCTCTTTTTCGTGACGGAAGTTATGACCTTTTTACGCCAGGTGAAAACCGGGTCATTACTGATCTTGACCGCTTCTTAGGAAAGGGAGCGGGTTTCTGGGCTGGATATGTCCCTTCAGAGAAGTTTAACGCTACGGTATCAATCAGCAACTTGCTAAGTGGGGATGAAAAGCTACTCGATTTGAACATCCTTTGTGATATTGCTGTCGAAAACGAAGTCAGGTTCTTCCAGGAAGTTGTGATTCCACAAGGGGACATTTCCTCCCATAACCTGGTGCTTGATTTGCCTGAACTTTACCAGACCTTTGCTTCAATGGTGCGTGATTACACCGCTGATGATTTGACCAGCGGAAATCTCGAACATGAATTCGCACAGAAGGCTTCGATATTATTGGCTAATCTTCTGCCAAATAAAGGTATTCGCTTTGAGGACATCCTTGTTATCAGTCTCTGGGGTCAGGAGGATCGAATTGCCGTCCAGCAGCAGATACTTAACCTCAATCAAAAACTTAAGGATCTTGAATTCGAACAAAAAGTTGCACAGGCAGAAAATGAGGCTGATCTTGAGAAGGTTTTAAAAGATAACGGAATCGTGCTTCCTAAAAAAGCCCAGCTCTTCCCGCTCAATTTTCAAAAGAAAAACCAGACCAAACTGAAAGAATGGGTGGAAGGGGTCACCAATGATGGTCAACCCGGACATAATTTCAGGTTGAGGTCGCTGTTAATCAAAAAAGAGATCGATACTGCCAATCGACCTGACAGTCCCTTCCTCAATAATTGGTGGGTACCGCGTGTGATATGGATAGTTCTTGTTATTCTTGCCGCGATTGCAGCGACGTATTTTATGAGACAAGCTTCCTCAAAATACGAATGGTTATCCAGAAGTGAGTTTTACATCACCATTTGGATGTTTGTATTAGCAGCGGTCATCGAAAGTGTTAGTAAACTGTTCAAACAGTGGGAAGGATTTTTTGCAGACGTCAAAAAACCATCTGACTTACTTGGACTGGACAACATTAAGTTCAAAGATCGCCAAACAATCGACCGGGTCATTCGCGAGCAATCTCAAATGGAGCTCAATCGCCAGTGGGAGATTCTTAACGAGTTGCGTGGCAAGGTATACCGGGCTGGCGATGAAGACCTTGCTCTCGAAATAAAACAAGTCGAAAGAAAGCTTGAAGAATTCTTGCCTAAACTGAAAGATGCCGGGGTTGGCAAGCCAGTTTATCTCATGGACGATATAAAACTGACCAAAGCAAGTTGGAATCTGCTCATGGATAAAGAAGAAATACTGCTAATCAAGGCTGCCATGCTGACTCAGTCAGCTCAGGGAATCCAACTTGCCTTCTCGGAATCCAAAACACTCAAAGAGCTTCTCTATAAATACGAAGCCGAGTTAGATATCTTTATCAGCGACTTTATTGGTCGCAACCGTATCTTAAACACAGAGAGCATTTAGTTAACTATTAATTATCGGAGGAGATTATGATTTTTTCACGGAAACAAAATTGTCCTAACTGCGGCGCTGAAAACCCAACCGACGCCAGTTTTTGTAAAAGTTGTGCCAAACCTCTTGGTTCAGGCACGATCAAATGTGGCGCCTGTGGAACAATAAACCCAGGTGACGCCCTTTATTGCATGAACTGCAGTCAGGAGCTGGAATCCAGCCAGACTGCGAGAATCGTCAGTAATCGTTGGGTAATCACTGATAACGATTTTGCGGTGCGGGTGGATACTGAGGACCTGCCAGGCTTACTTAAAAAAGGAATCCTGGTTGAGCCTGGCACAAACGGGATGCTTATCGAAGATGGCGCGAATGTTGGCGTCGTCCCTCCTGGTTCTTATCTGCTCGATTCTTTCAGCCAGCGCTTTGGTGATCTCTTCCGCTCTGGTTTGCCCAAGAGAATCACGGCACTGTTGGTCCAGATAACTCCGACGGATCTCGACTTCCCCATCAAGGGCTTGTTCAGTAAAGATCCCTTGCCTGTGAACATGACCGTAAAGTTGCAGGTTGAAGTTCAGGAACCAGCCAAATTCCTGATCAACATGCTCAGAGGTCGTGAGCGCCTGACTAATAACGGTCTCAAAGAGCACCTATTCCCTGAGATCGAGGCTGTTGCCAGCCAATGGGTTCGCTCACACACTGTTGAAGAGCTCGCAGAAGATTTTTCCTTAAGACCAAAATTTGAGCTGGCTCTTGAGGAGGCTTTAAGGCGTTCTTTCGCTCAGGCAGGTTTGCGCTTCCTGCAGGTGCGCGCTTTGCAGATGAATCTGGAAGTTATCGACCGGGTCAACAACAAAAAAGGCGAATACGCCTTACAGATCGCCGAACAGGATGCAGAGCTTGAGGGTCGCAAATCGCTTCTTTCAGTCAGAACCGGGCTTGATCTGGTTGGTCTGGCGGAAGAAACAGCGCGAATAGAGCTTGAAGAGAAGAAAATTAATCTTTATCAGCGCATGCGCGACGCGGTAAATTCGGACAAGATGAACGAAGTTAAATCCGAAACAGACCTGCGCAGCTTCCTTAGAGAAATTGACCGGGCGGAGATACTGGACAAGAAGGAATACGAAGAACTTTTGCGCACCTGGAAAGAAGAATCCGAGGACCATGATCGTGCCAGGGCTTTTTTGCTCGCCAAACTCGATACCGAGCAGAAATACCAATCGGATCTATTAGATCTGACAGTCCAACAAAACTTGAAAAGAGAAGCGCGCAAATTCGATGATGAAGAATACGAGGCGGAATTATCCACCCTCCGCAAAAAACGAGATTTCGAATTCGAGCAAATGCGGCAGATTGTTCTCGCCGAAATTGAAAATAAGAGGGAGTTGGAGCGTTTTGAACTTGAAAAAACCAAACTCCAGGTTGAGCGCGATCAGCTTCTGCATGAAACCCAGAGCAACAAAATGCTCAAAGACGCGGATCTGGCAGAACATATTCTCCGAAATCTGAAAGCCCTCGAACGCCTGGATGCGGAAGAAAACTTCAGAATCGCGCGCGAAAACGAGATTGCTCTCATGAAAGCAAAACTCGAAGACGACCTGTCACGCTTCGAGATGGAAGAACGCGCCCGCGCCTCCGAACGTGAGCACGAACTCAAGCGCCTCGAAAAAATCGGCACGTTTACCGCGGAACAACTTATTGTTGTGTCTCCTGTTGAGCAGGCTAAGATCCTCGCCGATCTCAAACAGACCGAAGCGCTCCAGCATATGAGCGAAGAACAAATTCTCGCCCTTGCTGCCGATAAGAATCCGCAGGTGATCAGCGCGCTCACCGAACGATATAAGGCCATCGCCGAAGGCAACGCCAGTCAGAAAGAAAAAGAAATGTACGAGCGCCTGCTGGGAGAACAGAAAGAATGGCTCGATAAAATGGATGAATTGACCGAAAAGCGGGTGGGTGATCTAAATCGCGCCAACGAGCGCGCTCTTGAATCCTCCAAACACGCTTTGGATACGCTTGCTGATACTGCAAAATCCTTCGCCAATATACGCACCAGCCCTTCTGTCGTGATCGGCGACCACGATAACGTGACCCATCCTGGTTACAGGAGCGGCAGAGCCCAATCCGGACCGCCTTTGCCCCTGGATGAGGAAGTTAAGACCTGCCCAAAATGCGGCAGACAGGTTGAAGTCTCAGCCAGGCACTGTCCGTACTGCGGTAATAAATTCATTGACATCGCCTGAATTCTTTGCTGAAATGTGAGGGATAGAATGAAAAGACAAATAATTGCAAAATTGCTTCTGGCATTGGTGGCCATGCTCTTCTTCGTGTCAGCCGCCAACCCCACGATTGGGTTTATCGTTGATTCGGTAGACATTGACAACTTTCCGGAAATCAAGCTGCGTTTAACTGCCTGGGAATCTACCGGCGCCGTCTTAAAATCCTTGAAAGCCACCGATTTTCAGATTCAGGAGAACCAGGGTGAGCCCTTTACGCCAGGCAGCCTTGAAATTGATACGGATTCCCCTTTGGCAGTAGCTCTGGTGCTGGATGTCTCCGGCAGTATGGTAGGTCAGGCGCTCAAAGACGCTCAGGTCGCTGCAGCCCGTTTCCTCGACCGGCTCAGCAGCAATGATCAGGCTGCCCTTGTCGCGTTTTCTGAGGGGGTAAATCCAGATCCGGGACAGCTCAAGGCTGATAAGGAATACGGATTCACGCATGAGCTCAAAGTTCTTTACGATGCGGTAGAGGGTCTTGAAGCCGGCGGTGGGACGGAGCTTTATAACGCTCTTCAAAAAGCGATTGCCCTTACAGCTCAGCTTCCAGAAGGGCACCGCGCGATTCTTTTGCTTAGCGACGGCGTCAACGATCCTGCCAATGTGGGCGACCCCGAAACTCCCATCCAGATGGCGAAAGAACTGAATGTGCCAATTTTCACAATTGGTCTGGGTTATCATACCGATGAAGATTACCTGACCAGGCTGGCAAACGAAACCGGCGGTTTGGTGCGCTTCGCGCCTCGTTCTTCAGAGCTCGCCCAGACTTTCAAAGAAATTGCCGATATGCTCAAAACCCAGTATATCCTTACCTATGAGAGTCAACTGACCCAGGCCGGTGCGGAGGTGACCGCTAACGTGAGCCTGGTGGTAGACGGGGTATCCAACCAAAGAACGGTACTGTTGACTGGAATCGACCAGAAGTTAAATGAACTCCAACAGCGATCCTCACCAGACAGTCCCGAACAAGCTCCCTCAGGTCCTGCCGAAGCGCTTACACCCGGGCCAGAGCAAACTGCCCAAGCCCCCTCAATCGAAGCGTCTGAGCCCGATCAATCCATGCCGCCCAATGAAGAACCTGCCCCGACTGTTTCCGAATTCTTGAGAGAGCCCTGGGTTTGGTTGGGTTTGGTTTCACTGCTGGCAGTCTTTATCTTCTTTCTTAGCAAACGCAAGAAAACGCAGCCCATCTGCACCTGCGCGCGTTGCGGTTACAAGTTCTCTGATAACACCAGCAACTGCCCCCAGTGTGGCGAAAGCAGAAAAATATGATCCCTTTAAAAAGGATGTCTGATTGATCACGGAGGTTCCATGAATTTAGGGCGCTATAAAGTACTCGAAGAACTTGGCAGGGGCAGTTTTGGGATCGTCTATAAAGCGGAAGACCAGGCGCTTGATCGTGTCGTTGCGCTCAAGGTGCTCCACAATCAGCTTACGGTCGATCCGGG
>Ga0208459_1002570_pt1 | contig 15121 bp, 9 predicted proteins | sample AD_UKC087_MetaG_FD_184433 | JGI IMG/M metagenome (GOLD analysis project Ga0208459, IMG submission 184433) | Active sludge microbial communities of municipal wastewater-treating anaerobic digesters from USA - AD_UKC087_MetaG (SPAdes) (version 2) | ecosystem: Engineered > Bioreactor > Anaerobic >... | reverse complement strand
ACCTGGACTTCGCCCAGGACCACCAGCCGGGCGACCAGGAGCACAACTTCCCAGTCCGGCCAGCCATAGGGGCGGATGCCGTAACGGGTCTCGATCATGTCGTGGAGGACGATCGTGCGGCTGGCCCTGGTGCAGAGGTCCACGTAGCTCCGGACTTCATCCAGGGCCTGCGGGTTGGCTTCTTCGGTCTGGACGGCCAGCGTCTGCTGGGCGATGTCGTTGCTGCGGAGCACGGCCTGGATTTCGCGCTGCGGGTCGGAGTTCAGCCGCTTGAGCAGGCCCATCTTCGGGAACGTGTTTTGAATCAGGTAATCCAGGGCCTGGTTCATGGCGTTGGCGGCGTCCTCGGCCTTCAGGGTCAGCTTGCTGCCCGCCGCGTAGTAGTCCGCTTCGACCAACAGGATGGACAGCAGGTTGACCATGCGCTCGCGCCGGTTGCGGTTGTCATCGGCGCAGTCATGCAGGATGCGGAGGGTGGTCTTGGGCAGCGAGCCATCGTTCTTCCGGGCGATGTATTTTTCCGTCTTCAGGTAGGTGCGAAGCTCGCGCCCCAGGCTTTCGTCGTCGTTCAGCCGGAGCAGGATTTGTCCACCCTCATTGGTGCTGGTCAGGATGCACCGGGCGTTGTCGTAGAGCTTGTAGTCGTCGCCCATGGGGCTGACGACCGAGATGACCAGGCCGTTCTCGACGCGCCTGCCGACCGGGTGGAGGTCGCATAGACAGTTGAACGGAAAATCCTTTCCGTTGACCGCGTAACGATGCTTGCGGTTGCCCTTGAGCACGTCGTCGAAGATGAGTTCGCCCAGGAGCTTGGCCTCCTCGCCGCTGCTGAGGTCCACGGACTTGATTTCGCGGTTGATGTCGCGCTCTTCATTGGTCAGGAAGAAGTAGTTGTCGCCGCTGCGGCTGATGAGGGTTTCCTTTTCAAGGCGCTGGAGGCTTTCCTCGATCTTCCGGCGCAGGGCCAACCGGTCGGCGTCGATCTCGTCAATGCAGAGGGTGACCAGGTTGTTGACGTTGCCTTTGATCTCCTCGACGTAGCGGATCAGGAACAACACCTGGAGCAGCTTGATGTCAAACGGCTCCAGGCTGGGGTTGGTCTCGGCCTGGTCAATGGTGCGCTTCACCGACGTATCCAGAAAGCTCTCGATGGACGGGTAGAACCGCCAGAACGGCACCAGCACGCCCACGGCCTGATCGGCGACCTGTTTGGCGGCGGACTGGAAGGCGTCCAGGATCGAGCGTTCGCCGCGTGACAGGTGCAGGCCCGTGGCCCCGGCTTTACGGATTGCCTCGAACACCTTTTGAACCAGTTGGAACTGGTAGGGGGCGAACGGGTAGTTCCGCACGAAATCGTCGGCGTCCTTGAACGCCTTCATCGTGGGGCCGACGTTGGTGAAGCTGAGCTGGTTCTTCAGGATGTCGCCCTTGGCCGCGTGGAGTTTCCGCAGGCCGTCCTCGACGTTGCCGCCGTGCTTTGCCAGGAGGCGCTCCTGGATGACCTCGTCCACGTTGGCGCTGGACAGGGATAGCCGGGTTTTGAAGCGGCCCTGGATTTTCGAGAAGTCGTTGGCCGCGCCCTTCTTCATCTCGCCGAGCACGGCATCAATGTCCTCCTGGCTGGTCACGACCACCCAGGCCCGACCGGCACAGGCGGTGCCCAGGTCTTCGGTGATGGTCTGCAGGTTCAGCATCCGCTGCGTGTCCTGGCCTACAAACTGGCCCATTTCGTCCACCAGAAAGATCAGGCGATGGTTTGGCCCCTTGGAATCCAGGTATTCCTTCACCCACCCGCAGAAGTTCTCGATGGTCAGCGGGAACGACTTTTCCATGTTGTCGAACCATTTGTGGCTGGCGTCCTCGCTCTGGCCCAGGGCGTGGGACAGGGCCTTGACCACCGCGTCGCGGTTGAAGGCGTAGGCGTCGCGCTCATCCACCCATTTGTGACCGGCAGCGAGTTCGTAGGCGGCGTGGAAGGTATCGAGCCGGTGCTTGCTGGCCAGGTAACGCTCCATGTGCGCGATCCAGGGGTGGTCGCCGCTGTAGCCCAGCATCTCGTTGAACACGCGCAGAAACACCGTGAGGATCGCGTCCCGCCCAGAGCGGTTGTCGGCCTTCGAGTCGATGTTGAACAGGATCACGTCGGTCGTGGCGGCGACGGCACGCTTGATGTCGCCGTAGAGCATTGCGTCGTGAATCTTGGTATCGAAGAACTCAACTGTCTGCCGGGTCTGGTCGTTGGCCTTGAGCTGCCGATTGCCCAAGATGTAGGACAGCACCTTCAAGAAATGCGATTTGCCACTGCCGAAAAACCCTGACATCCAGACGCCGATCTTGCCGGAGATGGTGGGATCGTTTGGGTGGTCGAAGGCGTCGGTGTAGGTCGTAAAGAACCGGCGCAGGTGCTGATCCAGTTCCTTCGTGACGACGAACTCGTCCAGTTCCTGCCAGACCACGGCGTCGTCGAGCTGCTCGGCCTTCACAACCCCGTTGATGGGGCGGTTGATGTCGCGGGTGAATAGTTCTTTGATCCTCATGGTTGGCTCCTGGAAATCATGGCACCAGTTTGAAGGCCCGGTAGTAGTTTCGGCTTTCGACTATGCCGAACAGTTGCACGGTGAGCTGATCGTATTTGCCGGGGTAAAACATGACCAGTGGCGTATTGCCCATCACCGGATGAAGGTTGTTCAGCAGCGCATGCGACCGGAGCAGGGGCCAGACGCTGCCGACGCCCGACACGAGCACCAGGTCATGCTGGCTGGGTTGGGCCGCGTCGGCGAAGACCTGGGCCAGCCGGGACTCGTGGAGCGGGGCTCTCAGCGCCTTGAACACGGTTTTGTCGCCCTGAGTCCGCTGCATCTGGATGGCGCGATCCAGCAGGTTCCGCGACTTCAGGTGGTCGATGACCAGATCGAAAAGGTTGACATGTTTGACTCGGAGGCCCGGTTTCGACTTGGGCAGGTGGTCGAGGAGGAACTGGATGTGCTCCCGGACGCGCAGTTCATCCTCGGCGGAATAATCGAACACGTAGAACCCGATTTCGTTGCCCAGGCCGCTGCCGCTCAGCAGCTCGTCGGAAATGAGCTTGGGCAGGATGCGGTTCAAACGCTCTGTGAGTTGGTCCTTCATGTGCCTACGGTGATGCAGCGGAGGACGTAGTCCTCGTGGTTTCGTTCCAGGTAGCCGATGACCTCGGCGATGATGTGCGCCCGCTGGAGCAACATCGTCCGCGTGTCCTTGATGTATCCAGCCTGGGCCAGCATCTGGAACACGGACGACCCCATCCGCCTGGTCGTGGACTCCTGCCACTGCGGCATCTGGGGGTCGCGCCCCCGGCAGTCCTCCAGATAGTCGCACCAGAGCTTCTTCGTCAGGGCCTTGGCGAAGCGCCGATACTGGTCACGGACGACCAAGTCCAGGAAGTCACCCAGGAGGTAGCTGTGCTTGACCGCCGCCGCCAGCACCGCGTGCGTGGCGACAACCACGGTGCCATCACAAACCATCCGCCACAGCTCTGGCGACGTGGTTTCCAACCGCTGCCGGATGAGCCTGGCCAGCCGGATTGCGGTTGCTGGGTTCCGGGCCTTCAACACGTTGTCCTTCGTGATCGCCTGTTTCCATCCGGCTTCGTCCACCGCGCGCAGCAGGAGATCGGCAATGACCCGGCTCTCGGCGATCTTCAACGACCCCGCCGTGATGTCGGCGCGGTAGCGACCTGCTGCGTCCGAGCAGGCAGTGCCCACGCGGGGCGGCGACCCTGGAGTCGCAGGGGCAATGTCTGGACGGGCAGTCATCATGCAGCCGTCGGCGCCTCGAGGCCGCCGGCGTTCTCGCGCCGCGCTTTGGGATTCTGGGCGGACGCAGTCAACGCCCGCCCTTTGTCGGCAAGGGCCATTATCCCCCTGCTGGGCGAGGCTCGGCTCGTTAACATGGCCGCAAGCCTAGAGTATATCCCAGTATTGTTCAGCCGTTTTCTTTTCGCTCGCTCAGCCACCGAACGGCCCAGCGGGTGTCTCCGCATCACGTGAGGAAGGCGGGCTACCCCAGCCATGCGGTGCACGCTGGCGCCACCACTCGTGGAGGCGCTGTCAGCATGCTGTACGGCCCGCCATGCTCCCGCAAGGACGCTCGGCCCGGCCTTGTCGTCCTCATTCGCTGAACCGCCGCCGTCGTTGGCGCAGCGAGGTCATCGAGCTGCCGGTGGATTCGCTCTTCGGCAAACGAAAGAAGGCCATGTGCATCACCCGGTCCTCGTGGACCAACGCCGACCCAACCAATCCCGGTTTCTGGTACCGGTAGTCCCTGCCGTAGCCGACCGATTCAAAGGCCTTTTTCCTCACTATCGCCGGCTTCGTGCAGGAAGGCCTGGGCAGCGGCAGCGGCTTTCGCGACCTCGACTGCACCCGGCTTGGGCTCGATCAGGGCGCCGATCACGTAACTCTTCAGCAGTTTCGGGTGCAGTTTGGCATAGGCGTCGGCGTGGGCGATGAAATCGAATCCGGCCACCTCGCCGTCGATCACTACGAACAGGCCTGTCTGCCCGGCAGTGGGTGCGAGAACGCGGGCACACGCCTCGAGCTCGGCTGCGCGGGCTTTGAACACGTCCTGCATAGCATGTGTGGGAGAGTTCACACCGGCGCTGCAGGCCAGAGCGGCGACCTCGCGCCAGACTTCTCCCTGAGCTCTTCGCCGTCCAGGAGCAGGATGGGCCGGTCGCTTTGGCTGATGACCTTGAGTTCGGGCACCGAACCGCCTTCGGAGGCCTCGGTCACGATGACGCAGTGCCCGGCCAGGGCTTCGCTGAGCGTCAGGTACGGCGCGGGGCCCGCATCCGGGCCGAGCAAAGGAAAGACGACAATGTTGCGGTGTGTTTGCGGTGGGCCGAAAGCGATTCGACCGAGATAAGCTGCGGTAGCTGCATTCATGTTGTTTTGCCTTTCCGGGTGCGGCGACTCGGAACCGACGCACTGGCGCACCGACGCACTGACGCACCGACGCACTGACGCACCGATCTCCGAACTCCGAACTCCAATCTTCCATTTGCACTCTACACTTCCCGCCCCCACCTCCCGGCCTGACGTGCGTCGCCAAGATCGTCTCGTACTGTTCGCCTGCACGATTACGCGAGGGGGACTGACATCCGTTGACACCCCCTTCATACAAAGTTTTGGCAGAATTACAGCGGGTGGCGGCGTTTGGGGGACGGGTTGATGGCGGGTGGTTGAGGGGTTGACGGGCAACCGGTTGGACGTTGGATGTTGAGCGTTGCACGTTGAGCGTTAACGATTTAGACGATTTCCCAATCGCCGATCGACCGGGAAAGGGGCCTCGCGCCGGCTGCCGATGGGACCCGAACCTCCAACGTCCAACGTCCAACGTTCAACGTTCAACGTTCAACGTTCAACGCTCAGTTCACGGCCGGCCAACAGGAGGCGTTCAGCCAGAACCAGGGCGTCCACCGGCCAAAACTGCTCTGGTCTCGTACTGTTCGCCTGCACGATTACGCGAGGGGGACTGACATCCGTTGACACCCCCTTCATACAAAGTTTTGGCAGAATTACAGCGGGTGGCGGCGTTTGGGGGGCGGGTTGATGGCGGGTGGTTGATGGTTGACGGGCAACCGGTTGGACGTTGGATGTTGTGCGTTAACTATTTAGACGATTTCCCAATCGCCGATCGACCGGGAAAGGGGCCTCGCGCCGGCTGCCGATGGGGCCCGAACCTCCAACGTCCAACGTCCAACGTTCAACGTTCAACGCTCAGTTCACGGCCGGCCAACAGGAGGCGTTCAGCCAGCACCAGGGCCCGGATTGAACGGCGGAATGCAAAAGAGGAGCCAATGGCGAGAGTGTGTCTTTCAGTCTGTTTCGCGTTGTCCGCCAGCTTGCGATTCGCCTCCCAGGCAGTCGGAAATTCGCGCTGGGGTCGGCGTCCGATCTGGTTCATCCTCACCCGCAAGATGTACAGCACATTCACCCACCTGAAACGGCCTTGCCTGGCCCGCATCCTCGCCCTCGTTCTGCTCTTCAGCAACCCGATCAACGGTTTGCAGTTGCGCGCCGCCGATCCGGCTTCGCCCCCGACCAGGAACTACTGGGGAGACACGAATCGGTTTCTGGATCAACAGGCCGTCGTCCTGCTCGGAGCGGCTCAGGAGCTTCTGGAGCAGTCGCCGCCCGCCCTCCCGGAACCGGCCCAACGCCGAACCGCGCTGCTCCTGCTCGACGCGGTGCTCCACGATGCGGACGCTCCCAAGCGCGCCCCGGTGCAGGAGTTCTTCCAGCGCCGCATGGCCCAGGCGGTCCTGGAGATCGAGCAGACACGCGTCGAGCGCGGTGCAATCATCTGGAAGCTTTACGATCACGCCTTTGTGGTTCGCACCCGGACGGTCACCCTCGCCTTCGACCTGACTCGGGCGCACTCGGCGGGGGTAGCGGAGTTCGCCATGCCCGACGCCCTGGCCGCGCGGTTTGCGAGCCCCTGCGATGCGCTCTTCATCAGTCATCTGCACGGCGATCACGCCGACGACTGGGTGGCGCAGCAGTTCATCAGCCAAGGCAAGCCGGTCGTTGTCCCCGCCGAGCTGTGGTCGGACATGCCCTTCCATGACAAGCTCCGGCACCTGTCCGCGAACTCGAACCAGACGCACGCCTTACCTGTCCAGGAAGGCCGACAGACCCTCGATGTGGTTGTGTTTCCTGGGCATCAAGGGACGGCCATTGTGAACCATGTGTTCTGGGTGCGCACCCCCGAAGGCCTTTCCTTTTGCCACCTGGGCGACCAGTCCAACACAGAGGATTTCGTCTGGATCGATTGTTTGGCCGATCATGGCCCGCTCGATATCCTGTTCCCCAACTGCTGGACACCCGATCCGCTGCGCGTGATCCGCGGGGCGAAGCCGGCGCTGGTGATTCCTGGACACGAGAACGAACTCGGGCACTCGATTGACCATCGCGAACCGTATTGGCTAACGTACGAGCGTTTTGCCGGAGCCGCTGCGCCGTGCGTTGTCATGACTTGGGGGGAGGCGTTTCGTTATCGGATCGACCCTAAAACCGACGAATCCCGCTGAGGGTCTGTGCAAGAATTGATCGGAGTAGTCTTTGCACATACCCTAAGCAGGCTTGTCACGGCCCGTGGCTGTCCGGTATCACAGCGGGACCGTGCTGAACTCGAGTTTCACTGCCCTCGATTACATCGTGGTGCTGGTGTACCTGGCCGCGATCACCGCCTTCGGCATTTTCCGAGGCGGGCGCCAGACCTCGGCGCAGGACTATTTTCTCGGGCGCGAGGAGACTCCCTGGTGGATCGTCTGTTTCTCGATTGTGGCGGCCGAGACCAGCGCGCTGACGTTCATCAGCATCCCGGGCCTGGCGTATCTGACGAACCTGACGTTTCTGCAGGTGGCGATCGGCTATCTGATTGGGCGGATTGTGGTGAGCTACCTTCTGCTGCCCGCCTACTTCCGCGGCGAACTTTCGACCGCGTATGCCTTTCTCGAGCATCGGTTCGGGTGCAAGACGCGGAGTTTTGCGGCCATCGTGTTCCTGTTCACGCGGATCGCGGCGGATGGCGTGCGGCTCTTTGCCACCGCGATACCGCTCAAATTCGTGCTCGATGTCAACTACCCGACGGCCATCGTCATCCTGGCGGCGGTGGCTCTGGCTTACACCTACTTCGGCGGTGTGCGCGGGGTGATCTGGGTCGATGCGGTGCAGATGCTGGTCTACGTTGGCGGCGCCGCCACTGCGCTGGTGTTTCTCATCGTCCGAGCCGAGGGCGGCTGGAGCGGGATCAGCCTGGCCGCCTTCGAGGCGGGGAAGTTCCAGGTGATCGATTGGGGATTGGGCGCCGGGTTCTTCCAGAAGCCGTACACGCTCATCGCCGGACTCGTGGGGGGTGCGCTGCTGTCGATGGCGTCCCACGGCACCGATCAACTGATTGTCCAACGGCTCCTCGCCACGCGATCCTTGGCGGCCGGCCGGAAGGCCCTGATCGGCAGCGGGATTATCATCGTCTTTCAGTTCGCGCTGTTCCTGGTCGTTGGCCTGCTGCTGTTCGGCCATTACGGCGCCGCCACGGTCGCGGAGCTCGGTCTGCGACGCGCCGACGAGATTTTTCCGAAGTATATCATCGAAGGTCTGCCGCCCGGCATTTTGGGGTTTATCATTGCGGGGCTTCTCGCTGCCGCGCTGTCCACCCTCGCGGGATCGATGAGTTCCCTGTCCTCATCCACCCTGCTCGATCTGTATCGTCCCCTGAGCGGCAGCACAATGGACGATGCGCGCGCGCTTTGGCTCTCCCGGCGGATCACGGCAGGCTGGGCGGTTTTGCTCGTCGGCTCGGCGTTGTTCTTCATGAACACGAGCCAGACGGTCGTCGAGCTGGCGCTCAGCATTGCCTCGTTCACCTACGGCGGGCTTCTGGGCACGTTCCTGCTGGGTGTGCTACTGCACAAGGCGCGGCAGGAGGACGCCCTGGCGGCATTCGTTGGAGGCATTCTCGTGATGGTCTCCGTGATCGGTCTCAAGGCGGTTGCGTGGACCTGGTTCACCTTGGTGGGGGTCCTGGCCACTCTGCTGATCGGGACCCTGCTGAGCCGGTTGAGCCGGCCGGACGCAATGTCCTAACCCGGCTTTCTCACCGCTTGGAGGAGTAATCTGAAATCCGGGCTGCGGCAAAACCGCGCCGGGACAGGCGGCAATGAGAGTCTGGTTGTGGACGGAAACGCCGTTGCGAACCAACACTCCGTTGCCTTCGTCCCTCGCTCGATTCCGGCACGGTTTCGCCTGGCGAGCGCGCACGAGCGCACCTTTCGATGACATCGGCTCCGCGTTCTTCAGAAGTTGGCGAGAAATGCGCGCCAGATGGAGGTCAGTTTTCCAGCGCGGTCTGCTGAAGCGCGGCACCGACGTGCGCCGGATGCAGTTCGAGCGCCTGGGCAAAAGCGGCTTTCGCATCGTCCCTGCGCCCGAGGCCGAGCTGCCCCAGGCCCATCAGGTAATAGGCGCGCGCTTTGCGGACGCGTTCGGATTCTCGTTCGCCGAATTTGGCGAAGTAATCGACCTGTTCGCCGCCCTCGATTTGTCGTTGTCCGGCGCTCACCAAATCCTCGAATCGCCGCCTGGCATCGTCGGCGCGGCCCAGTTTTGCCAGGGCGAGCGCTTGGGCGAATCGGATTTCGGAGGGGCCGGATTCCGGGCTGTTGACGGAGAGTGCGAAGCATTCGGCGGCCTTTGCCATGTTGCCGAGGGCTTCGTACGCGACGCCTCTGTACCAGTGGACTTGGGCTGTTTTGCGGTCGCGGTAGGGTCTGCCCACTTCAAGGTTGGGGGGGTAAAGGAGGGCTGCGTCGTAATCCTCGAGGGCCTGGGCGGCGCGACCCGATGCCAGGCGGGCGTGGCCGCGATGGAGGAGGGCGTCGACGTAGATGGTGTGGATTTCGCCGCGGCCTTCCCAGTTGTGGAACCGACGGGTGGTGAGCAACTCGATCGCGCGATCGTGCCGGCCGGCCGCGGTCAGCAGAACGATCTCGCGGGTCAAGGCGTCGTCGCGCAGGACGACGGTGTCATGATGATTGGTGAGCATGGCCAGCCGCTGTGCGACCGGTTTTCCGGCCGCCTCGTATTGCAGGTCGAGTTCGTAGAGAAAGCGCGGTTCTTTGGGGTTGAGCGCGACGGCTTGTTCGAGACTGCTGACGGCTCGATCCACATCCTGGCGCGTTTGCGCATAGGCCAGGCCGAGGTTGCGGTGGACGAGCGGAAAGGCATCGGCGATTTCGCGCGACTTTTCCCAGGCGGCGATCGCGGCTTCGGGTCGATGGTCGTAGAGCAGATTGCCCAGATAATACCAGGCCCGGGCGTCTTCGGGGTTCCATTCGAGCGCTTTCCTGAGGATTCGTTCCTCTTCGAGGCGGAACGGGAAGCAGAAGTCGGGGGATTGCCGGGCGGCGTGGGTGTAGAGCTTGAGGGATTGGATTCTGCCGGCCATTTCGTGGGCGTAGGCGAGGTGATAGAAGATCAGGGGATGGGCGTCCGCGGCGTCGAGATTGCCCTTGAGGTGGCGTTCGAGCACGTCGATCACCTCGGTCCAGAGACCGGCGGCGGCGTAGTCGCTGGCCAATTCGAGCCACGGCTGCGCTTGCCGGGGCATGGTGGCGTCGAGCCAGGCGAATGCGCGGTCGGCGGCGTCGGTCCGCCCTCTCTGGCGCAAGGCCAGGCCGAGTTCGTGAGCGGCCAGGAAATCGAGCGGATCGAAGGCGAGCGCGGCCTGAGCGGTTTCCTCGGCTTCATCGGCGCGGCTGAGGCGTCGCAGCAGCGCGGATTTAAGCCCGCGGGCTTTTGTGTTGAAGCCGCTTCTGGCCAGAGCGTCGTTGGCATGTTCGAGGGCCTTGGCGAATCGGCCGCGGTGGGCGTCGATCTCGGCGAGGGCGTGGAAGGCCGCCGCCTGCCAGGCGTGGTTCCAGGCGGCGCCCTGAAACGCGTCATAGGCCGCGTCGAGTTCTCCCCGGGCCTTGAGGACGACCCCGAGATAGTACTGGGCCTCGCCGTCCTTGGGCCGGATGTAATTGGCCGTCGCGCGCTCGATGGCGGTGCGGAGGTGGAGTTCGGCGGCATCCCAACGGCCCGCCTTGGCGTGCAGCAGGCCGAGCGCGGTGTTGGCGCGGTAGTCGCCGGGATCGCGTCGGATGGCTTCCTCGTAATAAGGCGCGGGTTCGAACGACGGGCTGTAGAGTTGCTCGATTCGCAATCCCGTGAGGTAGAGGTCCTCGATGGACGCGATGTCCTTGGGTGGAAGAGGACGGCGGACGGGGTCCGGCAGGGGCGGATCGTCGGGACGGGGCGTCGGGGGATGCCAGCGGACCAGTACGCGCCCATCCGCGGCGACCAGTGAAGCGCGGAGTTGGTCGGGGGCGACTTCGGCATCGATCGGCCGTGTCATGACGAACGGCTGCCGGGGACTGATCGTGAGGTTGGTTTCGAATAAGGTCTGGTCCTCGAGTTCGAGCCGGGCGCAGGCGTTGGGGAATTCCGCGGTTGCGTTGAGTGAAAGGCGGGCGACGCGGTTGGTGAGTTCGAGGTTGAGCGCGGCGTCGAGTGTGGCGGCCTTAACGCCGCCCAGCTCGCGTATGGGATACCAGTAGTGCTTCCAGGATTTGACTTCGCCGGGCTGAATCCAACTGTAATCGGGCTGGTTATCCGAGAACGCACCCGCCATAAGTTCGAGGTAGGGGCCATCGGTGTCGGTCAGGATGCCGCTCCACAGTTCACCCTCGGGTCCGGTCCCCCACTCGAAGAACTTCTTGCCCGGCACCACGTGATGGTCGGCGTAGTGCAGGACCCCCGCGCGGCGTCCGTGGTCGTATCCGCCGAAGAAATCCTGGTCTGAGTGGAAGCAGAAGAAGGAGATGGGAGAGGGGTGGTTTCTCCACCAACTGATGTCGACGCCGCGGGAGTAATCTACGCCGCCATAGGTCTCGCGGGCGATTGGCCAGTGGGCGAACTCGGGTTTGCCATGCTGCACGGCGAAAGCGGCGTCGGGCGGGAACAGGACCTGGTAGTGTTCGTTGGCGTGGACGGCGGGATTGATCCAGAAGAGGAACGCATGGGCGAAAGGCGTGCGGTTGAAGAGCCGCATCGTCATTTCGATGTAGGAGCGGTCCGGGTGCAATGACAGGCCGACGATCCATTTCAGACGGTGGCGCCACTCGATTTCGCCCACCCAGACTGTCTTGCTGCCGTCGGCGTCGGTCTGCGTGGTGACCTCGACCGGCATGAAGCTCGTCGCGCGATGGTGATGCGGGAAGTTCCACTCGACTCCGCCCGAAATCCAGGCGCCGAGCATCCCAATCAACGCGGGCTTGATGACCGATTGCCGGTAGAAGAAATCGTATCCATTGCTCTTGTCGACGGCGCTGAAGAGGCGTCCGCCCAATTCGGGCAGGACAGTGATCTGAAGGCAGTTGTTCTCGAGGACCAGTGCGCGATAGGATTGGTCCTCCTTGATCTCGGTCAAGCGGTCCTGGACGGGGTAGGGATAGAACGTGGCTCGCGCGCCCTGGTAGGTGCGGCCCTGGTAGAAACGCGGATTCGGGTCGGGCGGAGCCACCCGATACGTCGGACGGACCAGTCGGGTCTCGGTCAATTGCACCTCACCGGCCGCGCCGGGCCAACCCATGCCCACACAGAGCGAAATGGCTGCCGCGAGCACGGATGTCCATCGACTCGAGCGGCGGAGGAACGGGGATTGGGAGGATGCCGCAAGCGCGGCGCGCAGTGCGCCGCGCCGCGCCTTCGGAACCATGGAAAGGACGGTGGAGGGACGAGGGCACGCGCGGACGACCGTGGTGTTCATAGATGCCGGCGATTTTGCGCCCGGCCTTCAGGAAGACGAGCACAATCGACGCTCTTAGGGTCCGTGCAAAAACTAATCGGAAGTGATTTTTGCACAGACGCTAAGACGTTGTGTCCGCCAGGCGGTCGAAGCTCTCCTCGATGAACGTCGTGTTCTGGATGCGGGCCAGCTTCGCATAGAGGCCCCCCAAGGCCACAAGTTCGTCGTGGCGCCCGCGCTCGATGATCTCGCCGCGGCGCAGGACGAGGATTTGATCCGCGTTGACGATGGTGCTGAGGCGATGGGCGATCACGAAGCTGGTGCGTCCCTGCATGAGACGTTCGAGGGCCTCCTGGATGAGGCGTTCCGTGGCGGTGTCGACGCTTGCCGTCGCCTCGTCGAGGATGAGAATCGGCGCGTCCATCAGCAGGGCGCGAGCGATGCTCACTCGCTGCTTCTCGCCAACACTCAGTTTCACGCCGCGCTCGCCGATGCGCGACTCGTACCCGTCGGGGAGGCGGCTGATGAACTCGTGACAGTTGGCGGCGCGGGCGGCGGCGACGAGGTCGGCCTCGGAAGCCTCGATGCGCCCGTAGAGGATGTTCTCGCGGAGGGTGCCGTTGAACAGGAACGCCTCCTGGGTCACCACAGCAATCTGGGCGCGCAGTGTCGCCAGCGGCAGCGTCCGGATATCGTGGCCGTCGATCAGAATGCGTCCGCTATCCAGTTGGTAGAAGGCCGGGAGCAGCCCGACCAGAGTCGACTTGCCCGCGCCGGTTGGGCCCACCAGCGCAACCATCTCGCCGGGCCGGGCGCGCAACGCAATGTTGCGCAGCGCAGTCTTGCCTTCGGCGTAGGCGAAACTGACCTGATCGTACATCACCTCACCGCGCGCGCGCCACGAGGGGGGAACCGAGGGCGCGGCGAGGCCGGAGGAATGATCGCTGACGCCGGCGCGGGCGAGCTGGTCCGCCGGTTCGCCGGTCGCCATCCGCTCCTCGGGGGTGTCGAGGATGTCGAAGACGCGGGCGGCGGCGGCGCGGGCGGCCTGGAGCATCTGATTGAGGCCGTGGAGGCGCCCGATCGGCTCGTAGAAGAACATGCCGGCGTAGAGCATGAAGGCGACGAGTTGGCCGACTTCCATGCGGCCTTTCAAGACCAGGGCTCCACCGACCCACAACACCAGGCCGATCCCGGCGGCCCCGATGAACTGCATGGCCGGTCCGTACCAGGACCAGGCGCGCATGACGACGAGCGTGCCTTCGCGCAAGTCGTCGGCCCGGTCGGCAAACCGCGTGTCCTCGTGGGTCTGGCGGCCGAAGGCCTTGATCTGGCGGATGCCCTGGAGGTTATCCATCAACAGCGCGTTCATGGCGCTCGATGCCTCGCGTTGTCGGCGGTAACGCCGATGCGCCGTGGTGGTGTACCAGAGCGCGCCCGCCACCAGGAGCGGCATCGGGGTCAAGGCGACCAGCATGAGGGTCGGATTGTAGCTCGTCATGAACACCAGAGCGCCGGCGATGCTCAAGAGAGCGACCGCCCCCTGTTCGGTGCCGTCGATGAGCAGGCGCTCGACATTGTTGACGTCCTCGATCACGCGCGTCATGAGGTCGCCCGAGGCCCGTTGGTCGAACCAGTGCACGGGCAGGCGCTGCAGCCGCGCGTAGACCGCGCGGCGCATGTCGTAGATCACGTTCTGTTCAAGCCGGTTGTTGATTCGGATGCGAAGGCAATTGAAAGCCTCGCGCAGGAAGAACGCCCCCAGAAGACCGACGGCCGCCGGAGTCAGGGCCTCGACGCGCCGCTTCGCGATGACCTCGTCGATCAGGTAGCGCGTCAGCTTGGGATAGAGCAACCCGAAACCGAGCGAGACGATCGCGCATCCGATCGTCGCCACCACCAGCCACCAATACGGGCGCAAGTAAACAGCCACCCTGCGAACGACTTCCCGCGTCGTCCGGGGTTGCGACTGGAAACTGGGATCCGTGTGAGCGCCCCAACCGTGCCGCCTCATGCGATTGCCCGTTGCATAGCCCGGTTTTAGGCCAATGCGGCGGAGATGAGAAACCTTTTCGCCTCGCGGAGTTCGGCCCTCCGAGAGAGATCGGCCTCCTGAATGGGCAGGCGCATGCGAATGAAACAGGAGCTGCGGCGCGGGTGCCGACATGCGAGTCCGACGCGGCTTATGACGCCACGTGAACGCATCGCCGCAGCCCTCGATCACCGGGAGACCGCAGAGTTGCCGGCTGACTTCCGAGGGAGATTCCAAACCGGCATCGCCGTCGGTCTTGTCTATCAGCTCCGACAAGGCCAGGAGTGGTATGTGAGCACCGTGGAGGACGCTGATGCATTGTTGCGGCGGGCCGAATGCGCACGGTTATTTCATTTAAATTCCTGAAGGGTTGCTGTTGTTGAGGTTAGAAATAGCGCTTGTCAATTGGCGTGGTTTGGTGCGTAGTAGGCGTGCGATGATCTCGACAAACCAGGAACTGTTCAGTGCCGATCCGCCCGTTTCCTTTCTGAAAAAACTACAACCTCAACTGCAACCTCTCGGCCCTACGCATCTGCCTGATCGCGCTCAAGGCGGACCTTCACCCCGAGGCTTCTTGGCCGGCCCTGCAGGAGCGCTGCCAGAACAATCCCCAAATCCCTTTCCAGATGCTCGTCAAGCACCGCTCCAAATGAAAAGACCATGGCACGGAGGGGATGAGGCTCCAAAGAGCACTGGACAGCGCGGCGTGCACGCCTTTCAGAGGGATCACCGTCTCGGCGTCAATCTGTGTTCCGC
>Ga0208459_1002558_pt1 | contig 15171 bp, 17 predicted proteins | sample AD_UKC087_MetaG_FD_184433 | JGI IMG/M metagenome (GOLD analysis project Ga0208459, IMG submission 184433) | Active sludge microbial communities of municipal wastewater-treating anaerobic digesters from USA - AD_UKC087_MetaG (SPAdes) (version 2) | ecosystem: Engineered > Bioreactor > Anaerobic >... | reverse complement strand
CGAAAGAAGCACAGCAGCTAACATCAAAACCTTATCTTAAACTAAAAACAAACCATGACAAAACGCGAATCCATTATCAGGTATTACCTTATCATCAAAAAACTCAGAAAAAACCCTGCAACATTTTATGAGCTTGCCAGTTATCTCCAACTGGAATCACATTTACAGGACTACCATTTTGACATTTCCAAAAGAACTTTTCATCGCGATCTGGATGATATTCGTTCAATTTACGACATTGATATCCAGTACGATTTTTCCAGAAAAGTATATTTCATTGATTTCGATGAACACAATGAAATTAACGAGAGGGTTTTTGAAGCTTTTAATATATTCAACGCACTTAATCTCTCAGCCAGGTTATCCGAACACATACACTTTGAAAAACGCAAACCCCTTGGCACAGAAAACCTTTATGGTTTGCTTCATGCCATTAAAAACAAGGTTCAGATTTCATTTACCCATCACAATTATTGGGATGATATCATGACAACCCGGACAGTCGAACCTTATGCACTTAAAGAATTTAAAAACCGCTGGTATGTCCTGGCAAACGATTTAAAAGACAACCACATGAAGAGTTTTGCATTAGACAGGATTACTGCCCTGGAGATTACATCAAAACCCTTTAAATCCCCTGTGATTTTTAATATCAATGAACATTACCGGTATTGTTTTGGAATTATTAGTCCAAATGAAGATAAGCCCAATAATATTATTCTGTCTTTTGAACCGCATCAGGGAAACTACATTAAATCGTTGCCCTTGCACGAAACTCAGGTTGTCCTTAAAGATAATGATGATGAGCTTCAGATTGGCCTTACCTTGTTTATTACGCATGACTTTATCATGGAACTTCTTTCTTATGGTGAAAACGTCAAAGTTATTAAACCGGCCAGCCTGATCAAAAAGTTAAAATCCGCGTACCAGAATGCCTTAAACCAATATTAAATGAATGAAATTGTATTAAAATTAAATGCCATGCTGGTTGACGATACTTTCGATCAGGCTTATTTTGAAAGTTTGCTAATGAAATTAAATGAGCATTATCATGTCAAGTTAAGATTTTATGACCTGGAACTATATACGGAGCAAAGAAGGATCAGTGCTCAGAAGATTAAAAGAGATGCTGTGGATTCCCAGGATTATGAATTAGCTGCCCATCATCGCGATATTGAAAGAACTTGTGAGGCCTGTATTGAAATGAAAAAGCAATACAAAATCAAAGGATCAATTTTGCTGATGGATAATGATCACTTATTATATTTTTACATGGGAACATCGAAAAATGATAAGCTTGCAAGAGCTGGCTTTAACAAAACTATCGCATTGATTGGTTCCCGGAGAAATGCCGATTACCTGCCTTTCCCGAATACCTGATTTGATGGCTGCTTGCTTTCAAATATTTTTCATATTAATTCAATTAAAAACACTTTAAAAAAATGTCAGAAAAAAAATCAGCCTATTCTTCGGTAATAAAATCTGAATTGTCAATTATTAAGAACCTTGGAGCAGAGGAATCCTTTGAAATTGTTCAGCGTATTGCAGCCTTTCTCAAAGAAAACAAACTCTCTTTGGGATACGCTTCTGGCACTACAAACAGCTTGCTTTGCGCACATAAAATCGGGCTGACACGTATCAACCCATTAGAGTATGGACTTCTTTCCGAAAGAAACCTTTTCCCAAAACCGTATTTTGGCATCTTGCTCGACAATATTTCTTATCAAAAACTCAATGAATTCCTGAGAGGAAATAAAATTTCAAAATCCGTATTGCAAAATAACAACATCGAAATTATATATGAGAAAAGGCTTGACAAGATTGATCATAATAAGAAGTACACATATAAGGGCCTTTCAAGATTAGCCATACAAAAGGAATTTGATATTAACTCCGTTTCAACAATCAATGATTTCAAAAGTTTCATAGATGATTATGCTCTGAAATCAGCTTTTGGCCTCAAAGATTTCTGGTTTTACGAATTTGCCTGTAATTCGTACAAATCCCTTTCCGAAAAATATTCATTTTTAAAAACAGACAATGTCTATAATGCCATTCTTTTTCAGGAAGAATGGATGCTTATCGTAAAAAAAATTACAGGCCTTTCACTCAGTGAAGTAAATATTTTTCGCCGTGAATTATCTAAAAGCTCTTGGTCAAAATATCAGGAATTTAAGCTTTTAATGGAAAGTATTGGGGCTCAAAAGGCAATTCCTGATTCAGATCTGATACAGATAACACAAACCTTATACACAAGTTTGTCATACCTTCCCTGCAAGGCTTATATTGCCTCAGAATCGTACATAAATTTGATTTCTGCCAGCTCGTAAAAGACAAAAGTTCGCAGTTTTTGTAATTTATTTTTCTTCTTTGAAGGATTCATTATTTTCCCCGTTTTTACACCACTTCTCCATAACCAGAACGTTTGCACGTTTGCACGCCCATATATATGCTTTGCAATCGTGCAAAAGTAAATGCAGCATTTTTCTCTGATTTGTTGTTTCAATTATCTAAGTAATTTATAGCAAGCCGATTATGTAATAATAATTTTTACCTTTTTAATTAAATCATGTATGCTGATTATTTTTACTTTTGTTTTTTTATGCAATTTTATATTAATGATTAGTATGCTCTTTTCATTATTAAATTTAAAACAATATCCAAGGATACATTTTAAAAGAGATTTAGATATTGTTCAGGCTAATTCTCTTACACTTGTTAGAGAATTGGCTCGTGATTAATATGCGTGTAAAACTCTAACAGCTGTTAGAGATGTCTCAGCCCCATAAATAGTCGGACAAGATTATAGATAAAAATCTATAACTTTATGCTAATGAAAAAGAGAACATTTACCAAAGAAGAGAAGATTCGGATCATAAAAGAATCTCTCGAGAGTGGCGTAACGGCAACTTGTGAGAAGTATGGGATTTATGCGGCCTCTTACTACTCCTGGAAGAAAAAATTGGATGATATGGGGGAGGAAGGCCTTGAACACGGGATGACTCCTGAACATCTTAAACGGATACGCCAACTTGAAAAGGAAAACAGTTTATTAAAACAGTTATTGGCTGAAAAGGAACTGGAGGGCAGGCTCAAAAGCGAGCTACTAAAAAAACAGTATGCCTTGGAGAAAAGAAGACGATAGTTAACAGCTATATTTCCCAAGGCATGAAAAGAGACACAGCCCTTTGCATATCAAGCGTAAGCAAGCATCAGTATTACTACAAGAACCAGCCAAATAAAAGAGGCCGAAAACCCACTTGGTTCACCTTCAAATCAGAAGAAGACGGTAAGATTCAAGTCCTCCTGACTTCGACACTATAAAAAATACAATTTTGCAACTCGCTGATTATGTTGTGTGTGCGAATTTTGCGTCACCCATTTGGGTGACGCAAGCCAAAAAAAGATTTAATTTTACGTATGTTTATACGCAAAAAGAAAAATCGTTCAGGCACAACAAGTATTGTAGTTGTAGATAAAAATCATGGTGTTTTTCGAGAAATAATAACTATCGGTGTTAGTAAAGAGGGTTCCGAGATAAAATCCCTATACCTTCAAGGGAAAAAGTGGATTGCAGCCCATTGTGGCAAGCATGATATTTTCGAGAGTTACGAGAAAGAACGCGAGGAAAAGCAGGTTACGGAATATTTGTTATCCAATATTGAAAACATCTTGATAAATGGGACTCAACTGATATTAAATCAGGTGTTTAAAATCACGGGGTTTGATTCTATAGAGGATGATGTATTAAAACATTTGGTAATAGCCCGATTAAGTCAGCCGATGAGCAAATCGGGAACGGTAGATTATCTAAAATCTCATTTTGATGAAGATGTACAATTACACAAGATTTATCGATATTTGGATAAATTGCACAACACACAAAAAGAAAAGATACAACAAATCAGCATAGAACATACAAGAAAGATTTTAGGAGGAAAAATCGGTTTGATGTTTTACGATGTAACTACACTCTATTTTGAGGCAGATTATGGTGATGAATTCCGAGAGCCAGGCTTTTCAAAAGATGGAAAACATAATCAGCCACAAGTGGTTCTGGGTTTATTGGTTAGCAAGGATGGTTATCCGCTTACGTATTCTCTTTTCAACGGCTCTCAATATGAAGGATGGACGATGGTTCCAATAGTAGAGGACTTTGTACATCGTTACGATTTGGAGGATTTTATTGTTGTAGCCGATTCCGGGTTAATGAACAAGAAAAATATATTGCTTTTAGAATCTGGAGGATATAAATATATTATTGGAGCAAGAATAAAAAATGAAAATGAAGAAATAAAACAATGGGCCTTGTCACTGGAAAAGCGCGATGGAGAATTTAATGAAACAAAAAAAGGCAATATCCGACTGGTTATTGGTTATTCTGAAAATAGAGCAAAGAAAGACAAGTACAACAGAGAAAAGGGCGTAAAACGCTTAAAGAAAGCATATAAGAGCGGAAATATCACTAAAGAAAACATAAATAAGCGTGGTTACAATAAGTTTTTAGAAATATCAGACAACGTGAAAGTTGCTATAAATCAGGATAAAATAAATGAAGACGAAAAATGGGACGGACTGAAGGGATACATTACCAATACAATACTTCCTGCAAGGGAGGTTTATGAACAATACAGCGGTTTATGGGTTATAGAACGTGCTTATCGCGTAACAAAAGGCACACTTGAAATGCGACCAATGTTCCACTTCACACCACGAAGAATAGAGGCACACGTTTGTATATGTTTTGTGGCGTATAAAGTTTACAAAGAACTCGAAAGGATACTAAAAACAAGCAACATAGATTTGAGCGTGGATAAAGTATTGAACATTGCAAAAACGGTAACAACAATAAAAATCAAGTTGCCAATTAGTGGAAATACTATGGCTAAAACAATGCTCATTACCAAAAAGCACAAAACTATAGCTATGCTATTTGAAGAAAATTTCTGGAAAAATTTTTAGGGTGACGCATTGTCGAAGTCAGGAAATCAGAAGAAGACGGTAAGATTCAAGTCCTAAATACAGATTTAGTTCAACCCGTAACATTTCTATAATTTACGTAATAGGAACCTTTAGTTTGCCTAGCAGATCGATAGTCCGTTGAATAATTTCCCCTGTGTACCATTGTTCATTGATTTTCACTTTTCTGATTTCCTTAAGCATTTGTAATAAATCGTACGGTGAATACTTGCCGTTCAGATCGTTTTTTACGAGAATCTGGTAAACCCTGTAATACCAATGTAGGGCAATATAATTAATAAACATCCATCCTTCAAGACTCTGTTCGTTTTGCATATATGTTTTGTCTGATTCCAGGACGTTTTTCAATGTATCGATCATTCCTTCAATTTCATTGCGGCTTTTGTAGTCAATGTATATTTCTTTTGGGGTTTTAGATGTGTTTGAATACAGTGCAATGCTTCCAAATGCTTTTTGTTTTTCGTAAAACTGTTCGATGGAATAACCATCGATTTTCTTATCAACCCTTAAAAGGTAATCCTTTTGTTCATTGGTTTTAAGCTCTTCGTCCAAATAAACGCACACTTTCTTGTTTTCTTTTTTTATCTCAATAGTGTAATACCAGACAAACCTGTTTTCAAATTCAAAATATCCCTCAAAGCTCTTCTTATCGTTTGAGCTTAGCTTGCCATAATTTATTAATGTATTGTCCCTGCGCAAAGGGATTATGTATGCAAGCGATTCCTGATCGAGTCGCTCAATGTTTGCCTTTGAGTAAAAGCCTTTGTCCGCAATAATGGTTGCGTCCTTTACCCCGCTTTCCTTCAGGCACAGCTTAAAAGCCTTAACATCTTTGATGTTCCCCGGCAGTAGCCGGTAATAGATCGGCAACTGCTGCCGGACAGAAAAAATAAACATGGTGTTTACCAATTGCTGGTAAATGCCCTTTTTGCTCATGCCAAACTCACACAAGCCCATTTTTTTTGACTCGCTGCAAAAGTCTGACCCGTCAAAAAGTATGCAGTCGTTAGCGGTTTTGAACTCTTTGAAAAAATTGACAATTACATCTCTTTTGTACCCAAGTTCTTTTAAAAACTGCCCCAGCTTTTTTGCGGACAGATCAATATCGGAAAATTGCTCGGACATATAGCTGTGCTGAAAATGAAAGCCCATGTTTTTCAGCGGGGACTGGTAAAGGAGCCGGCCATAAACGAGCCCCATTATGGTTTCCCATTGCTCGGGGAAATGTTTTTTTATAAGCCCTGTATAATCTGCCAAGTGGCTCTCGATAAAAGACCATACACCATATTCCTTTATTTTTACATTTTCTATTGTTACCCTTTGTTTTCGAAGCCTTTCCTTTTCGGATTCCACAAAGCCGTCTTTCTTGGTAATCTTGCCCAGTAAACGCCCTGTGATCTTTTTTGATCGCTTTTTTTCAGGGTCCCACTTGCTTGTGACCTCATACAAATAATAATAACCATTGATGCACCTGAGCTCGGTGCCCTTTTGCTTGTGCTTTAAAGCCCATTGTGGATGTGTTGCCATAATATTACGTATATACGTAATTGCAAAATAACAAAAAAAATATTCAGAAGTCAAGAAATTTCTGACTTTTTTTTCAACAATTACGTATTTTTAGGAAAAGTTACGGTTCAACAGATAAGAGATATTCAGTCAGATCCTGATACGGATTATGGCTACCATAAGATGACCTTTGCCTTGTTAATATCAGGATACATAATTAATCACAAGAAGGTTTATCGCATAATGAACGAAAGTCAGTTATTAAAAGACAGACATTTAAAAGCCCCCAGACAATTTGCCCGTTATCGAAAAGTTCTGCCAACCCGCCCCTTGGAAGTGTTAGAGATGGACATAAAGTTCGTTTGGGTCGAAGAGTATCGCAGACATGCTTTTGTATTTACGGTTATCGATACGTTCACAAGAGCCATTTTATATTGGCAGAGTGCTTATCAATTCAAACAAGGACAAGTTAGGCGGGCATGGGAGTATATTATCGAAAACTACTTGCAACCTTTTGATTGTTTAAAAGAAAAAATGCATATTGAGATCCGCAATGACAATGATAGCCGATTTGCTGCAAAAACGGTTCAACAATTTTTTATAGAAAACAAGCTCAATCAGGTATTTACCCACCCTTATACACCTCAGGAAAATGGACATATTGAAAGCTTCCATGCCATTCTTTCGCAGATGTTAAAGCGACACACTTTCTGGTCAATTGAACAATTGGACAATTGCTTGTCTCCTTTTTATCAAAAATACAACTTCAATAGATTGCATTCATCGACAGCATATACCCCGCCGATGGTGTTCTGGAAATGTTGGCAAGATGGATTAATTGAAACTAAAATCAACGAGAAATGCAGAACAATAAAATTCAAGCTAAAAATCCCTTACTCGCAATTATCGGGTATTATGAGCCTAAGGGAAGTTCCTTGCTCGCAACCGAAAACCCTCGATGGGTTGGAGGTTGCGCAATTTCAAAAAGAAATGATCGGCGCCGAAACATTTCTGCAACCATCGGTATAATAATCGCCGGCGGTTGTTCCTTGCTGATACAAAATTATATCATTTTATGTACCTTTGTTTAACCATCTATAAAAAAGTCCGATTAATAGGGGGCCAGACCAGAGAATTGACCATTAATACTATTATTCGTACGCTCGTAACAATTGGTGTAACAGTCAATAACAAATAATTATGGCAAAATTAATAACAGTAGAAAAAGGATATAATGAGCTATTTAATGGTATAGTTACTATAATTAAACAATCCAGGATTGTAGCAGCTACGGATGCCAATAAAATCATTGGTAACATGTATTTCAATATTGGTAAGATGATTACTGTTAAACAGGATGAATTTGGCTGGGGTAAATCTGTAGTTGAAAAGTTGTCTGCTGATTTAACCGGCATTTTTGACGGCAGGGATGGCTTTTCAGCACAAAATCTTTGGTTTATGAGGCAATTCTACTTAGAATACAAAGATCATTCTTCTCTCTTAAAACTGGCATTGAATATTCCCTGGGGTCAGAACATTTTGATTATTTCAAAAATAAAGGACATAAAAGAAAGGGAGTATTATCTTAAAGCTACGGCAGGTAATGCATGGAGCCGCAATGTTTTATTAAATCAGATTAAAGGTGATGCTTATCAGTTATATCTCGATAACCCGAAAAAACATAACTTCAAACTGGCACTTCCCGAACATTTGGCAGAACAGGCAGATGAAGCATTAAAAAGCAAATACAATCTCGAGTTTCTTGGTATTACTAAACCAATGCATGAACGACAATTGGAAAACCTTCTCGTTGAAAATGTTAAAAAACTTATTTTGGAATTAGGTTATGGCTTTTGCTTTATTGGAAATCAACACCGGCTGTATCTTGGTAAAAAATATTATGATGTTGATCTTCTTTTTTTTCATCGAAAACTTCATTGCCTTGTGGCAATTGACCTCAAAACTAAAGAATTTGAACCTGAATTTACAGGGAAGATGGATTATTATTTACAGTTGCTTGATGATCAGATGAAGATGCCCGAAGAAAACCCTTCTATCGGAATTATCCTTTGTGCCGAAAAAGACAATCTCGAAGTGGAATATGCTTTAAAACTTGCAAAAAATCCAATTGGTGTAGCCGAATACCAGTTAACCAAAAAATTACCCAGGTATTTACAGGGCCAATTACCTTCAGCAAAAGAGCTTATTGAAATTGCTAAAAAGTCGTTATAATATATAACTGTGTGTATTTCTGTGTGTACAAAATAAAAAATGCACCAATATGTTTATCAGTGCATTAAAAAATTTATCAGTGACTCCGAAGGGATTCGAACCCCCAACCAACAGAACCGGAATCTGCCATTCTATCCAATTGAACTACGGAGCCAATCGCTTGCAAAAATAATAATTATCGCTGAATAATACCGATGTTTTTTTGTTTTGATTCTCCACCCAAATAATGTAACTTTGTTTACCAAAACAAATAAGCATGATTACAAAAACTCAAATCGAAGATTTTTACAAACAAGGAACCATAGCCATTATAGGAGTTTCAAGAAATAAAAAAAAATTCGGGCGCACGGTGTATGATGAGCTGAAGAAAAAAGGCATCAGCGTGGTGCCGGTAAATCCGAATACCGACAACATAGAAGGGGAGAAGTGTTATAAAGATATTGCTGCCTTGCCACAGGAAATAAAAGCTGCTGTCTTACTTACCTCAAAACCAAAAACATTGGAAGCCCTCCAGCAATGTGTTGGAAAAGGAATGACTAATATCTGGATACAGCAAGGCTCACACACCAAGGAAGCCCTGGAATTTGCCGGCAAAAACAATATAAACCTCATTCATGGCAAATGTATCATGATGTTTTCCGAACCGGATGGCATGCATAAGTTTCATCGCGGCATCATCAAATTTTTTGGCCGACTGCCGAAATAATCAAGACAATTGATGGATAAACCCTACTCATCCTTGCGGCTGTATTACCTTAGCGGGACAGGCAATGCCCTCTCGACGGTGCGCTGGATGGCCGAAACAGCCGCGCAACAAGGCCTGCAGGCCGAGCTGATTCCCATCGACAGACAGAAAACTGTTGAAAAACCCGAGTCGCAGGAAAAAATGCTCATAGGATTTTGTTATCCCACCCACGGGTTTGGCACGCCCTGGCTAATGCTGAAATTTTTTTTGCGGTTCCCGAAAATTAAAAATGCCGATGTGTTCCTAAGCAGCACCCGCGCCGGTTCGAAACTAAGCAAAATCTTTTTGCCGGGAATCAACGGTATGGCCATGTGGCTGCCTTTTTTGTTGTTACTCCTGAAAGGATACAGGATAAAAGGTCTTCTACCAGTTGACCTCCCCTCCAATTGGATATTGCTGCACCCCGGCTATCGCCAAAAAGTTATAGCCTCTATGTTCCGGCGGTGCGAAGGTATTGTCAAGCGCTTTGCCGGCAAACTGATCTCAGGCGGAAGGTATTACCATTACTGGGTGTTTATCTTCTTGCCACTGGATGTGGCATTAATCCCCATAACTTTAATGTATCAGGTGTTCGGCCGTTTTTTTCTGGCCAAGCTGTTTATCGCCACCGACAAGTGCACGGGCTGCGGCCTGTGTTACGAAAAATGCCCCGCCCACGCCATCCGTATGTATGGAAAAAAACCTTACTGGACCTTGCATTGCGAGAGTTGCATGCGGTGTATTAACCTGTGTCCCGAAAAAGCCATTCAAGTGTCACACCTGCTGCTGGCCATGATTATTATTGTGGTTATGGCACTGCCGTTCTATGATATTATCTTCCGTTTTTTCGGCGCGATGTCGGCTCCGGCCTACGAATTTACCGAAACCATTGTCAGATGGGGCCTCACACTCATTATTTTTGTTGCTGTTTACGGGATGGTGTTTCTGTTGCTGAAATTCAGGATATTCAGTCTGCTGTTCGAATATACCTCGCTGACACGCTACTGGCGCAAATATACCGCACCGGGCATCAAAGCCGCTGACTTTAAAATTATGAAACCTCCTGCCGGAGAAAAAAATAATTAGCCTGCTAAAACTTTTTTTTCCACCCTGCGTGCAATAAATATGCTCATTTCGTAAAGGAAATACAGCGGCAGTGCAACCACCATCATGGTAAAAGCATCGGTGGAAGGAGTGATGATGGCGGCGAGGATCAACACAGCGATAACAGAATATTTCCGGTTTTTTCTTAAAAAATAAACACTGACAAAGCCTGTTTTTGTCAGGAAAAACACCAGGGTCGGCAGCTCAAACACCAATCCTAAAGACAATGGAATGACGGCTACCGTAGAAATGTAGGAGTGGATGGTGATCTGATTGGTGATGTACGGGCTTAACACGTAATTACCGAGAAACTGAACGCTTAATGGCAGGATGAGGAAATAGCCGAATAAAAGGCCTCCTACGAACAGAAAAAAGATATAAAAAACAGCCCTGCTTGCGTAAGTTTTTTCTTTTGGGCTCAGGGCCGGTTTGACAAATATCCAAAGCTGCGACAAAATAAAAGGAAAAGCAATAATAAAACCTGCAATCAGCGAGATGATGATATGCCACCTGAATTGCCCGGCTATGCTCAGGTTGATGAGTGAAAAGCTGACATTGCCGGCACAGAGGGTATCGGTGTGCAGCAGGGCGCCGAGTTTGCATAGTAGGCGATAGGTGATGAATTCAGCGTTTTTGGGTGGCAAAATCACCGAATTAAAAATATAATCTTTAAAAAAAAATGCGCCGGTGGCAAGAATAAACACTGAAAGTATCGACCGTATAAGGATTTTACGAAGCGCTTCGGCATGTTCCCAGAAAGAAGTGTCTTCGTGCTTACCCGCAAGGTGGCTCAACAAAAATTTAAACATGCCACAGGATATTATCCGGAAGATTTTTCGGATGAAGATTCTTCTTTTGCTGAGGTGTCGCTTTTGGTTGACAGGTCGTTAAGCTCGTCCATCACTTCGCTTTTCCCTTTCTTAAACTCGCCGACACCGCGGCCAAGGCCACGCATCAGCTCGGGAATTTTTTTTCCGCCAAAAAGTACCAGGATGATGATGGCAATGATAATAATTTCCTGCCCCCCGATAATGCCTAACAATATTGAATATAAAGTCATGATTCTGATGATTGGTATCACAAATTTAATTATTTTTCGTCATTTAGCCAAAATTGTTGCAAATCAAAAAAAATTATTTAGAATTATTTTACATAAGTAAAATAATGAGTATATTTGTACCAAAATATTAAATATGAAAACAAAAATATTCATTCTGATTTTATTGGTTATCGGTAATTACACGGTAATTGCCCAAAAAGGCGGCATCAAAGGCAAAATATATGATGCGGTGAACAACTCGCCGCTGCCTTTTGTGAATGTGATAATACAAGGCACTACAACAGGAGCAGCCACTGATATTGACGGCAACTATGAGATACCGCGTTTGCAACCGGGGACCTATACCATTGTGGCTACTTTTGTAGGGTACAAGAACAAAACCATTTATGAGGTAGAGGTAACCTCATTGAAGCCTACGGTGGTAGATATTGCCATGGAACAAACCGTTGAGAATTTAAAAGAGGTGGAGGTTAAGGCTTCGCCTTTTGTCAAAAAAGAAGAGAGTCCGATTTCCATGAGGACCATCAGCGCCAACGAGCTGTCGAGATATCCCGGTGGTAACCGAGACATATCCAAGGTGATACAGTCGTTTCCAGGCGTGGCTGCCACAGTGGCGTACCGCAACGATATCATCATCAGGGGAGGGGCGCCCAATGAAAACCGTTTTTATATTGATGGCATCGAGGTGCCCAACATCAACCATTTTGCTACACAAGGCTCTTCGGGAGGCCCGGCAGGCATGATAAATACGGATTTTATCAGGGAAGTGGAATTTTATTCCAGCGCCTTTCCGGCAAACAGAGGCAACGTAATGAGTTCAATCATGGAATTTAGTTTAAAGGACGGCAATAAGGATAAGGTAGGAGGAAAGTTCACCATTGGAGCCAGCGATGTCGGCTTATCACTGGAAGGACCCCTGCATAAAAATGCTACGTTTATAGTGTCGGCCAGGCAGTCGTAACTCAAGTTGCTTTTCAATTTGTTGAAACTGCCGTTCCTACCCACCTATAATGATTTTCAGTTCAAATACAAGTGGAAACCTGATACCAAAAACGAACTCACTGTGCTTGGCCTGGGCGCCATAGACAGGTTTAAGCTCAATACAAAACTGCAGGAAACAGGCACCGACCAGCAAAAATACCTGCTGAGGTATCTTCCTGTAAGCAACCAGTGGAACTATATGCTGGGCGCTAAGTATATCCATTATTTCAAAGAAAGTTACCTTACTACCGTCATCAGCCGGAATTTTTTAAACAACCGTTCTTCAAAATATCAAAACAACGAAGAAGTTCCCGAAAACCTCCTGCAGGATTACCAGTCGCAGGAAATTGAGAATAAATTAAGGATAGAGCATACTGCCAGGCTTTCCAAAGCTATCAAGCTGAATTATGGTCTGAATGTGGAGTATGACAAGTACAACAACGCTACCTTCAATCGCATTGCCACACCCTTTGGCCCCGACACCATTGACTTTGAATCGGAATTTGATATGTGGCGCTATGGAGCATTCGGGCAAGCCAGTTTTTTGCTTTTCAGAGACCACTTTGGCTTGTCGCTTGGGCTGCGAATTGATGGAAATGATTATAATGAATCTATGAGAAATCCTTTGCGGCAAATATCTCCCAGGGTATCGTTTACGGTTCATCTTACCGATAAGTTGACTTTGGTTACCAATGCAGGGTGGTATTATCAGCTACCCCCTTATACTGTTTTGGGATACCGTAACAAGAATAACGAACTCGTCAACCAAAAAAATAAAGTTTCCTATATTAATGTTTACCATTTGGTTGCAGGGCTGGAATATATTACCAAGTTTAACATGAAGCTGAATGCCGAAGGTTTTTATAAGGTATACATCAAGTACCCGTTCCTGGTACGCGACTCTATCTCATTGGCCAACCTGGGTGGTGATTTTGGCGTGATCGGTAACGAAGAGGTGGTTTCCACTTCCAAAGGTCGCAGCATGGGCATAGAGGTAATGGCGCAGCAGAAGCTCTACAAAGGTTTTTATGGTATTGTTACGTACACTTTCGTGAAGAGCGAATTTATGGATAAAAACAATAAGTATGTTTCTTCATCATGGGATAATGAGCATATTGTCAATATCACAGTCGGCAAATCGTTCAAGCACTATTGGGATGTCGGTATCAAATGGCGTTTTTCGAAAGGCTCGCTCTATACACCTTACGACTTTGAATCAACACGCACCATTGCCAACTGGAACGTGCGCTACATGGGAATTTTTGATTATAACCAGTTGAACTCATTACGAGCCAAGCCATTCCATAGCCTTGATATCCGTGTTGACAAGAAGTTTTTCTGGAAATTCCTGACGCTAAACCTTTATGTGGACATACAGAATGTCTAAAATTTTAAGAGTGATCAGGCTCCGATTATTGACCTTGTACGTGATGAAAACGGCGACCCGCTTATCGACCCTGTGGATCCGTCAAAATACCAGGCAAAATATATCGAAAACCCTGCCGGCAACATATTGCCCACCTTGGGATTGATCATTGAGTTTTAAAAGAGAAAAGGGCTGCGTGTGCGCTGACAATTATTGAACATAGATGTTCGCAGCGCCACAGTAAGTAAGGTCAGCTGTTAAGGTCATTTCCTGTCCGCCCGTGCCGTCATCAATAGTTACCATGGCTTCAGTGGGGGAGACGTTGCCGGAGTCGTTGATATACAGTAAAATGTAATTATAGCCTTCGTTATCCATCTTAAGGCTGAGTTCTTTTTTATTGCCGGCTCCGCCCAGGGTAAACTCTGATAGAACAACCTTATTGTTAACAACCAATGTAATAATGTCTGTATCGGTGGCGCTTTTTGCCCAGATATTCAGGATTATTTTTTTGTCGGAAACATATACTGTGCCTTCCTCATTAACCGGACGGCCTTCGTATGTTTCCGGCATATTGGGCTCCATAACCATTTTTTCACACGAAGCCGAGAGGAATGCTGATGCAATAACGAAAATCAAAACAAAGTTGATGTTTTTCATTTATATCAATTTAGTTATCAACCAGGTTCATTTGACAAAATTAGCAAAGTAAAGATTTCTGTAACCGAGTTTTGGTTAAAGTTTTCAACATGCTACCCCGGCATCATTAGAGTCTGCAATAGAGTAATTGGGTAATGTATGCTTGTTACGGTAAATATTAGCGGTCTCTGACAAATTTTACAGGGATAAACATGATTGTTGAAGTTAAGCATAAAATTTATAAAAATTCCGTATATTTGAAGTAAGCAATCTTTTTTGAAAAAATACTGACATAATTGCAGTCGGAAAGTAGCAGTACAATATTTGTAATAGCTTAGCATATTTGAATTTTATGACAACCCGCGAAATAATCAAATCACACCGAAAAATCTGTGATCATGCTACGTCCTCAAGAATCTATGACGCTTTATCCGGTTTGGAAGAATTGCTTAAGGGCGTTACTATTGATGCTTTTCATGCCGAATATGAAAACATCAGCACCAATTACCAAAACTTGTTGTTATATACCATGAAGGGGGTAAATGATCCCCAGCGTGCGCAGGTGTTGAGTTCGCTGATTAT
>Ga0208459_1002557_pt1 | contig 15177 bp, 14 predicted proteins | sample AD_UKC087_MetaG_FD_184433 | JGI IMG/M metagenome (GOLD analysis project Ga0208459, IMG submission 184433) | Active sludge microbial communities of municipal wastewater-treating anaerobic digesters from USA - AD_UKC087_MetaG (SPAdes) (version 2) | ecosystem: Engineered > Bioreactor > Anaerobic >... | reverse complement strand
GCCGAGTTGACCTTGGCCTTGTCGATCAGCGTGCCGGTAGTGCGGGAAATGATCCAGACTACCAGGGCTGAGACCAGACCGAGGATAAACTCCTGATTGGCGAAGATGAAGTCCATAGAGTCTCCTTATACTCGCTTAGGTGGTTAACTTGAACACTTTCACGAAACCCGAGATGTAGGTGATGCCGGGACGGATACGGATGTACCAGTGGTACTTCCAATCGCTTCCGTGGTGTTCGACTTTTAGTTCGGCATCGGTACGATAGCCGACGATAATGAACTTGGGCAGACCGCCGATGATATAATCGGCATCCATGAGACGGGGCTTTACGGGGATACCCGCAAAGGATACGTTGCCGCCTTCAAGCAGCAGCCGATCTCCGGCTCCGGTCTCACGCTTGGCAAGTTCTGCCCGGATGCGGATCAGGTCTTTATGACTGACGTAGAACTTGAAGTTCTCCTGCTCTTCCAACATCTCGTCAGAGAAAGCCAGGAGAGCCGCTTCGAAGCGCTTCGCCCAGTCGGTGTAGGTGGTCTTGGAGAGGTTGGTGACGTCGGTGGCTGTGGTAGCCAGTTTGACCACTCCATCCAGAGCCTTGATCTTGGCCGTGGCGGAAGCTCTGTCACCCTTGAAGAGGAGCAAGCGGATAGCTTTCTCAGTCTTCTTGGCGATGTGGTTCTCCACATAGGCTCCGAAGGCATCTTCTCCGTACTTGTCCTTGTAGAACTCGACCACATCACGTCCCAGAGTGAACTCAGCATTGAGTATCCCGGTGGGAACGGAGAGATCGGCTGTACTCACGTTTTGAGCGGTCAGAGCGCCATCGAGGGAGTTCTTGAAGACCAGGTCATCGATCAAGCCGACGTCGATCTTCTCGTCTTTCAGTAACGGTAGGACCGAGATATCCGAGAGAGTATCACCAGGCTGCGATCCAATCACCTCATCGATGAACAGAGAAGTGGTATTGGCTGTAAGGATGTTCATGGCCTTGCCGGAGTCCACGTCGGAGATGCCTTTGTAGATCTCACGATGGCTGGCCTTGACCATGATCTTGTTGCCGTCGATGCTGACTTCACGATCAGTGGTTTGCTGATTGCTGTCCGGCTCTCCGGGTATAGACTTGGAGATGGCTCTGTTCATGGTTACGGAGAGGTCTTTGAGGCTCTTCTCGATGCTGTGGATGGCATCGCCAAGCTGGAGATTCGGATTACCCTTATCCAGTTCACTGATCTTCTCAGTGATGGCGGTGATGCCTTTCTGCAGCTCGGAGTTGTTGTTGTGCTCCGCTACCTTACGAAGCGAATTGAGTTCATTCTTGATCTCGGCAAGACTCGCTTCCGCACTGCGGTAGTCATCGGCTCGTCCGTAGATCGAGACTCCATTGAACTCGCCTTTCTCGACCTTCTGCCAGAGATCAGAGTTGAGATCTTCACACTTGAGGACTTGCACCCAAGAGCCAACTTTAGCATCGGGAAAATGCTCTCTGTCACTGGTCTTGAGGATGTAGTTCTCGACTACGGTAAACTCCGGTACGGGTTGCATGTTGTGATTCACATCACACTTGCCGACTAAGCCATGTTTGGCGAAGTGATCACAGGACTTCTGAATCTCTTCCCGGGTGTAATAGTCACCCTGGGAATCGTGGATGTTTGGTTCCATCAGAGTGACGTAAAGCCGTCCTTGAGTGCCACTCGTTTCACTCTTGAACTTGGTGGAGTTGATCTTGTGTTCAAAGCTTCTGCCTGAGGCATTCTTGACCACGAAGCCCTTCTGATTGGCGGGAGTCATCTCATCGAACAGAAGCGAGACCAGCTCGACTTCTACGTTGCGAAGTTCTCCCTTCTTGATGGTTTTGGTTCGGTGATTCACCATACCTCCTAGGTTAGGTAGTTGTTTTTTAGTAGGTTTCCGAATATCTTGTCATCAGATGAACATTGGAGTGATAGATGAACATATTCAGCTTTGCATATTATGACTTTGAGGGCAGGTCTTTGGCCTTGGTTAAAGCCCCTGAAAACCTGCTGGTGGATAAGAAAAAGAAAGATCAGCGTAAGGAGGCCATTGATAACTATGAGAAGGCTCTTTCGCATAAAACAGTGGTTCTCTATCATGAGGACAAATGGGGTGTTAAAACCTATCATAGCGATGACCAGTCTCTAGCCAATAAGCTTGCGGCAGCTGTACTACCGCCACTGGATTGGCAGACATACGACATGGACAAATTGGCAGGATTCTTCAGCATCACTGGCCTCCGAAGTTTCGATTCTGCATAAATAACTGATCATCAGCAGACTGGAGAGCTTGTGTTAGGTCACCGAAGTTGAAGTCGTTCGGAGTGATATTCCAGTTGAACTCATAGTTGAACTCGTTAGCCAAGGCCAAAGCAAGACGATTCTGAAGCGGTCTGACCACGAACTGGTAGAACATCCGCATATCGCTGCTGTTATCGCCACCAAGCTGCCCAGGAATAAGCTGTGAGACAATTCTGGCAGGCACCCGGTGATAGGCGAGGATGCCTTCCCGGAGGTCTTTCTTAAGCCCTAAGAAGCCGCCTTCCCGGTCTTGCTGTCTGAGGGGTTCGAGACGTATCTTAACGTCCCGGCTCTCACTCTCGATCAACACAGTAGAGTGGCTCTTGGCATTGCCTTTGACCTCAGTGAGTGCTTTCTCGATCTCGGTATAGGCATCGGTCAGGACTTCATTTCCCTGCTCATCGGTGACGGTTCCGTCTCTGAGCGTACCGCCCTCTACGATCACGAAATAGTCGATCATCAGGCCGTTCTTGAAGTTGTTATAGTCAAAGGTCTTGATCTCACCCAAGATCTCGATGTTGATGGCAATGGGCAGGCAGGCCAGGCCCCAGGCGTTTGATCTATGTGTGGACTTCTTCACGTGAATGATGTCCTCGTAGGCGAAGTCCTTCTTCTGGTTGTTCTTGACCTGGATGTAGTTAGGCTTAAAGAAACCGAACTCATCATAGTTCTCCACGATCTGCACTTCAGAAGGTAGCATGCGCTCCAGTCCCATCCACTGGCCTTGGGCATTGCGCATCTTGATCAGGAAGCCATTACCGCAGGCGAGATAGAACTTCATCAGCTCCGCCAGGATAGTGGTCTGGTCTTCACAAGCAGGAAACTCGGCAGCTTCCATCCAGGATTTGACCTGGCTGTTCTTGCATTCGAACTGCATGATGGTTGCCATGGTCAGGGCATCGATACAGCCGGAGTGGTACTCATCGGTATCCAGGAGATTGAGCAAGTTACTCATCGAGTAGGGCTGAGACACCACTTTCTTGGTCTCGGCAGCCTTGGATACCAACTGCTTCCCGATCCTGTGATACTTGGATAGATCTATGGGTTCGGGCTTGTATTTGCTATCCAGGAGATCAGCAGATGAGCTGATCGCCAGGTTATAGGCGCCGATACGCATCACTCTCACGATCCCGCTCCGGTGCCGTTCTTTAGCAGGTCGATCTTGGCAATCCTGACCAGTCTGGTGCCGTCTATCCGGCTGGTGTAGTATTCCACACTGGGCAGATCCCGGTTCATCAGTTTCAGGTAGATACCCCGGAACTTCTCCTTAAGCGAGTAAAGCTCATTATCAGGATCAGTGACGTTCTGGGCATTAACGATCAGGAAGACTGTCCAGGCGATATCGGTATCCACATACTGCCTGGAGGTGCCATGCTTGCCAGTCTCGGAATCGAGGATCAGGATGGCGCAAGGCAGGTTCTTGGGGATATTGTCCTTGTTGTAGAGAGTCTCGGCAACACCTGCCAGTTTCAAAGCTTCAGAGATACGGCTACGCTGGGCTTGGTACTTCTCAAGTGCGGTCACAGGCTCACCTCGATATCATTCAGCTGCTGATAGATCCACTGCTCCCGGTTGGCGATTACTGAAGCGAACACATTACGGGCGGCGATGCCTTCCCGCTTGATCTTGCCCCGGATGAGATAAGCGATCTCGGCTACGGTCAGAGCTTTACCTGTCTCTTTATCAGTCCAAGACAGGTGCTTGCGTTCGACCCAAGCTATAAGTGGAGCGATCGGAGTCCAGGAAGGCACTTTACCGCCCAAAACGAAAGGCTCATGCTTCACGTTGGAGCCTACTCTTAGAACCATGGCTGTATCAGTGGTCTGGAGCAGATAGCCTGTATTACCGTAGAAGTCGCCCTTGTCATAGATCTGCTGTGCCAGGATCTCTTTGCGGGACTCGGCATCAATCACCGAACCGATCAAATGTAGTCGACTCTCGAGAGCAGAATAGATAGCCCGGTAGATCTCAATCATCAGCTCATCCGGAGATGTTACATCACGATCAGGCATCAGATAACTCCTACTCGGACAGCACGAGGCTGTCTGGGTTTGAGTTCATTCAAGCGATCCAGACCGGCAGGGTTGAGATAGGCTTGCAGGATGCTAAGTGCTCTCAGCTCAAGATTGGCTTTGAAGGCGTCTATTTCGCTCCCTGTGAGCAGTTCGGTCGCGGACTGGTCTAATCCTACGGTCTTGACTATTCCCTCGCCCAGGGTCTTCAAATTGAGAAACTCAGCAGTGGAGTGCAGCATCAGAAAAGCAAAACCAAAACGAAAAGAAACCAGGAATGGCTCCTCTTCCGGTAAGTCATCGTGAGTTGCTCGATCATAGTGTTCCTGCAGAACCAATGAGTGGATCATCTCCATTACCAAGCCTTGATGCTCCTTGAAGATGCCATTGTTGGACATCTCCTTGGGCAGATTGAGGATGGCGAGCATGGCATCGGTTTCGACAGGGATGGGTATCACTCGCCCTTCCTCATCATCTCAGAAAGTTCTATTGCTCGCATTCCCACCTGCTTCGCCCACTTAGAAGCCAGCATGTTATTCGCAGCTCGTTCCCAGTCTCCGGCTTTGATAAAAGCCAAGGTATTATTGAAGCCCAGGAGTCCTTTGATGCCAAGATTGAAGCACATGTTGAGCAGCACCGACTGGCGAACCTCATCGAGCTTAATATAAACATCAGGTATCTCATCGATCAGCCATTGTTCGCAGTCTTGAATATCCCTTTCCAGCATGGCATAAGCCTCTTTCTGGGAGATACCCCGGTCATCGAGATTGCGGCCGATGCCGATGGTGAGTCTACCTGCAGTACAGCGGTAAGGCTTCAGCCGCAGACCCTCATGTCTGACTAATTGAGCTTTGATTCGGTTCATCAATGCTTCGGTCATGCTTTCTCCTTGTTCCAGATGTGATCATTGATCCAGAGCCAGGAAAGCATTCCCCTGTATGCTGACAAATTAGGATGAGTAAGGATGAGACAGATTTTGGGATTGACAATTCTTTGGCTTTTGATTATGGTGATATTTGTTCATTTGATGTGTTTAACGCACGGCATCGATTGCATTGTTAGCTGAACAAAATGAAGACTCTAGAGCTTGATAGTAAAACAAAATAGAGAGGATAATGAAAAAGATAGGTTTATTGGACGCAGATTTACTGGATAATGGGACAAGACACCCAAACCTAGCTTTAATGAAAATCAGTGGATTCATGAAAGAGAAGGGCAATAGTGTAGATCTGCTTGAATCCTATGATACAATAGATTTTTATGATGAGATATACATATCCAAGGTCTTTACTTTCACACATACTCCAGAATGGGTACTCAGTTCACCAAAAGTACATATTGGTGGAACAGGCTTTTTCCCAGAAGGTGATGAGTTTTTACAAACTGAAATAGAACATCATATGCCAGATTATACTCTGTATGACAGCTATATCCATGCGAGGATTCTTGGCAGTGGTAATAGGCAAAGGTATTCAGATTACCTTGATTTTTCTATTGGATTCGCCACAAGAGGGTGTTTTAGAAAATGCGAATTCTGTGTAAACAGGAAATATGACTTTGTTTTTAAGCATTCTCCGATCAACGAATTTTTGGACATTGAAAGACCATATATATATTTATGGGATGACAACTTCCTTGGTTATCAAGGCTGGGAGGAGATTTTAGATGAGTTGGAAGCAACAAAAAAACCATTCCAATTCAGACAAGGCCTTGATGTCAGATTAATGACTGATAGAATTGCCAATAGATTATCTAAAACACGTTATCATGGTGATTTCATCTTTGCATTTGATCATATAAAAGACCGTGACTTGATCGAGTCAAAGTTGAAACTATGGCGCAGATACTCAGCTAAAACAACAAAACTCTATGTATTGTGTGCCTTCGATACCCAGGACGAAATCGACATAGTAAACACGTTTGAGAGAATTAGGATATTGATGAAACATGGCTGCTTGCCATATATCATGAGATATGAGAAATACAAAACTAGTAAGTTTAGATCTTTGTATACTCAGTTAGCAAGATGGTGCAATCAACCTCAATTCTTCAAGAAAAAGTCTTTTCGGCAATTCTGCGAAGCTAACCAGGAGTATCACAAGAATTCTGATACTCTATGTGCAGCGTATCAAGCCTTAGCAGATTTTGAAAAAGACTATCCTGACATAGCCAAGGAATACTTTGATTTGAGATATGAAGAAGAAAACGAGTATTCCACACCTTATGGATATGAGCGTAAGTACGCATTTAAGCCAGATTGTATAGAATGCAAGGTTCAGCAGAAGATGTGGATTGAGGCTTACAATGGAAATTGTGACCTCATCAGAATACTTGTTTTGTACTTTACCAAAGAGATAGACCTCCAGTGTCTTATTTATCAAAACTCTTTGTGTAAGGATGTAGAACCTGATGTTATTGCCAGATGGTTCTGTAATGTCTTGCTAGGATTCAGTATGGATGATTTAGTAACCCTCCTTGTGTCTAACTGTGTTCACGAAGAAGTTTTCGCAAGTAATATACCTCAATACAGTAAACTATCTGATGCAATCCATGAACTGCCTGAGCTCTTAATAAAAACTGGTGCTGGACAGTTAAGTATCATTGACGCAGGATACTACCTTGACGGGAGGAATAAAAACGAGATCGCTAGGAGAAAATATGGAGAAAACCATGCAAAACTTGCATCATTGTTGGATTTGACCACAATAAATACAACTGGAGTGACGAACAACATTGAGCTGTCAGTTTTAGGTAGGGCTTATCTTTGCCTAGATAAGGGTGATAGGGAACTTCTTGTGCGTAGATTGATCCTACGAATACCTGTGATACAAACGATTCTTTTTCAAGCTGCTTCTGAAAAAACACCTATTATGAATCACTTAACTCAGTTATCAGAGATGACAGCAAAGAGAAGGAAACCCAATATCATAGATCTGATTGATTTCATTCGGAAAGATTCATCAACCAACATGGAATCCATTTTTTCGAACATTGTTGAGTAGTATGTCATTTAAAGATCTTGATTTAAGTCTCAAATACGATACAAGCATTTCAGACCCATTACATGAATTCTACATCCCGGTTCTTGAACAATCTGTAGTCTATAGTCGGATTGCCGGTTATTTTTCTTCATCAAGCCTAGCCATCGCTGCACGAGGTATAGCTGGTTTGATAAGAAATGGGGGGAAGATGAGACTGATTGCAAGCCATCATCTTACGGATCAAGATCTTCAGGTTATCAAAGACACACTGGTTACTCCTCAGCAATACGTGGAAAATATTTTTCTTGAATCAATGGGTGAACTTGAAGATAGATTTCTACAAGATCATATCAAAGCTCTTGGTTGGATGATCCAACATGATTTATTACAAATCAGGTTGGCTTTCAGGACGGATAGCAATGGTGAGTGTCTAGATTCGCTGTTTCATCAGAAGATAGGCATTTTCTTTGATAAGCAAGGTCACAGCATATCATTCAGTGGATCAATAAACGAGACAGCTTCAGGATGGATACATAATGTTGAGGAATTCAAAGTCTTCAGTGGATGGGTTGAGGGTCAAAATGCTTACGTAGAAGGTGATATACAAACATTCGAAGAATACTGGAATAACGTAAGATCAAATATGTCAATCATCCCAGTTTCAGAGGCAGTACACCGGAAACTGGTCAGTATTGGCAATTCATTCGACATCAATGAGTTGTCATTAGTTAAGTACTTTCAAAAATCCAGAAGTTCAAAATTGAAAAAGAAGATAAGCCTGTTTACATACCAACAGGAAGCTGTTAGTAAGTGGAAATCGAATGGGTGCAGATTGCTCTTCGAAATGGCTACTGGAACAGGTAAAACAAGAACAGCATTAGCTTGCGTTAACGAATTAATAAATGAAAACAGTAAGTTAGTGGTTATTGTGGCAAGTCCTCAGAACACATTATCAAGGCAATGGGAATCTGAGGTTAAGTCATTGGGAATGCACTTCGATGATTCGATCATTGCTGATGGCACCAATAGAACATGGAGAGATGATCTTCGTGATGATCTTCGCAAAATATCCGTTCAATTCTATGACACGATGATTGTATACACTACCCATGATACATATTGCAGCAAGGACTTCATCGATATATTCTCTGAATCGAATCCCAAGATCCCTATCTGTTTTATTGGAGACGAAGTGCATGGTTTGGGAGCAGCGGTTGCAAAGACAGGGCTTATTGAGAGATATAACTACAGAATCGGACTAAGCGCAACGCCAAGAAGATGGTTTGACGAGATTGGGACTGACCTCATAGTAAAATATTTTGGAGACTGTTCATTCGAGTTTACTATAAAAGATGCTTTAACAACAATTAATCCGCTCACAAACAAGTTCTTTCTATGTGATTTTAACTACTATCCTGTTTTCATTCAGCTCAATGATGAGGAACTTGAAAAATACGTTAAATTAACTAATATCATAACTAAGTTGACGTCGTACAGTAGTAAATCAGACGAATACGCCAGTGCTTGGGAAAATCTTATTTTTGGAAGAGCAGACATTGTAAAAAGTGCCCAGAACAAAATTGATGCGCTCCGAAAGGTTTTGGGATCAATTGACAATGTTAAGGACACTTTGATTTTTTCATCCCCAGAGCAGATTAACGAAGTCGTTAGGCTACTTGATCAGAATGACATAGTAGCTCATCGATTTACTCAAAATCAGGGATGCAAGCCCTCTGATAGATACAATGGACTTACTGAAAGACAGCACTTAATCAAATGTTTTAAGGATGGCCAGTATCAAGTGCTGGTAGCAATTACATGCCTTGATGAAGGTATTGACATACCATCAGCCTCCACTGCTATCATAATGTCGAGTAGCACAAATCCTCGGGAGTATATTCAAAGAATTGGGCGAGTTATTCGCCAAGCTGAGAACAAACCAAAGGCTACGATATTTGACTTTGTTATTGAGCCATCGCTTAAAAGGTTACTAACAAAAGAGTTCATTAAAGTTGAAAAGAAAATATTCGAAAAAGAAATGACTAGAGTGAAGGATATGTCGAGTTATTCGGCTAACAATGCTGAGGTTAACGGCTTGCTAAATGATAAAATGGAGGAAATATTACATGGCGACCAAGACAATTTATACTAAACTAGGCGAGAAGACCCTGGATGATACGAAGCTCCGAGAGTTTCTCCAAAAGATCATTCAATTCGAACTTGGTATTCCAGGATGGTATGAAAAAGAGTACTCACGAATTCTTGATGAGGCTTGTGACGAAGAGGGTAAAAACAATGAGGTTTAAAAGCATTGAGATCACTAACTACAGACAGTACAGAAACTTAAAGTTTAGCTTCCCACTGATGGGTCAATATGATCTACATATCATTGTTGGCCGCAATACTATGGGGAAGACCAACGTTCTAAACGCTATCAATTGGTGCCTTTATGGTCTTGAACCACATCTTGGAATGAATTCTAAGATTCTTCCTAAGATCAACCTCGACGCAAAAAAAGATGCAATAGCTGCAGGGAAAACGACAGAATGGATCACAGTTATAATCGCAGCGGAGGATGATAACCATAAAATAATATTTGAGAGAAAACTCCCCTTTAACTTAGCGCAAGATTTTGAGCTGCAAGACCAATTTACAGTAACCATGTCCCAAGATTCCGGAGACTCTTTAATCTATTCCGCAGATGAAGCTAAATCAATTGTTAACAAGTATATGCCAGAAACTATTAGAAAATACTTTTACTTTGATGGGGAACAGCTGAATACATATTTTATCGGTGATCAAAGCTCGCGCATTATGGATTCGATACGAGCCATATCACAGGTAGACATCATTAGCAGAATCGCCCAGCGCCTCGATAAGATTATAAAAAAGAAGCAAGCAGAAGCTGGATTAAAAGCACAAGATATCGGTTCTATAAACACTGAGCTTAATAAGATTGAGGAATTGGTCGGTCAATATAAAAGGCAGATAGAAGACGTTAAAACTCAAATTGATGTCTCCAACAAGATAATCAAGGAGAACAGCGAGTATCTCCAAGGGCAAGAAGATGTTAGTAAACTAGAAAAAAAGTTTTCTAGATTAAAAGAGGAGCATGCGGTCCTCGAAGCTGAAGAACAAAAGATTGAACGCGATCTGCTAAGCTTTGTAAAAGAATATAAGATTCTTCTTACCAGTTATCCATTCATCAAGAAGACTCTAGATATCATTCAAGAAAAAGAAGAACAGAATCTCCTGCCACCAAACATAGATAAGAAAATTCTACAAGACATCTTGGCTTCACATAAATGCCTAATCTGCAATCATATGCTAGATGGCAACGATGAGGCTAACATAAAATCGTTGCTTGATCAGATTCAGGTCTCGAGTGGAACTTCACACTTATTGATTGGGATAAAGAGTGAACTTGAAAGAGCCATGATCGAGGTTAATGAGTATCAGCAGGTCAAGAATGCGCTGTTAGCTAAGTATAGGGTGGCTCAGGAAAAAGTCAAGAAGTCTGAGACGGCAATTGATACAGCAGACAAGGAACTGCGCAAGTTCTCTAATAAAGAAATCATCATAAATAAACACAAAGAAAGAAAAGAACAGGAAGATCTGCTTGTAACGAATAATCAGAAACTTGGGGCTCTACAATCACAACTTGACATTTCTATGAAGCAGTTGAGTGCATTGGAAAAGAAGCTCGCATCTGCAATGGAGAAAAACAATGAATGTGCAAGAATCAATAAATCGGTAGACTTTCTAAAAAGAGCCAAAAATGTCGCCGTTCAAATTGAGCAAGAAATGATGGATGAAGTTAAGAGCCAAATGGAAAAGAGTTGCATGAAGTATTTTTCACAGCTTAACTGGCGCCAAGACATATACGATAGAATTGAGTTGGATGACTCTTATCAACTCGATCTATTTCACAAAGAGGGCTATTCTTGTGTTGGCACATGCTCAGCTGCAGAAAGATCATTGCTGGCTCTCTCGTTTACATTAGCCCTTCAGGAAGTATCGGGATTTAATGCTCTCCTGTTCATTGACACCCCAGTCGCAAGAATAGCAGACGTGAACAGAACCAATTTTGCACTAGTTCTGAAAGAGGCGAGTAAAGGTAAGCAGATCATATTAGCTTTTACTCCTGACGAGTATTCGGAACAGATTAGGAATGTCCTTGAGGGAATTACATCAACTTCGGTGACCCTGGAAATGGATGAGGCAAGCGCTACTGGTACTATTATTTAAGTTGAGGAGATAGCATAAGATGAGTAATAATGTAAAAACACCAGATAGACTGAACTATACAAGGAAAGCACAAGAGATAGTCTCAAAGATAGACGAAACGAAATTCATGGGTCTTAATTTCCCTACTACTACAAGATCCGATTTGTTCATGTTTGCCATGGCATTTGGGATTAATACGGGAGTTAGTACAAAGCTTCAGAACACATATCCAGGCGGTTTAGTCCTAGACTCATCAATTGATGGGAGGACAAAAGCTCTTCTATATGCATTCAGTATCGGCAGTAATGACAATCCTGATGTACTTGATGATGTCACAAGTAAGGATAAAGTATATACTGCCGCGCAAGAATTAGCTAATACAGGATTTGATATTATTGATGACTACATGGCAACAAAAAAGGAAACTAGCTTGCTATGGACGCTTATTGAAGAACTTGATGAGCAGTACAATGAGATGATGAGCAGCGAAAGTTGACAATTTTCGGGTTACTAATACTCGGCTTCTATTGTTGTTGTCCTGCACTTCCAATGGAAAGGTGGAAATGGAGTATGCGCTCCGGAGACACCTACCGGGTTCATCTCTGAGTCGTATTCGATCTGATCGTCTTTGATCCAAGGTGCAAGAGCTTTGATATATTCACGGGCATCATTCAGGCTGTTGGACTTGGTATCCAGAGCCATGAGATTGTCCATCACTTCTAGTGCATCGTTCAGAGGATAGATCTTATCCTGGGCTGCAAGAGCCCGGCAGATGTCACTGGTGCGATCATCCAGGATCACCACCAGCTTGTAGTATCTGGCTTTGGCTTTCTTATAGCCCTGAAGCCTTCCGAATTCTCTGATTCTCAGTGCTGTATGCTCCGCCAACCCCTGCCAGTAATGGGATGAGCGGTTGGCAAGGTCATTTAACTGGTCTTTGAGCGTATCGGCAAGCATCTCTTTAGTATAGCCTTGCTCGATGGCTTTGGTAAGCGTATCTGTGAAGTTCTGCCGGACATCAGCTTCAAAGTGGTTCCCGATCCAGAACAACTGCTGCTTCTGGATAGTGGATGATAAGTGCTGATCTTCTATGCCCCAGAGCCCGATGCTGGTCTTGGTTGGGGCTTGCACCTGGGTGTCCTTGAGTCCAAGCCGCACACAGCGGTCTATTATCGCTTTGGTGGGCTCATTGACCAATGCTGCGAAGTCATCTCCCAACTGGGTATTGATGATGCTCATAAGCTTATCTATGGAGTCCTTGTTGATCTTCTCGGCTCGAGGCATATCACTCAGCATTTGGATAGCAAGACGGGTTGAATCTCTGATCTCGGTTTTCCAGGCATTATTGAGGACCCGGTAGTACTCGAGCATGAGCTTATTGAAGTAATTCATTTAGAGTGTTATTTCCAAATCTGCCCTTCAAATACGATCAGAGGTATCTCAATTGCTTCTCGTAGGCTTTTTTGGAATGCAAGATATTTTGGGTAATCGTCAATCCTGCTCCATGCAGTATCACCGATATGATCTGAGTACAGGCGTTTTACAGTTTGGTGTTGAAGCACTATGTTATCAATGGGTAAATGGAAATGCTTGTAGTTTTGTTTTAGCATTTCCATGCCGGTTTTGCTGATATCGAGTAAGTCTGCCAAATAGAGCAAATAGACATACTTGAGGCTCATGTTTATCCACTTCTGTGCTTGACCAATGAAAAATGATGTCTTGTTTTCCGAATATACTTTCTTGATCGCTTTGCAAGCTGAGCCATGTAGTTTATCGAACTCTGATTGGGGCGAACTGACCTTTAAAATCTTCCCGATCATCCGTTTGATGATATCCGAAGCCTCTGATCTCATTGCTTCGTTGCGATCATTACCCATAATACCATGCATCGTCCTACAGAAATCACGATAAGCCGTATTGATGCAAGCCTCAATGCTGAGATCTCCCCCCATTGTCATCAGAGCATAAAATCTAAGTGCGTCTTCTTTTCGCAGTTCTTTTCTCATAACTACCTCTGCAAGTCACCTTTCTAGGATTCTGCTTTCTGTCAATATCATCAGAAACTGAACCTCCGGACTTTGACTCTGTTTCTGCCAATATCGTATTCGGAGAATCGTTCCAGACAGCCCGCCAGAGCATCACAGCCATCGATATAGCCATCAGGATAGGTGAGGAACTGACTGATCAGAGTTGGTGTATCCTGTCCCTCCGGAAAGAGCACCTTGGCGGTCTCGATGATGGTCTCTGTTCTCTCGATGCGGAGGTTCTTGTTATCCTTGTTATCTATCCGCTTGATACGATGGCTTATGGGTGGCAGGTGGTTGTCTTGTGTCCACCTGTCGAAGTCGGCAAGGATACGTGCCTGACCGTAGGTGGTTTCACAGGCTGCTCTTGCTTTTACTCTGTAGATACGATCAAGCTCCTGATAAGCATCGTAATAGTATCTGAAGAACTTAGTGTTTTCAGTCTGACGTATCCAGACATGAAGCACATAGAAGCGGTTTCCATCATAGCCAATGGAGATGACTGCCTTGTAACAACCCTTCTCTCCCCAGGCAGGATCGGCATAGAGCCAGACCCGCTTCATGTTGGATGGATCAGGAAGCGTTCTATACTTGGTGAACCAGTGATTCTTGAAGATGTTACCTTCGATTACCGGCTGTCCGAGCATCTCCCTCTGATAACCGGTATGCCCGAACTTAGCCCTCAGGTTTGGCAGAGTGGCAGTTGGGTATTGAGCCTCCCAGATGGACTTGCCCTGCATATCTTCGAGAGAGAAGCGCAATATCGCTTTCTGGTGCGTTTTGAGAACCGACTGGTATCCAGAAGCGAAATCTGGATTATCGGCCCGTAAATCGCCTAATATGAGCTCTTGAAACTGGCAGATCGCATAGTTGGGGTGTACCAGGTTACCGAGCCAGATGATTTGACCGCTACCCTCAGGTGCCAGTGCTCCAGCAAGTTCCTGTGTGATCTTCTCCATTCGTCTCTTACCAATGGACTGGTTACCCATGTTCTCTTCTTTATCGATATCATCACAAACGATCAACCCAGGACGTTTAGCAGTCTTGGGATTGATGGTTCCACGATGAGACTGCTTGATACTTCTAGCTCTTATCCTGGCTTTATTCTTGAGATAGAAGTCGAGATCAAAGGCATCCACTGGCTGCAGTTCAGGATAATCGATGGTGAGTCGTTTATTGTGCTGCAGTTCATGCAGGGTGAAGGCGGTGCGCTCCTGAGCCAGATCTATATCTGCGGCTGTATGGATCACGTAACGTTCACCTTTGATGATCATCCAGATAGGATAGACCACTCCCATGAGAACCGTTTTGCCCAGCCCACGAAAACCGGTGATGGCGATGATGCCTGAGCCCTTATCAGTCTCATCGAACATAGTCTCGTGCGCTGGGCAAAAAGGTAGTGGGAAGATATGCGGGAAATAGGTATGGCAGAAGAACGAGAAGGCATCCCAGCCTTCTCCAGTGGTGTGTCTTATCCGCTCTGCCTTGGCTTCGGGATTATCGTCTATAAAAGGCAAGACGGAGATCGTTTTGGATGCGATCTCCGTCAGAGCCTTGTTATGCCGCTGAATGAACTTCTTAGGCATAACCGGGTAACCCCCCGACGCCCAGGGGGACGGGC
>Ga0208459_1002556_pt1 | contig 15193 bp, 25 predicted proteins | sample AD_UKC087_MetaG_FD_184433 | JGI IMG/M metagenome (GOLD analysis project Ga0208459, IMG submission 184433) | Active sludge microbial communities of municipal wastewater-treating anaerobic digesters from USA - AD_UKC087_MetaG (SPAdes) (version 2) | ecosystem: Engineered > Bioreactor > Anaerobic >... | reverse complement strand
AAAGATCTCCCATTAATCTATCCTTGAAAGTCTGCTCCTTTTTGTTTTCGATAGCCACCAAAGGCTGTAAAATAACGTAAATACCTATTATTATCGGTATGAAGAAAAAGTTTCCATATGAGTTTGCGTATAGATATATAGCAAGAGCCGATAATACTCCATAAATCCCTAAAAACTTTGTATCCTTCTCTTTAATGATTAATATGGCTATCAAAAGGCATAACAAGAAGAAAGGGCCGCCCAAGGTATCTTTTTCCATAAATCCACCTGTAGTTCTGTATATATATGCTGGCATAATTGCTAAGAAGAACGAGGCTATTACAGATAAGTATTTGTTCTTCCATACTTTTTGTACTATGAAGAATACTATGACAGAGCTGATTAAACCTAGAACTATCGGTAGAACCATGTGGACTTGTAAGAGTTCAATACCAGTAATCTTTGATATAAAAGAGGTCAGGATAGGTACTCCCTGAACATCTTCTTCTAAGAAATATCTCGTTACAGTTGGAGCCATTGGGTCGATCTCAGGTAATCCACCTGTTAGGTAATATGAAGCCTCTCTCAAGAAGTAGTAAGTGTCGTAACTCATCATTATGCCATATTGTAAAGACCAACTCCTAAGAAAAGCGCCTAAAACAAGTGACAAGGCCAAAAGCAAACCTATAATATAATTTTCATATGGTAATTTGAATTTGATTGATTTATCCTGTTTTTTATCTCTTTTCCTTTTAACCATGAGAATAATGAATTTCATTATTTTATATAGTTTACTCTAAGCTCGACATTGGATAAATTTATATTGTTTAAAATTATATTATAAGCATGTCAACAATAGTTCATTTTGATGTCCCAGTAGATGATATAGAACGAGCAAGAAACTTTTATACTAAGTTATTTGGATGGAAGATTAATCGAATGCCAGGTGAGATGGAATATTACGGTATATCTACAGAGGCTGAAAATGGAAAGGAAGGAGTGGGCGGTGGGATGGGAAGGAGAGGAGAACCAAGCCAGAGAATTACGAACTATTTTGGGGTGCCTTCTGTAGATAAATCATTGAAAAAAGTTGAAGAGCTTGGTGGAAAAATAATTATGCCAAAAACAAAGATACCGGGATACGGTTATCTAGCTATATGTATTGATACTGAAAACAATGTCTTTGGTCTTTGGGAATCAGAATAGTTAATTTAGATATTTTTTCTTTAATTAGATTTTTTTTTGCAAATCCTTCTTGAACTAAAATAGCAAAGAGTTATAATTGAATTAGGTTCATTGGCCTTATAGCTACAAGGAGTTCAAAATATGGGGGTACTACCAACCTGGGATGAGAATGAAACAGGGCAAAAGCCAAAAAAAACATTCTATGAGAGATTACCTAAGCTTTTACCTTCAAAGGAAGATGTAGATAATTATGAATTCGATATGAAAAATGAGATTAAATATTTTGTTCCAATTGTTTTTATGTTAGCTTTGATAATTGTAGTCTTATATCTTCAAAAATAGTATTCATAAACTTATTATTAAAGAATAAATAATAAAAAAATTAAGCTTTTGTGAAAGTAAGTATAACTTTTCCATTGCCATCAATCAGTTTTAGCTTATTCCCTTCGACTTTAAACGTCTTTACCAAAGCAAATGAAGAAAGAAAAGTTGTTTCTTGTTCCATTACTGCAGGGTTAGTGCAATACATTTTTGTAGCACCTATCAATCCAAATGTAAGCGACTTTCCTTCTAATGTATATTTAGCAAAATAACTGTTGCACCCAGAAGAACCAGATATCCTTCCATCTTTGAACTCAAGATTTATCTTAGTATTCGACACAGGACTAACAGAATGCCCCAAATTGTTAACATATGATTCAAGTTTCCAAGAACTCCCTTCAAGATTTATTGGCTCGCTATTGCATCCAATAAAAAAAATAGAAACAAACATTATTAAAACGACAAATAATACTCTATTTTTCATATTATTTCTCCTTTGATTTGTTCATTAATTTTAACTTCTTTTAGTATTTAATACTATCTTTAGATCCAAATAAATATTAGTTTTTAGTACTAAATATCTTAAATAAACTATTAGATAGTAATTAGCTATTTAAGGCGATAATACAATATAAGTGAGACATGACAAGTAAAGATGATTATAATAAATTACTTCTTTTTATATATAAAGAATTAATAACAGAAAAAAAAGACGGTGTGGGGCCGAAAAACGTTGTTAAAGAATTTCATGACTGGTCTCCAGAAAGAATTAATGAAGCCTATTCTCACTTAAGGGACAACCATTACCTAAAATGTATCTCCTTGCCATCTAGCTATAATGGAGTATTTGACTTTTGGATTCAAAGCCTTTACCCATATGCAATAAAACTCGTCGAAGATGAATTAGAACATAAAAAGCAACAGAAATTAAAAGAGATATTTAATGAAACTCCATGGGAAACTATTAAATTTATTAAAAAAGAGGATAACAAGGCTATTTTCATTGATGCAAACATTATTTCTGAAACTGTAATAATCGGCGATACAAATCTTCAGGTTAGCCCAGGGGATATAATTGAAAGAAATCTACAGAATGGGCGCATGGATAAATTAATAGTTCTAGAAAATGGCTTGATTAAAGAACATAATGGTATACCTACTCATTATGAGACAAAAGTCAGAAAAGAATAGATTAATTATTTATTTAAAATATTTCTTTTACCCGCCCTACTTCCCCACTTGTAAGGCGTACTTTAATACCGTGTGGATGTGTCATAGAATTAGTTAGTATGTCCTTCACTATTCCCTTTGTTAGTTTTCCAGAGCGCTGATCCTGTTTTAGTACTATTGAAACTTGCATGCCAGGTTTAATATTAGATCGATTATTTCCATTCATAAGTTCACCGATTAATTATTAATAGTTCACTTCTTCTTTTCACAAGTTGGTGGCATTTGACATCCACATTTGTCCTTAACTCCAGGAACAATAGTCCCCTCTTTACACCAGTCCGCTGGCGGCGGAGCAAATTGAGGGCAATCTCCACATTCTTTATTATTAGAGTCATTTGATACAATGCATGCAGGAAATAAAACAACTATCAATATTAAAAATAATCCATAAATTATCTTCATATATGCTACCTAGTTTCTATAATGGTATAACGTTATTTAAATATGCTAGTTTAGCAGTTTTTCAATTAATAATAAAAAGACATAAACTTAGTTTACTATAGTGATTCTATGGAGCATATTAAAGAGTTTTCTCAAAATGACAGATTTGCAAAAGAGCTAGGCATAGAATTATTGGAAGTATCAAAAGGATATGCGAAAGCAAAGATGGATATCAATGATTTTCATATGAATTCAGTTAATACGGTTCATGGCGGAGCTATTTTTTCCTTAGCAGATTTTACTTTTGCAATCGCGTCTAATACCCATGGGAATATATCCGTTGCTCTGAACGTAAGTATATCTTTCTTGAAGGCAGTATCCCAAGGGACTCTGTTTGCAGAAGCCAGAGAGATATCCATAAATCCAAAGATAGGGACTTATGAAATTAGAATTTCAAATGAGCAGGACGATTTGATAGCAACTTTCCAGGGAATGGCGTATAGAAAAGAAAAAACTTGGAAGCAGTGATAAGGTTATTGATCATCTTCCGTCAGCGTATTTGTTATGAATAGATCCTTTAGCATCTTATTAAGAAGTATCTTTATCTGAGTATTATATTTCGCCTTAAGTTTTTCTATTTCTTCATTAGAATAGTTATTCGTAGATATTATTTCTGTAAAAGGATATTTTGAAGAGATTAGGTTAAGTTCTTCCATATATGAAGTAGTTTCACCAAATATCTTTTTTATGGCCACTTCAACTGAATTTAGAAGAACTATTAGATCATCCTCATTTTTAATACTCTCAAAATCTTCTATTAGTGCCTTAATGACCTTAATTTTCCTGTTCATACAACTACTCACCTTTATGTCCATAATTAATATGTGGTCTTTTTATTTATTTTTTTCGATTATGAATTATTCGGTTAGTCAAATCATTAGCTTTTTATTAAGTATTATCCTTAATTTAATGGTGATATTATTCCGCTAGTTGCAATATACGTATGGAAGGAAAATACAGATGAAAAGAAAAATGAAAGATTAATTCAAGAAGTTTCTAATTGTGTAAGTGAGATAATTGGTGCGCCTCTCGACGCTGTTGAGGTCTTGATAACTGAAATACCAAAGGCTAACTGGGGAAAAGGTGGCGTTCCAGCTTCAAAATGGTATAATAAATAATCTTTTTATAAGTGAAAATATGCTAATCGATGTTTCTTTAAAGTTAAAAGAAGGGATGGTATTCAGAGAGGGGTCTCCCTCATTTTCGATTACCTCGCTTAAATGCTATCATGAGAACGAAGGCGAATACATCACTTCGATGATTAATACTCCTGCCCATATAGGGACACATATTGATATTATTGGAAAAGATACTTTGATAAAATTAGATAGATTCATAGGCAGGGGAGTTTTGATAGATATCTCCACTGTTAAAGAAAGCCAAATTTCGATGAAACATATCATTAACCCAAATATAGTAAAAAAAGGTGATTTTGTTTTTTTCAAAACTAACTGGAGTAAAAAAATAGAGAGCAATGATTACTATAATCATCCTGAACTATCTTTTGAAGTCCTTGATTTCTTGGCAATAAAGGGGATAAATATGGTTGGAATTGATGCTTTGGGATTAGGAAAGGGTAAGAATCACGGAATCTATGATAGATACCTTGCAAGTAAAGGGGTATTTATAATTGAGAATCTTACTAACTTGGATTTAATTAAAAAAGAATCATTTATAGTATACTGTTTTCCATTAAGCGTCGAAAATCTAGAGGCAATACCAGCGAGAGTTGTTGTAGATGTTTGAATTATTTTATTTCGATTAAATTATACTGTTTTGTTCCTAAACCAATCTTCTCGCTGTAATCTAGGATATACCTTCCTCTTCTAAAAACAGTTCTGTCCTCCCTCTGAGATAGTTTGTCGAGGCATGCCATGTCTATTGCTACGGGGTCTGTTGAAGCAAATATCCCTAAATCCCTCACAAAGGACTTCATCGCATGACCTTCGCAGTCACAGTTTTTTGTTATATTCATGGCAAAAGATATGAATATAATTTGCTTACCTTTTTGAGCCGCATACGCATATTCAGCCATTCTCTCATAAAATTTTCTCGAAACAGATCCAGTCCAATTAATTTTCATAGTTCCGTGAGGACATACTGATATACAGGCGGCACAACCTATGCATTGCTGCTTATCTATTCTTGATATAAGTCCTATCTTGATTGCGTCAGAGGGGCATGTTTGAACGCATTTTTTACATTTTTTGCACTGAAGAAAATTGAGTATTGGGACAGTATTTGAATGCTGTTCAAGCTTTCCCCCTCTAGCAGCACAGCCCATCCCTAGTTGTTTTATTGCGCCACCAAATCCAGCCCCAATATGTCCCTTGAAATGAGATAATACGATCATCTGTTTTTGCTTTGAGATATCCTTTGCAACTTTGCATGTCTTTAAATTTTTCATACTTATCTCAACTTCATCGTAATCTTCTCCAATATCGCCATCGGCTATAACAATTGGTAGTTGAGTAAATCCATGCTTTAATGCAAGTTTGATATGATTTTTCTTTGTTGTTCTTTGTCCCCTATACAAAACATTTGTTTCAATGAAAGATGATTTGATTCCATTATCTTCTAGAAAATTTATTATGCCTTTATAATTTTCAGATTTGATAAAAGTAAGGTTTCCTTTTTCCCCGAAGTGAACTTTCAAAGGAATATATCTACCCAGAGAAATTCTTTCATCTTCAACAAGTTTATTTAGGAGAGATTTTGCTCCGTTGCTGATTTTTTCTGTTTCAGTTGAGGAAGATATACGCATAAAATAAACATTTGTCAATAGAACACCTATAGAGATTGAAGTAGATAATTTAATAGTTATTTAATTCTTTCTATATTTTTATATAGTATTATCTATAAATAATTAACAAGGTGAATTATTTGGCATTAAGGGAAATGACACCATATAGAAGATTTATGTCAGCCATGACTGGCGGTAGAGTTGACCGGATACCTGTAATGACATTTTCAAACTACTGTAAGGAATTAATGGCCTCAACAAATGTAACTTGGCCAGCATGTCAGAATGATTCAAAGGTAATGGCACAGTTTCAAGAGGGAAGGTGGACAGTTTGGGGTATTGATGTTCTCTATTCTCATAATGATTTAGTATCCGAAGCAACTATGCTCGGAGCAGAGATTGACCTTGGAACAGAGATAAGACATCCCTCCATTAAAAGACATGTTCTTGAAAATGTGAATCCGATCTATTATAGTATCCCTAAAGACGTTTTATCAAAAGGAAGGAATCCAATTGTAGAGGGATCAGCTAAAGTTCTAGTTGATAAGTATGAAAAAGAGGTTCCAATTCTAAGAGCAGTTACAGGACCAATGACTATTGCAGGTCACCTTTTCGGAGTTGATAGAATATTAATGTGGTCAAAGCAAGAAGAGAAAAAGTTTCAAGCTTGTCTTGATATTTGCACTGATCTTTGTATAGAAATAATTAGAAACTCTCTCGATTCAAGTGGTGTCGATGGATTTTCTATGCCAGACCCTACAGCATCAGGGGATTTATTAGACCCAAAGGACTTCCAATACTTCTTAGAGCCTTGTTACAAAAGAATAACAAAAGAAAATAAAGATTCATTATCTATGTTACATATCTGTGGTGACACAAGAGGATACATGGACAGAATTCCACATACTGGATTTGACGCATTCTCTTTTGAGGCCCCAGGTACCTCAGTTAAGGAAGCTAAGATCGGCCTTGGAGACAGAATTACACTAGTTGGTAGTGTAGAAACAATACCTGTAATAATGCAAGGAGCTCCTGAACAAGTTTATACACAATCCTTAAGAGATATAGTGGACGGGGTAAATATTCTGGCTCCTGCTTGCGGAACTCCACCATTTACCCCTAATGAAAACATAAAAGCTATGGTTAAAGCAAGTAAATCAAAGATTAATAATATTAATTAAATCTTATTCAATAGATATGATACTCACGGGACATGAATCAACGGCTGACTTAACACAATCAATTAAAGCATTGTCCACTTCTCCTTCAGAATCAATTTTTCCACGATATTTTTTAGTTATTTTAGAACTTTCTCCTGGCTCTAAAATAAAAACATCAGGGCAAGTTGAACTGCAATTTCCGCATATGATGCATTCTTCTTGTTTTATAAGTACTTTCATGACTTTCACAAAAAATAATCAAAGGAGCCTTTTATAACTTTTCATGTTTAATGGCAAGAGAGTATAAAATCAATTTATTATACATAGATAACTGTCACTAATAATTATAAGAACTACTAGGATTAATTTATATTATTGTGGTTTATTTTTTCTTAGTTCTTTTCTCTTTCTTCCTAGTGTTAAATGCATAATTCTCCTTATTACCCTCATCAGATCTTTTTTTCTTTTTCATATAATCCTTTATATTATCTACTTTAAACTATATAACAATATCTAAAAATGTTATACAAAGAAATTAATATAAATAACAAAGCCCAATAATTAGAGGTAGCTATGAACAATTATTTTCTAATATTAATAATATTTGCTATTATAAAAACTTCTGCGCTTACATACAATAATAGAACTTCTATAAGGCCAGGATTAAGGCCAAATAGAGGTGATGGAATTCTTTTTGGGATTATAATCGGAATTGGATTTGGAATTCTAATCAGTGTGTTGTTTAATCATTTTGTATTTGTTATAATAGGGCTATTATTGGGTCACTACATCGGATTAATTATTGAAGCGCTAGCATGTCCATCGTCTTCAAAAGAAATAATCTCTTATAGGAATTATTCTCTTGTGGCCACCATTGGAATGGTCGGTATTCTAATATATCTGGCATTAATAAAGAATAGTTAGCTTTTCTAGTATAACTTTGAACCAAAAAGCATTTAATTAAACTATTTTCATAATTTTAAATGAAGTTCAAAACATATCTTAGACATAAAATATTGTATTTGATCGCATCAAATCCTATTACAAAACATACAATTAGAGTTTTAACAAGGAAATGTGAAACATGCAAATCATCTGTTCTAGAACAGATTATGCTAAATACAACAATTGGTGAAGAAAATAGAAAATGCAATAGGTGCAAAAGATTATACCACATTTTTCGCCCAAGTATTTCCTTTTTTATGAAAAAGTCTAACATTAATAATAAATTGTTTATTTCTTTTTCTAATATTAATGATAATTATTCTGTTCCTTCATATATTAAGGGGATAAATTCTATCTTTAGAGGAGTTTCTGACTTTGGTCTAAAGAAACCAATAATATCAAGCGCCCCTTTGTCAGTAGTACTCGAATTAACGAAAAAATGCAACCTTAATTGTGATTATTGTTACATGAAAGATGTTGAAGTAAGTAACGAATTTACATCTGAACAATGGATAAATATAATTGACAAACTATCTGATGCTGGGGTTTCTGCAGTTTCTTTTTCTGGAGGCGAGCCACTAGTATTAAAAGATTTTATTAAGATAGCAAATCATGCCAATAATATTGGTCTAAGTACTTCTGTGGCATCAAACGGGGCGATAATTGATAAAGAATATGCAAAAAACTATTTGAGTCAGGAATCAAATATGTCGAAATTAGTATCCTTAGTTCTAATGAGTCCAAAAATGATCTTTACCGAAAAAAAGGTTCATTCAAAAAGTCTATTGATGCGGTTAAAAACTGTAAGGACGCAGGGTTATGTGTTGCATTGTCAATAACAATGACCAATCTAGTAAAAGACGAAGTTGAAGATTTCCTAAAGCTTGGAAAATCTCTTAGATGCGACGTATGTACATTCTTTAATTATATCCCTATGTCAAATGATGAAGATCCATTAATCCTTAGTAATTCAGAAAAAGAAAAAATCCTAAAAGAAATTATTATAAATAAAGAAAAATATGAGAAGGATTTCAAAGAAATTGTAGTACTTCAAGCGCCTGAGATTTCAAAGCTTTATTGTAATATGCATGGAAGTGATTGTGAACTTAAACAGATTGGATTTACTAAGTTTACAAAATCAGAGTTTTTACTTGATTATGTTGGTGGATGCTTTGCTGGTAGGTTTGTCCTTGCTATAACAACATCTGGAGATATTCTCCCATGTCCATTTTTTAGAGTTAAATTAGGAAACATATTGACGGATAATTTGCTAGAAGTTTGGGGGAAAAATAAAACTTTGAATCTAATTAGAGATAGAAATAATTGGAAAGGAAAATGCGGTACTTGTGAATACAAGATTCAATGTGGGGGATGTAGAGCAAGACCATACATTCAATCAGGAGACCTATTAGAGTCAGACCCAACATGTCTAGCTTGAGTAAAATATTGGATTATGGAGAATAATACTGCTAATATGATAAGTGTCAATAATACATTATGATTTCTTAAAGCAATTATTAATGGCAAGAATGCGTATGTGGTAAAAAGAAATATTTTTTCAGAAACAATGATTTTATCTGCCTTCAAATTTTTTGAAATACTTTTTTTTATTAGCATTATTGCTATAAGCACTATAAGTTCGTAAAGAAATATACTGGGTAGGTGAAAAGATAATTCATTTAGCATAGCAAATATCAAAAGTATGATTATATAATAGTCATTTGCAAATTGATAAATTATTCTTTGGTTAGGGGCGTCTGCCTTAATCCTTTTAATAAATGAGAAATCAACAAAGTCCAGTAATACAGAGATAAAAAATCCCAGTAGAAAGAGGATGTACTGGCTTATATAAATGTAATATAATAAGAATGGCAACAATATTATTCGTATAGGCAATGTAGCTATAAAATAAGAAGGATTATTGCTATCGCTAAAAATAGATTTCATGTCAGAATTACCATCTGGGTAGAGTAGATATAGCAAAGAAAGTTCGATAAAAGCCCAGGAGCCTAACATTAGGAGTATATACAAAAGAACCCTATACGAATCAAGAAAGAATATGATGGGTAGGAAGAAATAATAAAAACCTATGAAAAGTTTTGCCGAATATGTATGAATTCTGGAGCGACCACGATTTTTTAACACAAATATTATTCTCTCAAATAGAAAAGCCAGAAAAAATATAAAATAGGCTATCCGATTATTAGTGTATATTTCTGGTTTAATCAAATAAATAAAAAGGAAAGATAAAACGAATAAAATTCCATCTGCCATAAAATCAAGATGAGATCCAAGCTCCGATGCAGACTTCATCCTCCTTGATATTGGGCCGTCTAAATAATCGGATATTCCGCAAGTATAGAATACTATAGAGAAAGCTAGAAGATTCTTGTTATATGCAAAGTAAATCAAAAAAAATATTAGAATAAATCTAAGATAAGTAATGGTGTTGGCTATAGAAAATTTATTTCCGGAAGGAAGAAACATGCAATATATTTAGATTTCTAGGTATATAGTTTTTGCTGTTTGTTCTGCTATAGATGGAATAACTATCAATTCTCCAAGATTCTTTTCAAACTTTCTCCTTCTTCTTTCATATGTTTTTCAGTAGTCTTGAGAATATAATCGACTTTGTCCTTACTGAACTTAAGAAATAATTTTCCAAATTTATAATGAGTTACCGCAGTAAATATTGATTTATTCTCATTAGGTTCGATTAACCATTCAATCTTAGGGCACATGTATGAAGTAGGAAAATCGAAACTGAATGCTATCTTTCTATTTTGGATGATTTCAGTGCAGGTGCCTTTGAGTTTTGCAACCCCTCCTCCCATAGATTGTTCTGAATAAATTGTTGATCCTACTTTTAAGGGATTGCCCTTCGTCCATTTGAATAGTATGTGATCCTCAGGGTGCTAAATATGATAATTCTTTTCAATATTATAGAAAAAGTTCCAAATCTTTTCAAGAGGCGACTTAATTTCTATTGAATGCTTTAGGATAAATTCTTTGTATATTTCCATTCCATCCGTTATGATATATCTTAAGATATATTTATAGTATTCTATCTAGAATCTTAGTGTATTTTGTCATTTCAATTTGAGTAATACCAAATCTTTATAACAAAAAAGTTGTATAAAATTTTATGGCAGATCTTCAGAATATTTCTATGATTATCGGTGCAATGGTTGTTATAATGGGTGTGTATATAGTTCTTTCATTGATAAAGATACCAATAAGGGAAGACAAAGATGCTTTGGTCCCTGAGAGGGTAGAATTTACAAAGTCAATGACGATCTGGCTTGCAGTTGGGATTGCATTGGGATTATTATACGGATATAATGTATTCAAAAATGCTTTATTTGGTATCCCTGCAGGAATAGGAATAGGTCTATCCATGGCAGTTTCATTTGGAGGATTAAGAAAACCTAAGACAATGGGTCAATTAAAAATGATGAAGAATCTCTTGATTGCCAGTATGGTTTTCTTGATTATAGGGATTGGAATGTTTTTGATATTGCTAAGTCAATGATTTATTTATTCATATTTTCCAAACGCATTTTTCCAAGTATCTGCTATTTTGATAAATTTAGGATATCCATTTTCCCTAATAAAATTAATTGCTTGCTTATATTTCTTGTACTTGTAACCTTTCTTATTGTAAAATCCCAGTATTATTTCACAAGTAGGATAATCTGAGCAATCAGCGCATGTTTCATATTTTTTCTTAATACAGCAGACCTTCATCTGGCATTTGGCTTTACTGATATCTCTATTTCCAGTATCATAACCAAGTTTACATCCTCGACAGCTTTTGTTGATTAATGCAGGGCAGGTCTTGCAATATGCCCCACAACATCCAATAAATTCTAAAGAAATATCTTTTTCGTTGAGTAGCACAGTTATGATTTAATGAATATGTTTAAATATTTGTTGACATATATGTATGTAATTACTATTTCTGAGACCCCATGATTAAGAAAGTACTTTAATTTGTTCGGGCATTATGTCTTTTTATCGTAAATTTATTAAATAATTTATTGGCACTTAATATTGAGTAAATGAATCAAATAAAGAATATTTGCATATATGGTGTCGGTGGAGTAGGCGGGTATTTTGGTGCTAAAATAATAGACGGAGACAAAAATAAGGATCTTAATGTAGCGTTTATTGCAAGAGGAAAGCAGTTAGAGACAATCAAAAAGAACGGCCTCATTTTAAAGACCGAGGATAGAATCATAAAGGTTAAATCCAATCTTGCAACTGAAAATGTTCATGATATTGAGAAAATAGATCTAATGCTTATTTGTGTGAAAAGTTATGATTTAGACGGAGTTATCAATTGTATAAAAGATAAAATCAAAGATGATACTATATTGATTCCATTGCTAAACGGCGTGGACATCTATGAAAGAATCAGAAAGAATCTAGAAAGAGGATTTGTTTTGCCTGCTTGCGTGTATGTTGGGACACATATTGAAGACTATGGGATTGTTTTGCAAAAAGGCGGGGATGGAAGGATAATATTTGGAAAAGATCCTCGAAGAATTAATTACTACCCTGAAGAAGTTATGGAATTTTTTGAAAAGCTGAAGATAAACTTCTCGTATCAAGAAAACCCATACAAGGAGATATGGACAAAATACATGTTCATTGCAGCATATGGACTTGTCACAGCAAAGACCGGAAAAACTTTAGGCGAGGTATTAGGCAATAATGATCTATTAAGTGACGTTGAAAGCATAATTCGAGAAATTAAGTTGATTGCAGATAAAAAGAGAGTTTCTTTAGATAGAGATGTGATTAAGAACTCAATAGAAAAGGCAAGATCCTTTCCATATGAAACAAAAACATCATTTCAAAGGGATGTTGAAAATCCAAAGAAAAAGAATGAGAGGGACCTTTTTGGTGGAACAATAATACGTCTTGGAAAAGAATATTGCATAGATACAAAGTACACCGAGAAATATTATATTTAATTTCCTACCGCAATGTTTATACAGCATAAGATTCATACCTCCTTAATTAAAGAGGGATTTTATGAGTGAAGAAGAATGTTGCCCTAAGTTTGACCCAAAACCTTGGGATGGGAAATTATTTGAGTGGAAAAATAAAAGATTCGTGAAGGACAGAGTATTCACACTTTTTTTCATGCCGATAAATTTTGGAAGTGTAATCAGTAGACTAACAGAAAAGGTAGAAAAAGCCAATGCAAAAATGCCCGATTCACTCTGCCTTTCAGATCACACTTCAAAGTTTAACATGGATCTATACCTTGCAGTCAATAAGGAGATACCTGGTGCAGAAAATGTCGCCCTCAGCGGAAAATTCTTGAGCAAAGTCTACGAAGGCCCTTTTGGGGACACTGGCAAGTGGTGTGAGGATTTCAAAGAATATGCAAAGAAGAAGAAACTTGAAATCAAGAAATGGTATATGTGGTATACTACATGCCCTAAATGTGCTAAAAAATATGGCAAGAACTATGTTGTAATAATTGCAGAAGTCGGCTCTTAAATTACTTGTTTTTATTTATCATTTCATTTTGTCTGATTCTTTCTTTAACTATTCTTTTAATTATATTCAACGGTAGAGGGGTTTCCACTGTGAAATGGATAGTTGTTCCTGAAGTTTCAAAGTCTTTTAGTTCATCTTTGAATACCTCTAAGATTGATTTGTTTACAACAAAGAAACTACAATAGTTTTCATGTGCCATAAAATGGACTAATTCCCCCTTGTACTTATATGTTGGAATACGATAACTTATCACTTCTTCTGCCATAGGTGCAGCTTTTTTGATCTCACCACGCATATTTTCGAGAGTTTCTTTTACTTTTGGAGGAAGATTGTCCAAATATTCATCAACATTTTTTGCTAATTCTTTATTTTGTTCCTTTTTCATAAAAATCCTAGTGAAAACTGAATAGATTAAATCAAATAAAATTTTTAGATATATTAATTTATTTATAATAACACGAAGTATTTATATGTGATGATTGATAAATAAATATGGTGTAAATTATGAAGATACCTTCTAATGTCAAGGAGATATTCGAAAAAGAAAGGTTCCATCAACTCGCAACAGCTTCAAAGAATGGAGAACCAAACTGTTCATATATTGGTGCCAAGTATCTTTTGGATGATGAAACTATAATTGTAGTTGATAATTTCATGAAAAAAACGTTAAAGAACATCTTGGAGAACCCAAGGGTATCAATAGCAATCATTAGGGAAAAAGAAGCTTATCAGATTAAGGGGAATTGTAAATATCTAACAGAGGGACCAATATATGAGGAAGCAAGAAAATGGATGAAAGCAAAAGGTGGCAGATATCCTGCAAAAGGGGCCCTTTTAATAAAAGTAACCGATATATTTTACTCAACTTCAGATGAGAAGGCAGGACTCCCAATTTAATATTAATTAATATATTAGTTAGGAAGGATCAAAATGAAAGTTGGAATAATAGTATATTCAAAAACAGGAAATACTTATTCTGCAGCTGAAAAACTACAGGAAGCTCTTGAAAACGCAGGACATTCTGCAAATATTGAGAGGATAGAAGTAATTGATGAAAAACAGACAGATATAAATAAGATTCAGATTCAAAGCAATCCAAATCTTGAGAAATACGATGCAATTGTGTTTGGAGCACCGGTCAATGCTTTTTCTCTCTGTCCGGCGATGAATGCCTACATGTCCCAAATTAATCCTTTAGGGGATAAGAAGATCGCATGCTTTGTAACTAAAGGTTTACCTTTTGCTAGTACAGGAGGAAACCAAGCTATTGGGCAGATGAAGAAAATCTGTGAATCCAAAGGTGGAAATATATCTGGCTCAGGGGTAATAGTATGGAACAAAGACAGAGAAAAACAGATTACAAAGATAGCTGAAGAATTGAGCAATTTATTTAGATAAATATATTGAGGTGAAAAAATGGCGATATATATCACTAATTGGACAAAAATAGGTAGAGATGGAAATTATAGAATTATAAGAAAGATTGTAAATTTGCCAAGGATAATAGCAAATGATATTTTAGACTGCTTTGGCATAGCTAATGTAATCTTAGGAACATCTGAAGGAACTAATCCCGATAATTACTATGTTGAATTAATGTCAAAAGATATGGCCATAGAATTAAAAAATGATACACTTACAATCATTAAAAATAGCGAGGACAAAGACAAATCTG
>Ga0208459_1002545_pt1 | contig 15233 bp, 19 predicted proteins | sample AD_UKC087_MetaG_FD_184433 | JGI IMG/M metagenome (GOLD analysis project Ga0208459, IMG submission 184433) | Active sludge microbial communities of municipal wastewater-treating anaerobic digesters from USA - AD_UKC087_MetaG (SPAdes) (version 2) | ecosystem: Engineered > Bioreactor > Anaerobic >... | reverse complement strand
AAGTTGTTCCGAACATTTTATATTTATTAATATTTGCTTTCATTTTATTTAGACCAGAACTGTTATTTTGCAAAAGATCATTATATATCAACACGGGAACCATAACTGTAAAGCTCGATTGGAGCAATATTTCATTGCGGTGATAAATGAACGTTTGATAAGAACTTTCTGCCCTGTGGTAAATGTAGGGTGGCCTTCGGTTTTCATTTTTGTGGGCAATATAAACCCGGACATCAGCTTCTACATCTTCAATATAAATATGTTCGTTAATAGGGTCAAAAATGCTATTAAGCATCTTTTCAAGCCAAATAACCTGTCCGGTGATGCTCAGTTCATATTGTTTTTGTGACCTGAAGGCATCAAGAGACAGGTGTAGGTTTTGCAAAGGCAATACCAGGGCTTTTAATAAAGCTATGATGGCCTTGCCTCTTAAAAATGAAGGCAGCAACCATGTTATTACCGATATGAGATTAACATTAAACATTTGCAGAATATGCTACAGTTAAAGTATTTAGTGCAAAAGAACCTCCATAAGCAGTAACATTTTGAGTGGATACCGGTGTATATGCCGGAATATAAGTAGTACTTACCTCCAGCCATGCGGTAACATCAGGATATACATCAACCACTCCCTCTGCCGCTTGTATGGCATCTATAAGTTTTGTTTTGTTCAATATTCCCGAACCAAACGGAATGTTTCCCAGAAAATCTGCAACAGCAATGTCAACCGGCTTTGTTGTTGTTCCTATTAGCTGACCTGAAGAGTCAAGCACCAGAGGATCATATTTAACAGTAAGTGTAATTCTTACCTGGTCGGGGTCATAGCTGTTCCATATCAATGGCACACCTGCTATTTTTACCTTTTTAATGTAGGTATCAAAAGCATCACGTTCAGTAGGATCACTGATATCTAATTTTTCAGGATTTCCGTTGCTGTCGGATTTTGCTACTAATATCATAAGCCCGTTGGCATACTCCCTGATATCCACATAGGTTATTATCTTTGCTGTGTCGTCAATGGTTGAATATTCAAAAGTATTGGTGGACGGGTTGAAAACAAGGCTGTAACCTAACTGAAAAGACAGACAGAGCTGACGCCACCATTCTTTGGTTCCGACACGCATCCTGGTTTCATATGCTGCTACTTCGGTAAGATGCACACCAAACAGATATTCCATTCCATAACAGATCACGGCCACGATATAAAACAAAATTGACTCGATACTTGAGCTTGCAAATACATCAGAAAACTGAGTGGTAGGCGTCCATGTGTTTGTAGGATCGTATTTTGCCTTTATATCGTTATCAGCCATGAAGGCTGTGGTCATCTCATTTTTTATCTCAGCTACTGTTCTCATCATTCAAATGTGTTATCAAATGTGTTATCGAAAATTCCTTCGGCTATAATATCGCAAGTAGCCGGTAAGGGCCTTTGTATTTTAAAATAATCAACGATACGCTGATTGGTAATGCTGCTCACAGTAATTGAATCGCCCTCGGTTATATGTCCAGAAATACATTTTCCATTGGCATAAGCAATAGCGTATGCATCCTCGGCGCTTCCGGAACCGATTAGCGCTATATCAAACATATTCTGCCGTTCTATAGCTATAATTATCATACCTCAACGTATACTTCAGTTTCACTGACTGTTACTTTTAAAACCTTTAAATGCTGTGATTTAAGCTGCTCTTTAAGGTTCCCATGAAACAAAGTGTCCACATTGCCTCCAAGCATACTTTGCACATTTACACCCAATGTCGGCGATTCTTTAAAATCTCCCGGCACACCGGCCATCACAAACTGAACGATCTGCTCATCAACATCGCCGATAGACATGCTGCCGTTTGCAACGACAAGATCACCGTATTCATCTATAAGTATTCCGTTCATCAGTGCTTTACTTTATCGTTTTTGAAATTATTTGCGACAGGAGCTGTAGTGGTTGGTACAAATGTTACACTGCCAACCATACCACCAGGAATAACCGTAACAGGTATGCTTGCGAGTAATGCCGTAAGGGTCTGCAGATCCTGATAAACATTTTGCATCCAGCTTACCATGCTGTCAACCTTTACTATGCCATGATTTAAACCGCCATTAAAACTTATCTCATCATCTTTTATCAACACTTCACTCTGGCCGATTTTTATTCTTATTTTTTCGATCTCCGAGAACATACACACAAAAGCATCTACCGGGCTGACTTCGCAGACCAGAACATATTTATCATTGCCAGTCTTTGGAGTTATTACGACACCCAGGTCGCTGTTTATGTTGGCATTCAATCTTACTTTTTTAAACGGAGCTTCCCCTGATATCGGGGTAACATCGCAGGTTGACCCATTAACAGAATCAACCGTGCACACGTGCAGCTTCATATCATCCTGGTTGGCTATATTTTTGATATATTCAGCTATCTGGTTCACTTTATCTGCCCTCCAAGCGTTATTTTCTGGCGATATCCTCCCTGGCCAAAGGTGTAAGTAACAGCATCCACAAAAAACTTTTTATCATGGCGCTCCTTATTGTCGTCATCAAGGATGTGTACAATGTCGCCTTTACGGACATAAGGTTCGCCAAATGCCATAAAATCACCTGCCATCTTATCGACTTTGAATTTTGCCAACTGATCTTTTGCAAAGGCTTTGAGTTGTTCAACGGTTTCTTTACCAGGAACCAAAAAAGTCCTTATCTCAGCATCCTGTACATCCTGCGGTTCTTTCCATTCGAGTTTTTGATTATCCCTGGTAACTGTTTTAACTATGATCTGCAGGTTTTGATCCTCGGCAAGTGTATAAACCAGGTTATCAGAAATAGTGTTCTCGCCGATCCTGAACTTAATGGTACGGGTGGCGTTATCTTCAGTGGTTAGCGTAGTGGGTAGTATGCCATAGAACTTGTCATCCCTGAAATAAAAATTTACAGGGTAATTGGTCATGAAATACTCAAACACTTTTGCAAGCGTGGTATCGCGGGTTATCTTTACCTCACCGAGATCAACCTCAGCAATACTTGTATTATATGACGGCATCCATTCTTTTACAAAATCCCCAATTTTGAGTTTGGGGTAATATGTTGCCGGTAATTTTACCTGCTTGAGTTTCCAGGCTTCATTTTCGCACTCTATTACCGTAGGGGTTCCGCTTGAAACAGTCTTTACATAGCCTTTAAACACCGTTTCAAAGTAAAAATCGGTTCCGTAGCCCAGCGAAATAGAAATAGCGGAATTCCGCTTCACATAATCAGTGATAGATTTGCCTTTATATTTCAGCTTCCTGGGAACGATCACTTTTGCGGTGTCAGTAAAGTTACGAGTTGACGTCACAATTTCTATCTCGTTCACATAATTGAATGATATTGAGGTTTTTGTTTCCGGATTCTTGATATTTATAAAACAGTTCAATACTTTCATGCGCCTTCCTCCTGTATGCTTAGCTGCACATCCTGATCACTGATAAGCTTCAGATTAAAGGGTATGGCGTTAATAAACTTTGCCGACGACTGTGGAATGTTTGCGCTCTCTAACACTACCTTGTGCACATCAAACGCATTGATGAACACATTACGAACATTAAAGTTTTCCTCAATTTCAAACAACCTGATAAACTCCCTGAGTTCATCGTATGGAAAATGAAACTGCGAATCCGCAATTATACTACCCGAAACGGTGAAAGAATAATCTTTAGCAGAGATATATTCTTTAATGGTGACGCGCCGCTTTGTAACGGCAGTTTTCACAATAGTGTTTTCAAAGCTGGCGTCGATGCGGGCATCCCAGATAAGTATTTTAACCGACTTTTTATTATCTTCAAAAATAAGGTTGTTGCGTGCAGGATACCTTTTATCTGAAGCAGTAAAAGGGCTTACCTCGTTATCGGTGGAAAGCCTGTACTCGCCATTGCCACCTATATAGGCAGGGTTAAGAATAAGATCATACACGCCTTGTTTAACCAATTGCACAGCAGCAGTGCCTGAAGCCTGGGCTGCGGCACCGGACATGTTGGCCATAATACGGGCTGCAGCATTATCCTGACGACCCTGCAAATCCTTGTTTATTATGAACCTTATTCCTGCCATTATACTGAATAATTTACATCGTTGACCACCGAAGCCAGCGCATTGGTAAGTTTACTCATAAAATCGCTTGCATCTTTCGGATCCTGGGTTTTATCAAAATAATTATTATTGGTTTCGATGAGGCCACTGTTGAGGTGGATGATTACTTGCTTAACTGATTTTCCACCACCAGAAATGGCATCAGCAGCCATATCCACAGAACCGGTACCGCTGCCACTGCCACCTGGAGACTTCACATATTTCAAACTTCCGCTTAAAAAACCAGAAAGCCTTTCCCATTCATCATCTTTCAGAACTTCAAATGTTTTTTTGCGAAGTGCATCAAATTCATTTGCAAGATTTTTGGAATTGAATAGTTTTTCATAAGTTGAATTATCTTTTAAATTGATTGACTGTGCTTGAGTATATAAATCTTTTCTTTCTTCAGTGGTAAGATTCCTTGCAAGAATATCAAGTGAACTTTTTTTAAGCCTCATTTTTTCTTCAATTTCAATTATTTTCTCAGGACTCATACCTGAAAATCCATACGCAGTATTCGCGGCTAACATGTCTTGACCTTTATACTCTAAGTATTTATTGATTATTTCGGCAGCTTTTTTATTTTTAGGATTTAATCCAATTGCTGCCTGGGAAGCCTTATATAGTTTGTCCAAATTAGCGTTAAAAATTTCTGCTCCATTTACACCCTGTTGGTTTTCAGGATAAACAACACCTTGTTTTATAAACCATTTCTGTAATTTATTCCTTTCGGCACTTGCAGATGCGTAGGTGATTCTGCGTACATATTCTTCTTGAAGTTCTTTATATTCATCCTCCTCTTTACTAAAAAAGTCTTTTTGCGATGCTAACTGCATTTTCCTTTCATAAGCAGTATTCACACCATTTAACTTATCAAGTAATTCTTGATTTTTTACAGTTTCCAAGTCCATATTGGCGAGAAAATCAGGATATTGCTGCTGCAATTGTTGCAGAAGACTTTTTCTTTGTTCCTCTCCGGTATTGGCATTTGTAATTATACCTACTAAAGAATTTAACTCAGCTTTTTCGCGTGCAATTTTTTCTGGCAATGGTATCTCAACCCATCCTTTCATTGTTTCCACAATAGATTTTGATCCGCGCAAAAAATCATTAAAGGCCGGTTTCATTCTTTCGCCAGTAGCTACCTTCAGTTGAAATATTGCATCTTTAAGATTGCTTACCTGACCTTCGGTAGTTCTGCTCTGTTCTTCCATCATACCGGTAAAACCTTTGCTTTTCATTATCTGGGGTAAGGCTGCCAGCATCTCTTCAGTTGTAGCTATCAGTTCACCGTTTTTAGAAATTCCTTTTCCGGTCGCTTTTATCCAATCGTCTGTGCTTATCAGGAGGTCACGGAACATATTGACACCCTCACCTTTCTGACCGGTACTTATTTTTGCATAAGCCCCTAATACCTGTTCAAGCGGTTTTCCGCTTGCTGCAGCAAGATCACCAAGCATGGTTAGGTTGTTTCTGCTATACCTCCCGATTGCCTGGAGCTGATTACCTGCCTCCACTACCTGGTTAAGTTCAAAAGGAGTTTTCATTGCGATATCACTATACTCAGTCATTCGATCTCGGGCGGATCCCTGACTGCCGAGCATAGTCTTTAGCGTAACATTATACTTTTCTACTTGAGCAGCTGCCTTTACAGACTCTCCGGCAAAATCACTCATTTTTTTTATACCACCTGCAACAGCAGCTGCAGCTATCATCCACGGGCTTATTCCGAAATTTGATTTAAGTTTTGAAAAGAAACCATTAGAGGTTGTTGCGCAAGTTGCTGTAGATCTTTCAAGTGACCTAATTCTTTTCTCAGTTTCCTCAATTAATAAATTGTATTTTTTTCGATGATCGGTTCTTGTCGTAGCATCTAATGATGCTTTCAACCGCGCAAGATCAATTTTTAATCTTGATATGCTTTTTGGTATATCGCTAAAGGGATCTTTTACTTTTTTACGGCTAATGCGGTCAATATCCCTTTCAAAATTCTTAATTGGCACCCCCCATTTATCAAGAATTTCTATAGCATACTGAACATTTTCCATTTTATGTACTATATTTGTAAAAAAAATACATGAAAGCAATAATTGTCTATTGGGCTATCTCATTTTTGGCAATCTTTTTCTTTTTCTGTATCGACCCTAAGATTGGTTTTATGGCTTTTGTATTTTTATTTATTCTTTTCATACTTATTTTAGCTGGGTACTTTATTTTGAATTGGTTAGATCGTTAATCTTCTGGTTCAAATCGCGAGCGATGTTTGCGAACGAAGGCTAAATCATTAAATGCGCTGCATAATTGCCTGATAGACATTTTGTCAATAATGTCAGGGGTGTATTTCAGGTAATATCTAACAAAAGCACGCATATATCTGTACTTGTATGATATTTCCCCCGCTATGTCGAACCTGTTTTCAGGCTTATCAATCGTAGCGGAGGCTAAAGCTCCTCCAATTCACCGTCAATTCTCTTTATGATACCTCCAAGCCAGTCAAATAAACCCATCTGGTATTTATCAACCGTTTTAAGTTCAATATCACCATCAATCCAACAATTATCAATCAGTGCCTTATCAAATTTTATTGACGAACCACCAGATATCGTTCTGCAAGCATCAAGTATTTGCAAATCAGGACTCCTTAGATAACAACATTTGCCGTCTGACGCAGTGTATTTATATACGGATCCATACTGTTTTTTCCAGGATTCAACAACCTCTTTACTAACTGATTTTTCCATAGCTGCCTCCTATTTCCATTCAATATGGCTCGGCACCAGGTCAAACGTGGTTTCGTTTTTGGTGTCGCCCTGTTTTATGTCGAGAGAATCTTTGGTAAACTGGCAGTTTCTGATCTTATGTGTAATGATGGTAGTTCCGTTCATGGGTACAAAACACACCACTATATCGAAAGGCGCTATATCCTGTAGTCGTCCGGTATCGCTTGAGGCACGTATGGCTTCCACAGCGCTGCGCAGTAGCGTGAAGGATGCTTTCGGTGTAATATTACCATATCCGCGTGCTACAGCCACCTGTCCGGCACCCATAATGTTTTCCACCACCTGGTCGTCTTCATAAGTTATAGCCGTAATGGCAGTTTCGTGGAACCCTGCAATATTAACCTTGAGGTTTGCCCAGGAGGGTTCTACACCATTGATAAGGAGCACATTTCTTAATCCGTTCATATTTTAACTTATTGAGGTTGTATTTTTAATGGTTATGTTGAATTCACGCATCACTCCCACACCTACCTTTTCGATCACAAATTCAATTTTGCTGGTTGACAACACGTTCTGATCGGGATCTATATTCACCTCGTAGCCGCTGAGTTCTTTGGCTTTCTCCATGTCTTCAAGCTGTTTTCCGGCAACAATCTTCAGGTAAGCCACGTCGTCGGGGTTGAGTTTCCCGGTGGCGGGATCCAGATAAACCGGTCCCGACAGTTCAGGTACCAGGTACGTGCGTATGCCACGGATAGCCTTGTCCATGCTGCGGTTGGCTTCAATGAACTTATAATCCGAAGTGTCCAGATCCATAGTATAACTATCGTTAAACCACGATCCCGACATTCCTCCCTGGTACACCAGAAACAGGTAATGCTTGGCATCGAGAGCTGCAAGGGCTGCTTGTGTAGTATTTTTTACAAGGGTGCCATCAGAGAATCCAGGAGTTGAAATGCCTGACGGGAACTTCTTTACCCAGGATATGCTTTCGTGCACTTTGGCCAGTGATAACATACCGATGGCAAGTCCGGCAAGTCCCACAGAATACTTATTTACAGAGTTACCTGCAGCAGTATACAGGTCGTTAGCGGTACCGGTACCATCCTGTCCTATCAACACCGAAATATTCCGCAGGCCGGTTGCAACAAGGCTGGTATTAAGCCCCGATATGGCTGCGATTTTCGGAATATAAAGTATCTGAATAGGGGTAAACAATGCATCCTGGGCTGTTGCTATAGCCTGCAGCGCAGTAAGTTCTGTTGATGATAACTCTTTCTCGTAACAATATACGGCGATCTGGCGAAGTTTGCCTTCAGCATAGGATTGCATCGTATTAATTTCGGTAAAATCATATGCGCCTGTAGGTGTTTTGAAAAGGCCTACATAAAGCATGATGGCGGGGTTGATCCTGAGCGCTTCTGATATATGATAGTGCAGGGCCTTAATTTCCCAGTTGGCCGATGTAGACACTATGCCGAGCGCTTCAGCGGCTGCAACAGTTCCGATAAGCTGTATGCGGTTTGAAGTAGTGAAACCTGATGGCAGGTTGGCATCGGCCAAATATAACATTAATCCGGAATAGTGATCTTCACCCGGCAGGCTTGGGGCAACTCCGCCGTTGCCTTTTACAATGGTTATTTTATTCATTTTCTATGTTTTTAGATTTTGATTTTTTTGATTCAAAAAACTCTTTACGGGTTATCCGGGTGCAGTTTTCACGCTCGTTGAAATAAACTTCTTTATCGTCGTACCAGACATAATCAACGCCCGGAAAGCCATCGAATACGGCCTTTATTTTCTTTTCCATAGCAGGTAAATTAATATCAATAATTCAATAATAAATAATGCGGACAGTATCTGGCCTGCCCTGTGCCAGAAGGTGATTTTGTTTACTTCAACAGGTATGGTTTCTTTGGTGGCAGAAGTATGGGCAATGGTTGTCTTTATGTGTTTTTCGTTCCAGGCAATGGCAACGGCAGCGCTGTCAATTTTACATCCAACGGTAAGTTTATTATCACTTAAACTGAAACTTGGCTTAATATTCTGAGAGGCCCTGAGTGTTTCAATTTCGCACAGCATAACATTACCTGCAGAATCGCATTTTAACAAGAGCTTATATGCTGCGCTGTCGGATATATATACTATACTGTCGTGCCTTTCATCAGTTATTTCTGTGGTGGATGAAGTGGATTCGCTTGTAATAACCATTCCCTGGCATGGGTATAGGTTATTGCAGCGCTCTTTGGTTGCACATGCCGTTAACGCAATCGTAACCAGGATGAGCAATGCTATTTTTAAAATTGGTCTCATACTGTCTTTTTGATTGCTATGAATTTTCGTAAGCGCAGCCCGTTAATTACATCCCGGGAATACTTACGTGTTTTACGGGCTACTATATATCCTTCGCGTCCGCCGCTGCTGTTGGTATTGCCTTCGACGGTTATAAAATACGCAGGATGCTGTTCAATCACAATGCCGGCATGTCCGCGCCACAAGCCCTTACCATTTTCATAATGCTGCCAGATAACAATGCTTCCTGTTACAGATGTATCAGACAGGTAAAAATACCCTGATCTGTCTTTTGTAAAATTTGTAAGCGTGCTTTGCGAATTGCCGGTAATGAGTTTCATCGCTCTGGCATTTACAGCGCTGTCATCAATAGATCTGTGCCATACAAGTTTGCAGAAATAAACACACCAGGAATCGTACTTATGCCAACCTACCTGTTCCATTTCGTGCTGGAAGGCTTTATCAACAAATCCGGAGTTATTGGTTGTTTCCCTCTGGCCAATGAGCGACACAGCCGTATAAACAATGGCTGCAATCAGTGTAACGCCTATGGAACCTTTTTTAACGCTGCTCATTTTTCCTTTTTCTGTTTTTATATTGCTGTGCCAGCCATTTAAACAATCGTCCTCCGGCTGCCCCGGCTAATCCTCCCACTATGGACAAAAGCGCTGTTTCAATGATCTTACCGCTTGTGACTCCGAAAGAGAATCCTATGGTAGAACCCGACAATATGCTCAATAACTTTTCCCGCATTTTTTCTGTAAAAGGATGAGCGCCTACTCAACGCTGTTACCTGTTTTTCGGCGACTCGTCCTGTGTTTTTATGCTGTTACCTGGATAATACCGAGCACACCCTTTGAATCGCCCCTGCGCGTCCTACCTCCGGCACGTTGTAGGAAGCTGTATATATCACCATAGTATTGCGGGTTACCCTGATCGTCGAACATCTGGGTAGCACCTAACGCACGGGCCACCATGCCTTTGTGCCAGAATAAGGCTATCGCCGAGGCGGTAGTGGCATAATTGCTGGTTCCGGCTTCTATATCCTCAAGCTGTTCAGGGGTATAGGTAAGGTCAGTCGAAGTCCATCTGAAATAATCAGTACCCGATACGGCTGTTAACGTGGGAGCTGAGGCTACCAGCGCGGTGGATCGTTCATAGATTTTAAACCCTTCGAGCATATCAATTTCCCCGGTAACGGGATTGTAAATGACAGAATAATCTCTGTTACTGTTGGCTTTAAGTTCCCGCACCAACTGTCCTTTCATGGTTGTATCTATAATACATCTGCGGTCGGCCTTCGGAATACCCCATTTATTAAAGGTCTCTTTTGCTACGATAAAGTCTTCGATGCAGATAGCTTTACGGTTTGAAGTTCCCACGTGCGGTGATACGGAAGAACCGGAAGTTTTAATGAAATATGCAGGCCTCCAGTTGTATAACATCGCTTCAGCTATAAACTGTTTCAGGTACATCATATCCTCATTCATACAGCTGTCCATCTTATCGTATGACAATTCAGCTTTATCAATATTGGGGATGAAACGGGGATCTGTAGTAAACTCATCCAGTACGTAAGTAACATCGATATCTTTACGTCTCGTTATAGTGGCCGGTAACGTTTTACGATTACGCTGTACACCTGAAGGACTACCTGCCTGCGGAATGTGAACAACTCCAGTCCCGATCACATACTGACTCTCGTCAATGGATTCCAGGAGAAATTCATTATCCTTAAATAGGTTTTCTACAATGTAGTTAGTCCATATTTCAGGCGTAACTGCCATTAAAGTAGCACCTTTTGGAGCTTTGATGAATGCAGAGGCGCCCAGAGCTGCTGCTCCTGCTCCTATGCCAAATACTGATCCGATACCGGTAGCGAACAATAAAGCCACCAGGACGCTAAAAATAAGTTTGCTTGTTTTCATGTTGAATTTAAATATTAATTATTAATTGATTGAGTTTGATTATACGGTTACCCATTCAGGTGCAGTTGCACCTGTGTTCATTTTCAGCATTTGACCTGATGTCCCTTTGGGGAGTTTTGTCCAGGCAGTACCATTAAAATAAAGCATGTCTCCTGCAGTACCGTCTTCCAGTTTAGCCAGGGTTACATTCTTATCTTTGATGGCTGCTGTTTCCACCGCATTGGATGCAAGATGATCTGCTGTAATTGCATCATCGGCGATCTTGTCAGAGGTTACTGCATCGTTTTTAATTTTTGCAGTTTCCACAGCATCAGTAGCGAGTTTGGCTGCCGTGATAGCGCCGTCCTGTACATCATCATTGGTGCTGGTTACCACCACAAAGTTTGTTCCGTCATATTTGAGCAGCGCATAAACGGTTGCTCCTGAAGGGACAACAATGGCAGACCCTGAAAAACCTGTGCCCAGGGTAACGGTTCTGGCTCCGCCTGATGCAGTGAGCTTCAGCAGCATCTCGGCATTTTTTGTAACCTCGTCGTCAACAGCCACATTGATGGTAGGATTACCTGTAAGGGCTCCCACTTCCACGATGGTATTCAACTGGTCAACCGTAAGGTTGATAGTTGCAGCATAATCGGGCGACTGTGTATCGACACTGGGGAACAATACTTCAACTTTTTTATCGGTGTCAACCACTGAATTAGGAGCTTTGAAGCCGTAGCTCGCATTTGTTTCTTGTCTGACAAACATGTTTTTATCCTCCTTTTAAGATTTGTACTCTTTGTTGAACTTTTCTTTGTAAAGCTGCTGGAACCATGCAAGGTTTGTGCTTTTGATGTTTTCCAGCCGACATTCTTTATGCAGCTGATCCCACGTTTTTTTCCGGTCAGCTTCAGGGATGGTGTCCTTATCAATCTCATCGATAACTCTGCCGACACCAGCCAGGCTGTTAATCACCTTTTCTGCCGTAGCATAGTCGGTTTCAGCCATTTTGGTGTACGTTTCGCGCATGTCTTCGCCGAATTTCTTTTCAGCAATGCCTGTGTCGATGAGGTTCTTTACCTTAGCCTTATTAAAATCGTTGATCTGGTTCTGCAGGCCGGTAATCATATTGTCTTTTTGCGACAGCTCTGCCGCATGAGTCCTATTTTTTTCAAGAATATTGTTCACGGCGGTTGCAATGGCATCCTCAGTGGCATTCTCGTCCAGGTTAAGTAATTGAGCGATTTTTTTCATTTTTGATTTTGTTTGGTTATTATTCGAATAATTAATAAGTTGCTGAGAAAAGTGATTATATACGTCGCGGGGATCAGCCAGGGTATCAGGAGCGGTTATTTCTTTACCATCCCTGATCTCATTGACAAGTTTTAATGAGAGCGCCTCCTGAGCGGATAGCCATGTATTGGTATTGCAGAAGTAATCCTTCTTTACTTTTTTTGCGTCTATACCTGTGCGGTTGGCAAACATATCCACCAGGTCGGCCTCAAACTTGTCCATCATATCAGCATAGGCACGCACATCATCAGGGTTGCCCTGCACATAGCCCGACAACCGGTGGTACATAAACTTGCTGTATTTGTTAGCTATTACAGTATGCCTGGGGTTGGTAATCAACATGGCCATCATTGAAGCGGCAATGCCGTCGACCACCCAGGTAACATTAAATTCTGATCTGTTCAGATAGTTCCATAACGCTTGTCCCTGCGGCACCTCGCCACCATCGGAGTTTACATAAAAGGTCAGATTTTGGCACCCCGATTTTTTAAGACCTTCAAGATCCTTTACCAAATAATCCACATCTATGTCCATCCACTTACCAATGATACCATAGAGCAGTATTTCGGCGCTATTTCCGTTAATTTGATTTACCAGGCTTTTAATCATCTGACCTTTTCATTAAAACTTTTTCACAATCACCATCACCGTGGGTGCAATAATAATATGTCTTTTTACCTTTTTCCGAAATCGTTAAGGTTTTTAATACAATCGTTTAAGTTTCTTGAGTAGTTGTTCAAAGGTTTTGAGTGATTTTACGATTTTGCGGAGTGATCTTATATTTTTGGGCATTATAATAATAATGTAAATGAAGATCAAGGAAAAAGAGGAATGGGCCAAGTTATTGTTTACACTCGAAAACCTTTCACAGATAGAGATAGCTGAAAAGGTCGGCGTTAGCAAAGTCACTGTAAACAAATGGGTTAAGAAAGGCAAGTGGGAGGAACAAAAGGCAAGTCTTACAGTAACCCGCGAACAGCAATTACAACGCCTGTACATGCAAATTGCCGAGATCAATAAAACCATTTCGGAACGAGATCAGAAATATGCCACACCAGCCGAGGCTGATTCTATAAACAAACTGGCCAGCGCCATCGACAAGATGGAACGTGAAAGTTCGCTGGCTGATATTATAAGTGTATCGGTGCGATTTTTAAACTGGCTGCGCCTCCTTGATCTTGCAAAAGCAAAAGAACTATCGGGCTTGTTTGACGCTTTCATAAAAGACAACCTCAAATAATGGTAAACAAATCCACAAGAGAATTCATCAATTATTGGGACGAATACCGTAAATCGCTCCTTTGCGACACCATTATTGAAGACAGTATGTCGGCTGCAGAGATCCTTAAACATCGTCTGGAACTTGAAGCGGATCCTGTTAAGTGGATGTATCATTTTTTTCGCAAATATGCCAAAGCGGAATTTGCCCCATTTCACAAAAAAGCAATCAGACGGATGATCCAGAATAAAGAATGGTATGAGGTACTGAGCTGGTCGCGTGAATTAGGCAAAACCACCGTGGTGATGATGGTAGTCCTTTACCTGGTACTTACCGGTAAAAAGAAAAATGTTATTTTCTGCAGCTCGAGTTACGATAATGCTGAACGCCTGCTGGAACCTTACCGCGCTAATCTCGACAGCAATTCGTTAATAAGGGCTTATTATGGCAACCAGGTGGAATATGGCCACTGGGAGATGGGTGAATTTAAGACGAAATCAGGGGCAGCCTTCAGGGCGCTGGGAGCCGGACAAAGCCCCAGAGGTACCAAAAACGAGGATGTAAGGCCCGACCTGATAGTGGTGGATGATTACGATACTGACGAGGATTGTCGCAACCCTGATGTGATTGATTACCGATGGAAATGGTTTGAACAGGCGCTGTATCCCACCCGCTCCATTTCGGAACCTGCACTTATCATATGGTGTGGCAATATTATCGCCAAAGACTGTGGAACCGTAAGAGCCGGTAAACTGTCCGACAATTGGGATATTGTAAACATACGTGATAAAAACGGTAAAAGTTCGTGGCCGCAAAAAAACTCCGAAGAGCAAATAGACAGGCTGCTGAGTAAGATAAGCACTATGTCTGCCCAGCAGGAGTATTATAACAATCCACTGTCGGTAGGTGACACCTTTAAAGAACTGCACTGGGGACAGATACCGCCATTACATAAATTCAGGTTTCTGATCAGCTATGGTGACCCTGCCCCAAGCAATAGTAAAAACAAAGCCAACTCTTACAAAGCCAATTTCCTTATCGGGATGATCGACGGTATATTTTATGTCATTACCGGATATCTCGATCATGTAACCAATGCTGAATATGTTGACTGGTACTATTACCTAGACAAATATGTGGCGGGTAAAACACAGGTGTATTACTTTACCGAAAACAACAAACTGCAGGATCCGTTTTATCAGCAGGTTTTTATTCCGCTGTTTGTTGAGGCCGGTAAGAAAAACGGGTATTATCTTTCAATTGCCCCCGATGGACGCATTAAACCGGATAAATTCAGCCGTATAGAAGGCAACCTGGAACCGATTAACCGGCAGGGACGACTTATATTAAATGAGAAGGAAAAAGGCAATCCGCACATGGATCGGCTGTCGGAGCAGTTCCTCCTGATCAACCCGAAACTGAACGCCCCTGCAGATGGACCCGACTGCGTGGAGGGAGGGGTATGGATTGCCAATACAAAAAACCTTCAGATAAGCATCGGGGATATTCATTTTGGCAGGAAGCCAATTAATAAAAAAAGAGTTTAAACATGGAAACAACATTATTTAAAAGAATATGGAACTATTACAGGATTAAATCTGCCATAAAAACTGCAAACAAGCTGCACGACCTTACAGGCAAAAGGCATTACGTAATAAAGATTTTCAACAAAATCCGTGAATATGACCGCAGCCATATAAATTT
>Ga0208459_1002543_pt1 | contig 15240 bp, 20 predicted proteins | sample AD_UKC087_MetaG_FD_184433 | JGI IMG/M metagenome (GOLD analysis project Ga0208459, IMG submission 184433) | Active sludge microbial communities of municipal wastewater-treating anaerobic digesters from USA - AD_UKC087_MetaG (SPAdes) (version 2) | ecosystem: Engineered > Bioreactor > Anaerobic >... | reverse complement strand
CCTAACTTAGTAATTAATCCAAAACCTAATAGAGTTGAGTAGATAACAAAGGATTGTAATATTGCTAACGGTACTGTAAGAAGTCTTGTATACATAGAGATTTTTCTTCTTCCGTCTGCACCTTCTTTTCTAGTTTCATCTAGTGCTGGAATTACTGTACCTAATAGTTGGAAGATAATAGAAGCATTAATATATGGAGTAAGTCCAATTGCTACAATAGATGCAGTTTCTAAAACACCTCCTGATACAGCAGAAAGAACGTCTCCCATACTTGTTCCTTCAAAAAGACTTTTAATGGCATCTGCAGGAATACCTGCTACTGGGATTGAGGATAGTAGTCTAAATACAACTAAGATTAACAAAGAGAAGATTATCTTATCTCTAATATCTTTTGTTTTAAAGATTTGTTTGAGTCTCTCTATTAATTTTTTCATTGTATTAGGAGGTTATTTTATAGAACCACCTGCTTTTTCTATTTTTGCAAGGGCTGATTGTGATGTTTCAACACCTTCTATTGTAAGCTTTTTCTTAAGATCTCCCTTACCTAAAATCTTTACTGCTTTTGAATTCTTTTTAGCAATACCTTTTTTAAGTAGGGTTTCCATATTTACAATATCACCATCTTTAAATTCTTTCTCTAGAGTCTCTAAGTTGATAGCCTGAGCCTCTACTTTAAACTTCTGATTAAAACCTTTGTATTTTGGCATTCTTCTAAAGAATGGTACATTTCCACCTTCAAAGAACTGCATAGATTTGTGTCCAGCTCTTGATGTTTGACCCTTTGTACCTCTTCCTACTGTATGACCACCAACACCAGATCCATATCCTCTTCCTTTTCTCTTTCCTGCCATTATTCTATTTTTTCTTTTTGGTATATTCTCTAGTTTCATTACTTTTCTTTACTTACTTTATCTTCTACTTTCTTAGTTTCCTTTTTCTTAACTTCTTTTTTAACAGGTTTCTTTTTGTCACTTTTTGCAAATTTACTCTTCTTATCTGCTTTCTTTTTCTCCATTTCTTTCTTCCTTCTTTTTTCTTCTTTAGCTCTTCTTTCCTTCTCTGTTTCTGCTTTCAAGGCAATCCTTTCTTGCATTTTTGTCATTCTTGATAATACTCTTGCATTTCTCAATGTTTTTAGTGCTTCAAATGTACAGTATGCATTTCCATTAGCATCAGAGCTACCTAAAATCTTTCCATATACATTATCTACACCTGCCAATTCTAAAACTGTTCTTACAGAAGATCCTGCAATTACTCCAGTACCTGGTCTTGCTGGCCTTAAGAGAACTTTAGAAGCACCAAACTTATGCATAACTTCATGAGGAATTGTATCTCCAGCTAATTCTATTTTTGTTGCAACCTTTGTTGCTAATCTTTCTCCTTGTGCTACTGCAGTTCTTACATCAGCTCCTCTTCCAAGTGCAACTCCAACTGTCCCATTTCTATCACCTACAACAACAACTGTACTAAATCTTAGTTTCTTTCCTCCTTTAGTAACTTTAGCAACCCTTCTTACTGGAAGAGTCTTCTTGTCAAATGCTTTCTTTTCTCCTCTAGGTTTTCTAAATTTCTTTTCGTTCATGTTTTACTTTCTAAATATTAACTCCTTCTTTTCTTAGTTCTTCAACAAAAGATTTTATTAATCCATGATATTTATATCCACTTCTGTCAAAAACTAATGATTCATATTTCTTAGCTAATGTTGCAAACTTCTTTGCCATTACTAGTATATCTTTTTCATTTCCTTTTGACATCATAGATTTAATAACAATGTTTTTATCATCATCAGCAATACCAACATAGAAGTATCTGTTACTTTTGAATACAAAAACTCTTGGCTTTTCAGAAGTCCCATGTAGAGTCTTCCTTATATGCTTTTTTCTTCTTATTCTTCTTTCGTTTTTAGTTTTAATTGCCATTTCTTTAATAATTATCTATATATTTTAAGCTGCTACACTTGCTTTAGAACTCTTTCTTCTTACATATTCACCTTCATATCTTACACCTTTTCCTTTGTAAGGTTCTGGTTTTCTGACTTCTCTAATCTTCGCTGCAAACTCTCCAACTTTCTGTTTGTCATATCCTTTTACAGTTATCTTTGTCTCTTCAGGTACTTCAACTTGAACACCTTCTGGAGTAACCATCTTAATTGGGTGATTCCAACCAAGACTCATAACTAAATCTCCACCTTCCATTCTTGCTCTGTAACCTACTCCTACTAGCTCTAGATTCTTAGAATATCCGTTTTTAACACCATAAACTGCATTGTTAATTAGCATTCTGTAAGTTCCATGGTTGGACTTTGCTTGTTTGGTCTCATTCTTCCTACTCAATGTTATCTCTCTTCCCTCTTTTTTTATCTCAAGATCTTCTGGGAGGTTAATCTTCATCTCTCCAAGAGGACCTTTGACATGTACTTCTAGTTCATCTATTGAAACGTCTACTCCTTCTTCAATTTTGATTGTTTCTTGCCCTACTCTAGACATAACTACCAAATTTTACATATAAATTCACCTCCAAGATCTTGGCTCTTGGCAACCGAACCTGACATAACTCCTTTTGAGGTACTGATTATAGAGATACCTCTTCCATTCATTATCGGTTTAATTTCTTTTTTCGATACATATATTCTCTGTCCAGGTTTGCTTACTTTCTGTAGTTTTGTAATAACTGGTTCTTTCCCATTGTAAGCAATCTTTACTTCTACTGTTCTGTTATCTTCACTAACTTCAAAATCATCTATCATTTCCTCTTTTTTGAGAACAGAAAGTATTTCCCTGTTAATATTAGTGTTTATAACAGAGACACTCTCTTTCTTTCTCATGATTCCATTTTGTATTCTTGTTAGCATATCAGCTATTAAGTCGTTCATTTTTTTATTTTTAAATTTACCAAATAGATTTTTTAACACCAGGGATTTTACCCTGACTCGCTAATTGTTTAAAACAGATTCTACATAATCCATAATGTCTAATGTAACCTCTTGCTCTTCCACATTGTAAACATCTGTTATGTACTCTAGTACTATACTTTGAGCTTTTCTTTAGTTTTTTTGCTTTGTATTCTTTAGCTGCGGTTGACATTCTTAGTGAATGGGAATCCAAATTTATCTAAAAGAGCTTTACCACCCTCATTATCTTTTGCTGTAGTTACTATTGTAACTTCAAGACTTCTTATCTTTGTAACATTGTTAGGATCAATCTCAACAAATACTGTGTGATCTTCTATTCCTAAAGAATAGTTCCCTGCACCATCAAAAGATTTTGGACTTAATCCTCTGAAGTCTTTTGTTCTTGGTAAAACAATATTTACCAATTTGTCAAAAAACTGCCACATTCTATCTCCTCTTAATGTGACTGATGCCCCAATATCCATACCTTGTCTAATCTTAAATGCTGATACAGCCTTTTTTGCTTTGTTAATAACAGGTTTCTGTCCTGTTATCTTTGTAAGAATTTCCACGATTTCATCCATAGCTCCTTTATCTTCAACTGCTTCTCCAGCTCCAACATTTACAACAATCTTTTTCAAAGTAGGAACTTCCATAACATTGTCATAGTTTTGTTCTTTCATTAATTCCTTACTTATTCTATTTTTGTATTCTTCTTGTAGTCTATTCATTTTTACTTCTTACTTTCTTTTTTAACTGTTTTTGTTTTAGTTGTCTTTTTAACTTCTTTCTTAACTTCTTCCTTTTTCTCTACTTTTTTCTTTGTAACTACTGTTTTTTCTTTCTCAACAATATCTTTACTACATTTCTTACATACTCTAACAGGCTTTCCTTCTTCTCTTCTAATACCCACTCTTGTTGGTTTGTTACAGTTAGGACAAACTAACATAACTTTTGACAACTCAAATGGTTTTTCAATTGTCAAAATCTCAGATGTTCTCGTTTGACCATCTCCTTTTAAATGTCTTTTGTAAAGGTTTAATCCTTCTACAATTACACTGTTTTTCTTAGGACTTACAGCAACTACAGTTCCCTGTTTTCCTGCTTCCTTTCCGTATAATATTTTTACTGTATCTCCTTTTTTAATCTTCATAATAGTTATATTTCTTTAAAGTACTTCTGGGGCTAAAGATAATATTTTATCAAAGCCACCTTCTCTTAATTCTCTTGCTACTGGTCCAAAGATTCTTGTTCCTTTTGGTGTCTTATTCTTTGGATCTACTAATACAACTGCATTGTCATCAAACCTTACATATGTACCATCTTTTCTTCTTAATTCTTTCTTTGTTCTTACTACTACAGCTTTGTATAGTTCATGATCTTTTACTCCTGTATTTGGTATTGTTTTCTGAATAGAAACAACAACAATATCTCCAATTTTTGCATATCTCACTTTAGAAGCGCCAGGAATAGAAATAACCTTTGCCTCTCTTGCACCACTATTATCTGCTACTTTTACTATTGTTTCTTTCTGTATCATAGTTATACTTTCTTAAGAACTATCCATCTAACATTCTTAGAGTATGGTTTACTTTCTCTAATTACTACTTTATCCCCTATCTCAAGTTCTTCTTCTGTGTGAGCAAAATATACTTTTTTCCTCTTAACTCTTTTCTCGTAAATAGGGTGACTCTCAACGGTATCTACTCTAACCTTGACAGTCTTCTCCATGCTGTTACTAACAACAACACCTTCTATTTCTCTTCTTTTACTCTCAATTTTTGTTTGTTCTTTTTTGTTATTCATTTCTAAATGCCGGTTTGTATTTTATCAATTATTTACAGTATTCTCAAGCTATATTTCTCTTCTAGTTACAAATTTAGTTTTTACTGAAAACTTATGTCCTGCTAACTTCATAGCTTCCTTTGCTGTTTGCTCATCAACACCTCCAATCTCTAACAAAATTGTACCTGGTAATACAACTGCCACATACCCCTCTACAGTTCCTTTTCCTCCCTGCATCTTACTGTTAATAGATCTCTGTGTGTAAGGTTTATGAGGGAAAATCTTAATCCAAACCTTTCCTTTTCTCTTAGTATATCCAGCAACAGCTCTTCTTGCAGCTTCTATTTCTCTTGCATTAATCCAACCCTGTTCCAATGATTTCAATCCATATTCACCAAAAGTAACTTCATTGTTAACAGTAGCTACACCTTTCATTTTGCCTCTAAATTCTTTTGCGTGTTTTCTTTTCTTCGGCTGTAACATATCTTTATTTTAAAATATTATTCTTCAGTTTCATCAATATTATCTTCTTCGTCCTTGTAGATCCAAACTTTAATACCCATCAATCCTGCATCTTTTGTTTCTGCAGCAATACTTGCATAGTCTATGTTTGCTTTAAATGTTTGTCCAGGAACAGAGCCTGCTCCTGCTTTAACTGTTCTTGCCTGACTTGCATTATTAATTCTTCCAGAAACCCAAATCTTTGTACCTTTTGCTCCTGCTGCCATAATCTTTTCTATTGCACTTGCAACTAGTAACTTTGATGGTTGTCTTCTTTCAATTCCGTCAGCTATTGTCTTTGCAACAACTCTTGCAGAGAGATCAGCTTTTCTAATCTCTCTAATTTTAAGATCCACCTCTGTTCTTGTCATTCTCTTAAGCTCTTTCTGTAAAAGATCTATTCCCTCTCCACCTCTTCCAATAGCAACTCCTGGTCTTGCTACATATACAAGAATTTCTAGTTTACCAGCAGATCTTTTAATCCTTATTCTATCTACTCCTGCATCTTTCATTGATGTATGGATTTTTTCCTTTATCTTCAAATCTTGTGACAGAGTTTTAGGATAGTCTGTTTTGTGTGCATACCATCTTGAATCCCAATCTTTGTTTATTCCAATTCTTATAGCTTTTGGATGTACTTTTCTTCCCATCTTACTTGACTGTTAATTCTAAATTAATATGTGATCTCCTCTTATCTATCCTTGAGACCCTACCTCTTGATTCAAATCTTGTTCTTTTTAGTATTCTTGCTTCATCTACAGATATCTTACTTATCACTAATACATCTTTATCTACACCATATTTCTCTCTTGCATTTGCAACTCCTGACATTATTGCTTTTTTAACTGTAGCTGCACCCTTCTTATTTACCAACTCTAACATCTCTAATGCTTCTGCAGCACCTTTTCCCCTAACCACATCCACAACCAATCTCAACTTGAGTGGTGATTCTGCAATATTTTTAACTTTTACTGTTACTGTTTTGTCTTCCATAGTTTTTATTCTTCAAATCTACCGCTACTTCCGTAGACTTTAGATAATTTACCTTTCTTTGCATGACCTCTAAACTTTCTTGTCATTACAAATTCTCCTAATTTGTGACCTATCATTGATTCAACTACTAATACTTCTTCATGTTTTTTACCATTATGTACTAAGAATTTCATTCCAACCATTTCTGGAGTAATAGTTGAAGATCTAGCCCATGTTTTAATAGGTGCCATGCTTCCTGTCTCCTTAGCTTTGGCTACTTTCTTCATTAATTTTTCATCTGTATATGGTCCTTTTTTAAGCGATCTAGACATATTTTGTTATATATAAATTATTTCTTAGCAAACGGTCTTGTTTTAGTTCTTCTAGTTTTAATAATGAACTTCTCTGTTCTTCTGTTCTTTCTTGTTCTTGTACCAACAAGGTTGCCCCACCTATCTTTAGCAGGTCCTCCGATAACACCTTTACCTTCACCACCACCGTGTGGGTGCTCTGCTGGATGCATTGCCATACCTCTTACTTCTGGTCTCCATCCTAGATTTCTTTTTCTCCCTGCTTTTCCTAGCTTAACATTCATATTTTCTTCATTACCAACTTGTCCAATTGTTGCCATACAATCTGCAAATACCAATCTAATTTCACCTGATGGCATTTTTAACTGTACATATTTTCCTGTTGGATCAATACCTTGTACAATAATTTCCTGTCCTGCAGATCTTCCAAATACTGCCCCATGTCCAGGAACATTTTCTACACAGTTTACTGCTGTTCCTGATGGAATATTCTTAACCATCATTGCATTACCAGGTAAGATATCAACCTTCTCTCCTGATACTACACTATCTCCAACCTTTAAACCTTTAGGTGCAATTATATATCGCTTCTCTCCATCTGCATAAAGAAGTAGTGCTAAATGTGCACTTCTATTTGGATCAAAGTACAAACCAGTTACTTTTGCAGGAATACCAAACTTATCTCTCTTAAAATCAACTATTCTAATTCTTCTCTTAAAACCACCGCCTCTATGTCTAACAGTTATCTTCCCTTGATCATTCCTTCCTGCTCTCTTCTTTTTAGGAATTGTTAGACTCTTTGGTCCTCCATCCTTCTCTAACATACTTCTGTCTGCTAGTCTTGTTTTTCTTCTTGTCGAAGTTGTAGGTTTAAACTTTCTTATAGCCATTTTAATTCTTCAAAAATTCATCTATTTTATCTCCCTTTTTAAGGGTTACTATTACTTTAATTTTATCTGTCTGTCTTCTAGGTTTGTATGTTCTCAAATCTCTCTTCATTTTCCCTGGTTTTACAACAGTATTAACACTAAGAACCTTTACTTTGTATTTAGTTTCAATTGCATCAGCTATTTCAATTTTGCTATACCCCCTGTCAACCAAAAAGGTATATTTGTTATGAGCATTTGCCATTGCATAGCTCTTTTCAGAAATCATAGGTTGTAGGTTAACTGTTTTATTTTTCATTTGTTAATCTTTTTTCTAATTCATCTACTATTTCATTATCTACATATGTAAATCTGTTTCTTGCAATATGTTTTGCATTTACCTTTAATGGATTTACTATCTCTATACCATCTACATTTCTTACTTTCTTAGCAAAATCAATATTATTTGTAATTACAAGAGCCGTTAACGATTTTGTATTTTTCATGTCCTTCTTTATCTTTTCAATATCCTCTTTTGCAACATCAGTAAATTCTAATATCTTTTTTCTTAAGCTTTCTGAGAGTAAAATACAGGTTGCTTTTCTTGCCATCTTCTTGTTAATCTTTCTATTCCAATTTCTGTCTCCAACATTACCAAAAGCTACTCCACCACCAACCCATATTGGAGATCTTGAGGAACCAACCCTTGCTCTTCCTGTTCCTTTCTGTCTCCAAGGTTTTTTACCACCACCAGATACTTTACTTCTATCTTTTACATTTGCAGTAGATTTTCTTTCATTGCTACTGTAAACATACAATACTTGAGCTACTAAATCTGCATTAAAAGGAACATCCCAAACCTTAGGATTTCTTTTTACTTTAACTTCCTTCTTTTCAACTTTGACATCTTTTTTAGTTGTTGTTTTTTTCTTTGTTTCTGCCATTTTACTTTGTATATATTGCAATTAAATCTCCTTTAGAACCCGGTATTGGTCCTTTTAATAGTATGAGATTGTCTTTAACATCTATAATTTCTCTTGCATCTAATGTTATTTTATCCTGACCCATTCTTCCTGCCATTTTCTTTCCTTTCAAAACTCTACCTGGTGTTGTGCCTGCCCCTATAGAACCTGGTGCTCTATGTCTATCTGACTGTCCATGTGTTTTAGGACCACCTGCAAAACCATGTCTTTTAACAACTCCTGCAAAACCCTTACCTTTTGATATTCCGCTTACAACCACTTTATCTCCAGCTACAAATATATCTGACTTTACTTCATCTCCAATCTTTACATCCTCTCCTAAACTTCCTTTGAAGTAAGAAGTTTTCTCTGGCACTCTCTTTGCAACAGAGTATCTTCCTTTCATTGCTTTCGTAGGATTCTTCTTCTCCCCTAAACCTAATTCAAAACCCTGTGGTTCTAAGTATGAAAGAATACATCCTGACACATCTACGACAGTAACAGGAACGACCTTGTCATCCTTGAAAACTCTCGTCATACCTTTTTTTGTTCCTATTAATGCTTTCATATTTTTTAATTAACTACTGTATCCCAATGTCAACACCTGCAGGCATCTGTAAATGCTGTAGGGCATCTATTGTCTTAGGTGTTGGATCAATTATATCTATTACTCTTTTATGAGTATTTATCTCAAAGTGTTCAATTGAGCTCTTGTAAATAAATGGAGACCTATTAACTGCAATCTGCCTTTTCCTTGTAGGAAGAGGTACAGGCCCAGCTACTTTAGCACCTGTGCTAACAGCTGTCTCTATAATACTTTTTGCTGCCTTATCAACAACCAAAGAATCATATCCTCTTAACTTTACTCTAATTTTTGCAGTTTGGTTTGCCATTCTATTTAAAAGAGCTAAATTAATTTATTTGTAGAGGGCAGTTGCCTGCCCCCTACATTCCAACATCTTACTTTAAGATCTCTGTAATAATACCTTGTCCAACAGTTTGTCCACCTTCTCTAATTGCAAAGGAAACTCCCTTTTCAATTGCTACTGGTGATACAAGCTTTACTGTAAACTCTGTATTATCTCCTGGAGCAACCATTTCTGTTCCTTCTGGTAATACAACCTCACCTGTAACATCTGCAGTTCTAATGTAGAACTGTGGTTTGTATCCTGTTACAAATGGAGTATGTCTTCCACCTTCCTCTTTACTCAAAACGTAGACCTCAGCTTTGAAATCTGTATGAGTACTTACACTACCTGGAATTGCGAGAATCTGTCCTCTCTGGATGTCTTCTCTCTTTAATCCTCTTAGTAAAATACCTACATTATCACCTGCTTGTCCTTCGCTTAATGTCTTGTTGAACATCTCGACTCCCGTAACTGCTGTCTTCTGTGCTTTCTTACCTAAACCTAAAATCTCTACCTCGTCACCAACTTTAATAACACCTCTCTCAATTCTACCTGTTGCAACTGTTCCTCTTCCTTCAATAGAGAAGATATCTTCTACTGGCATAAGGAATGGTTTGTCAGTATCTCTTTCTGGTACAGGAATATACTCATCAACTGCTTTCATCAATTCTCTAATAGCGTTTGCACCCTCTTCCTCTCCTTTGAATGCTTTAAGTGCACTACCTACGATAATAGGACAATCTGCATCGTATCCATTCTTTCCTAATTGCTCTTGAACATCTGCTTTAATCAATTCTAAAATCTCTGGATCTGCATCACCAAAGTCGTTGATAAATACAACCATCTTAGGAACACCTACCTGCTTTGCAAGAAGGATATGCTCCTTTGTCTGAGGCATAGCTCCATCTCCAGATGAAATGACTAATATTGCACCATCCATTTGTGCTGCACCTGTGATCATATTCTTGATGTAGTCTTTGTGACCTGGACAGTCTACTAATGCGTAGTGTCTGTTGTCTGTCTCAAACTCTACATGTGCAACCGCAATTGTAATTGCTTTCGCCTTTGCTTCTGGATCTTTGTCCAACTTATCAATCATTGCATCCGCCTCAGGGGAGAATGTTCTTAGAATACCTCTGACTAATGTGGTCTTACCGTGATCAACGTGACCCAAAGTTCCGATATTCATGTGTGGCTTTGTTCTTGTAAATTCACCTGCCATAAATATATTTTTAAAAATTTAATTATTTATATTATTTAATACCTTTGATTATCTTCAGGTCACAATTTAGCAACCTGCGATGAATATTATCAAAAAGTGAAGATTAATGCAAGCCCTGTCTTATATAAGCCAACATCAGGCCTGACCTAGGCCTGCCCCCAGTTAATAAAATTTTAATAATACTCAGAAAACCTCAACAATACAGCACTATTTGCTCGCAAATTTCCCTGCGAACATCTTAAAAACTCAGCATAGCAAAAACAACCCTTTTCAAGAACACCTTTGCAACAAGAGAATATTGAACTAGTACAAGATATGAACGCGGGACAGACCTAGGTCAGGCCTGTTGAGATTACCAATCTTTTGTATCAATTTTATGTAACTCTATACCCTTTTTGAAGATGGATATAAGAAGGATGATTGCCATAACTACGGAAAGGACAAAAAGTGCAATATCATACTGAGTTACCGTATATCCGTAGATATCAAAGTAATAAACTTTGGAAAAGAACATATATATAGAAAATAATGCTCCTACTATCCTAATCTCTGTAGGACCAAACAGTCCAAATGCATTCCTGTTCTGCCCTTGTACATGAGTAACCAAATCAACATGAGACATCAATGCTAAATAGATAGATGCAAAAAGAAGAGCAATTTCTATCTTAAAAAATCCTGAAAGACCTATACCTAATGACAAAGTTATAACCGCAACTGCATCTACAATTTTATCTATATAATAACCATACTTAGGTCTGGTTTTCTTCCTATACCTTGCAATACTTCCGTCAAAAGAATCTCCAAACCAGTTAACCAAAAGACCAAATGGTATGAGAAGTATGTACCATCTATTTACAAATCCAAATACAAAACCTAATGCAGTTATCACCATTCCAATATACCCCAGTACTGTTAAATGATCAGAGTTAATCCACTGAGGTATTCTAGGACAGATCCATTCTTTAGCCTTTTCTTCTGCTTTGCCTGTAATTGCAGTATTAATTGCCTGTTGTTCTTTTCCTCTAGAATATTTAACAGCCCAGTCATCTAGGTTGAAATTTTTAATATCTTCACCAAATGTTTCAATTATCCTTCCTAATTCATCAAAGAATTCTTGTACTTTACCTTCTTGTAGAAGTGAGAGTAATTCTATGTTTTTAATATCTTTTCTTTTCTTTTTCATTTGTTTAGATATAAATTGAATTAGAGATTATACCAAGAAATAGTGTGTAAGAGAAAAGGAGGATAGATTATCTATCCTCCTTGTATTCCCAACTTATCTTTTACAATAGCTAGTTGCTACACTGACCATTGTATTCTCCGTCTGGATTCCACCAGATACTTCTACACTCAGGTTTAATGTCGTTTACTCTTACGAAGTATCCTAAATCTGGTTTGATTGGGAAGTCTTGTCCATATTCTTGGCCGTCTGATAGTTGGAATCCTTGATACATACCTCTATCAGTTGGATAGTATGTTACATTATCAGCTTTTAGACCTTCTACACTATTAATACTGTTTACTAATGATTTAGCTGTATATTGTGTTTGGTATCCGTGAATACCGACTAGATTCCAACCTGAAGAGAATGCTACAGGAACAGGAGATTTGATTGCGTCTCCGGGTACGGAGATTGTTGTATCTCTTTCTGCAATTAATACATATCCCTTACCAAATACAAGATCAAATGGTAAACCTTTTACTCTCTTTTCATCAAAATCATATACATTACCACTTTCCCATTGACCTGCTCCAAAGTGAGTAATGGTTGAAACATTTTGACCTTCGGTATTTACAAGCTCTAAGAATTCTGCAGAGCTAAGAGGTTCTCCTTCTCCACCTTTGTTAGGAACGAAGTTGAAGGATACAATATTAATACCTTTCTTTAATTCAATCTTGTTTAAATTACCTGTTTTAGTAGTAGATACTACTGCTACTGATGGAGGTATTAGTAAGTCTTCATTACTCTTTGGATTATTTACATCTAAAGGTTCTTGATATCCGGGTACACCATCTCTGTTTTGGTAGAATCTATGACCTACACTTCCACTAGCTACAAGATCTACTGTACCTCCTCCTACTAGATTGACTGTATGTACACCTTCCTCTGGGAAGTAGTATACATAGTCTTCTCCTGCTAATACTTCTTCTTGTGCATGTGTTTGTTTGATTAGGTTTTGGAGTAAACTACCAGGAAGATGGCCTGGAGCAAGCTCTATATCATTAATAGGCGTAGAACATCTACTGTACAGAGCTTCTACTTGAGTAACACATGCAAATTCCCCTGTAAAACGTGCTGAACTAGGGTCTTCTACTTTTTGATCTGATTCACAATTTGTCTGACCTGCTGGACATACTAAGTCAACTTTACATTCTTGTACTCTAATAGGTTTGTCTTGTGGACATGACTTCTCATCAGCAACTGACGAAACTTTTTTATCATATTCATCTTCTGTACAACTTGATGATGGTGGTTTCATACCTTTACAGTAACCTGAGTCCACATCAGCCCAACCACAAAATTCTCCACCATTAGGTAGTTGATATGCAGCTTTACAAACAAAGCCACCATCATTTACGCAAGTCATTTTAGCATCCGTTTTAACACTTACCCAAGCAACTGTTCCTGTTGGGACACAATTATAAGTGTTACCTACCTGTCTTGGTAAGTAAGGGACTGACTTTGGTGCTTCACCACCACATCCTCCATTGTCTTTTTCTTCTGAAAAAATTTTATCACAATTACTAGGATTTGTATAATACCATTCAAAACTCTCATCTCCTGTAGATGAACTATCGTCTATTTTTGTCTTATTTACCGTGATCTTCATTCTTTCTTGACATGTATTTTTATCACATGTTTTTGCCATTTTATATTCTCCTGTACCTTCCATTGTTACTTCTTCTGGGAAAGTAGCTCCCTTACACTCTGCGTAATCTGAATCCCACCTATTTACTTTTAGGGATCCACATTCAGTTCCATCTGATTTCTTCATTTTTTTGTAACATGCCCCATTACTATGAATAAAATAACTATCCACTGTACATAAACTAAAATGTTTACAAGATTCTTTTCCTGTATTTTCTGGTTTACTACAGAAATCTTTGTTTACCTGCATACAACCATCTGGAACTTTACAACCTTTACCATCTGGCTGATTAAACATACCATTTTTAATAGCATAGGTACCATCTTTACATACCTGATAGCAATTACCATTTGAATAACAGTAGTCTATACCACCATAAACATCTTGTTCATTTCCTGCACCACACTCTTTTTTAAATTTTTCCAATTCATCACCCGTTGCATAAGCAACTTTAAGACATCCCCAAGGAGAACAAACATCTTCCCCTTCATCACTAGCAAGCACTCCTTTAACAAAAGGCCACCTTAATCTATCCGTCTCTTCTACCATAGTAGCACCACCTGTTCTAACAGGAATAACTGTTACAGAACCATCTAAACCTACAATAATATCCCCAACCCTAGAGTTACTTGCATTACAACCAGTGGAAAGACGCTCAAAACTCTTATCCAATACTTTATTAATATTATCTTGTTGTTCCTTCGCCTTAGCCTCCTTACAAGCTTGATAACTACCATACTTAGTAGTATTACCAGAACAATTACCACCCTTTGCAGAACTACAAACACAAGTATATCCATTATTCTGACAACACATACTAGTATCTACATTCCCTGGAGCAGAAGATAACGGATATGGAGCTTTACATTTGACTCCTACAGCAGTAGAACCATGTATAGTCTTCTTATTCCCTTCATTATCCCAACAATCTCTAGAACAAACAGCTGTCTTTGCTTTATATGGATAATCACCTCCACAAAGACCATTAGTAGCATTAACACTCTCACAAGACTTATTCCAACACTTATCAACCTTAGTAGCACAATCTAACTGACTCTTAGTTTCTTCTTCCGTATCTAAACATTTAACTTTCTGATCTACTTCTCGCTCTAATATAGTTCCATCTGACTTACAACTGTAACAAATCTTAGTAGAAGAAACAGAACAGATTGGTTTAGTATCCTTGTAATCTCCACTACAATTACCACTAGCATCTGAATCTACCTCTAAAAGCTTACTACCATCACACTTGTAACACTTACGACAAACGGGTGAATAACTACGTGGATAAGCTCCTCCACACTTGTCCATATATACTGGTTGTTCTGCTGGACAAGTATTCTTCCAACAAGGAACCTGACTGGGAGTAGAAAGCATATCCTCACAAAGACTCTTACTACTATAATAACCTTGAAGTGGCTTACAAGCACCAGTAACTGACACTTCATCACAATTAGAATTAGCATCATAACAAGTGGTCTTGGCATAACTCTTACTTACTAATTCTTGTAATAATCTACTACTCTTAAGACCATCTACCTTCTGAACCTCTTCTAAATCATCTACACTATTACCTGCTAATTTAATAGGGAACACAAAATCTTTATACGGCTTAACACCATCTGCTCCAGGTGCTGAATTACCTACCTGAGGAATGAATTCTAACAAAATCCCTTCCGTTGACACCAGATTGTTTTCAGCATCTCTTACATTAGCTAAATCAATACTCCAACCACCATCATTATTAGTAACTGCTGACATTAATGGATACTCATCTCCCTCCTTAAATGTCTTAAGAAAAATAATGGAATCAAAATTCTTCTTCGTTGTTATTATTCCATTATTATCACGATAGAAGTTAAAAGAAGTACCATACGCTGGCTTAGGAGTTCCTATCTTTGTAATAGTTGGTAATGTCTTCTGCTTAAACTCTGAAACTACTGGCATCTCACT
>Ga0208459_1002538_pt1 | contig 15272 bp, 9 predicted proteins | sample AD_UKC087_MetaG_FD_184433 | JGI IMG/M metagenome (GOLD analysis project Ga0208459, IMG submission 184433) | Active sludge microbial communities of municipal wastewater-treating anaerobic digesters from USA - AD_UKC087_MetaG (SPAdes) (version 2) | ecosystem: Engineered > Bioreactor > Anaerobic >... | reverse complement strand
CAACACCAAGAATATAATTAAAATTGTATTCTTAGAGTTGCTATTTAGTTAAAAACACCACTTATATAAGTGGTGTTTTTTTGTATAATAAATGCAGGTAATTATGAAAAAACTGTCCATAGTAATTCCTGCGCAAAATGAAGAAAAAAGAATCGCTAGAACCCTAAGTAGATACGGTTCTTTCTTTTCTTCAAAATATACTCTTTCAACAGAGATCATTGTCGCTATTAGTGACTCAAGTGATAATACATCAGATATAGTTGATGATTACGCTAAAAAATATCCTTTTATTAAAAAAATAACCTCACCTTATAACTTAGGTAAAGGTGGTGCTGTAGCTCTTGGGTTTAAAAGCTCTACTGGTGATTTTATAGGTTTCACAGATGCTGATGGTGCTGTATCTCCATCTGAATTTTATAAACTTTTTTCATTTTTAGATGAAACACCTTGGTTAGATGGGGCAATTGGTTCAAGAAGCTTTGGTGAGACAAAGATGAGCTTTAAAAGAAAGCTTTTAAGTAGGTTATTTAATTTCTACGTTAAGATATTTTTTAACCTCCCGTATAAAGACACTCAATGTGGTGCCAAAGTTTTTAGAAGAGAAGCAGCTTTATCTATATCAGGTAGGTTGTCAAACACAGGTTGGGCATTTGATGTAAACACCCTTTTAGTTGCAAGATACTTAAACCTTAGAGTTTTAGAATTTCCTGTAAATTGGATAGAAAAAGAAGGGTCAAAATTCTCTGTTTATGTTGGCTTGTTCAAGGTTTTAGCGGAATTTATATCCCTTAAATTTTTAGAAATAAAACATGTGTTTGAAGTAAAAACTCCTAGCTTTGTGAAAAATATCTTACCCAAAAAAGAAATAAGTGACTCAAAAAACATCCTAATATTCGCTTGGAGAGACTTGAAACACCCCAGCATGGGTGGAGCAGAAGTATACGTTCATAATGTTGCTAAAAGATTGGCAAAAAAACACAATGTTGTTTTATTTACAGCTCAGCCAGGAACTTTAAGTAGTAGAGATACTATGGATGGAGTAAAAATAGTTAGAAAAGGTAACTTTATAACAGTTTATATTTGGGCTGTCATTTATTACTTTAAATATTTTAGAAAAAACACAGATTTCATAATAGATGAAGAAAATGGTATTCCTTTTTTCACCCCTCTTTTTTCTAGGAAAAGAAAAATTATGTTACTACACCACGTTCATAAAGACATGTGGTTCAAGCAATTTCCGTTTCCAATTTCAGTTGTAGGACACTTTTTAGAGTCATTTATAATGCCCATTGTATATAGGAATGTGAAGGTTGTAACAGTATCCCCATCAAGCTTGATTGACTTAAAAGACATAGGTTTTAGAGAAAAAAACGTATTTTTAGCCTACAATTCTATTCCAGATAGAGTTGGTCCTAAATTTGAAAAAGATAAAGATCCATTAATATCCTATGTTGGGCGTGTAAAAGCATATAAAAGAATAGAAATATCTATTAGGGCGTTTAGACAAGTTCTAAAAAAGTTTCCAAAAGCAAAATTAATAATAGGTGGTGGGGGAGATCACGTTGATATGTTAAAAGCTCTGGTTAAAAAACTAAATTTAGAAGATTCTGTAGATATTTTGGGATTTGTATCAGAAAGAAAAAAATGGGAAATATTGCAAAGATCTTGGGTTTTTACCATGCCTTCAATGAGAGAGGGGTGGGGAATTACCATAATGGAGGCCGCCTCCTGCGGTACCCCAACTTTAGGATTTAATGTTATGGGAGTAAGAGATTCTGTAAGAAATGGTGTTACAGGAATACTTTGTAATAGTGAAGAGATATTTACAAAAAGTCTTGTTGGTTTAATAGAAGATAAAAATTTAAGAAAAAAGCTGGGTGAGAATGCATTAAAATGGGAAACATTATTTACATGGAAAAACACTGCAGATATTTTTGAAGATCTTATAGAGAAATCATTTGAAAAAAAGAAATTATTAAGTGAGCGCCTATACCCATGGGATCTTGATCTAAACTCTGAAACTATTACATCTCTCGCTTTTGAGGAATAAAAAAGTAGTATATCAACAGACCAACAACGGTTATAGATGACAAAACAGCCCCAATATAGAAGTATCTTTGGGGTTTATATTCTACGATGTATCGCTCGTTCTTAAGATTTTCAAGTTCCCATCCATTAGCATATCCGTTTACCAGTTTTGCTGATTTATTTTTCATCACCCAATTTTTGTTAAATGGTTTAGATAGGGTTAGCACACCTTTATCAAAATTACTGCTATGAGGTTTTAAAATGTACTTAGTTGGGTTCACTTTTTCAACCTCAATATAAGTGTAAGTAGAGTTACCACTTACCAAGTTGTCACTGGACGATTCAATATCTTGTATTTTTGCACTTAATTCCTGAACCTCTTTTTCATTTAGTATGGCTATAGCGTTAATTGAGTTAAAGCCATTTAGATTAGACAAAGTTATTGTTGCAAACCTATTTAGTTCATTAATTTTTCCAACCTTTATCCAATCATATCTTTCGCTATTTGACATCTCATAATCTTTAAATGTTGTTATGTAAAAAGATTTTCCATCCACTTCTATTTCTATTTCGCCACCTATTCTGCTAGTCAGAACTCTTGCGTATACAGTACAGTTTTTTCTACATTGTGTTTTGGTTCTAATACTCATTGAAACGGGAACAACCACATTTGAAACGTCTGTTATTTGCAAATTTTTAATATGTAAAGTTTCTGAAGGTTCTAAAGTGTTTCTTGACCATATGCTAAAACTTGCGGATACAGCGTCTTTTGGAACGGCTATGACAGGACTTACAGTTCTGTATCTACTCGCATTGTTAACTACTGTCTTAACAATTTTTTGATCGTTGTTATAAAAATTTATCTTAAAATGGGGATCTAAATTATTGGGTATAGATGAAACAAGGGACACTTCTATAGCAAGAGCATTGTTTAAATCAAATTTAGAGCTTTTTGTTTCATGCCAAGGCCCATCAAATATAGATGTTTTTGGTTTAAAAGAAAGATCTTTTCCGTCAAAAACATTTTCCTCGTGTTCATTTTCAAAGGAGAAAGTGTATTTAAAAGGGTTTGTAGGTGTTTTAAATTTATCGTAGCCGTCTTTTGATATAACTACTCCTCGTTCATAATCAAACTGTGCTATTCTTAAGCCGTCGTTGCCAAAGAAAAAGTCAGTTTCAGCATGATTTATATTTTCAAGTGATCCTATTTTCCATGTTCCTGGAGCATCGTCGTACTTTAGAGTAGAGTAGTCATAGGGGTATATAAAATTATCTTTATATTTTTCTATTGCGTAGTCTATTGCCGGTAATTTTTCATCATATACTTGATTACTAAAACCAAAATCAGATCCCTTATCACTAAAGTTTATAATAACAGTTTCTGTCTTATCTTTAGTATTTTTAAATATGTCTAGCCCTTTATTTGTGTTTATACTACTTGTGTAGAACCCAGAGAGCCCTGTGAAAGAATTATTCCTGTAAACAGTTAGTAGGTTGGTTTCGAAAACCTTTTCTAGAGATGTTTGCAAAGTTAGCTTTTCGTCATAATTATTTTTATAAGAGTACGCATAATCTTTTCTGACTATTAAATATTTAACCCCTAAAACATTTAAAGCCCTCCCCATATCTATTGAGTAAATATTTTCCTCATTAAACATATAATTCATGTAATTTACAATATTTGAGGAGACGGTTATTGCTGGTTTTTGATAAGAAATCATATTAGAAAACCAAAATCTTACATCTTCTTCCTTAGCCCAAAGTGGTAATGGCACTCCCGGATACCAAGCGGTATTAAATTCTTCACTATCATTTTTAATGAAATCAACTACCTGTACAAAATCATTTGGAATATTTTGTGGAGTGTAATTTTTAACTAACGTGTTTCTTAAGAAAGTTACATTTGTATAAAGTATTAACAGTGTAATTACTGTTGTACCTATAACATAGATATCTTTTTTACAACTTTTAGCTAAAAATATAGATATTCCTAGGGCATATACATAAGCTACTAATGCTCCAAGTTTATCGTATTCCCTAAAAAGCCACCCCATGCTTTTAATGGGAGATTTAAACATTATTGGGAAATAGAATGAGTTTGTTATTTCGCTTGATGTAGACAAAAATATGCCCAAAACTAGAATTATTAAGAGAGATATTGATAAGCCCTTCTTTTTTATCACCATTATCATAGATACTAAAGATATAAATAGGGGTAGTATTGATGATATGTTGAACATTTCAGGTGGGATGTTTTTCATATAATCTTGAGCTGAATTAAGCCAATAACCCACTAATCTAATAGAATTGTGTAAATATGAGTTTTTTCCTATATCATTGACTATTGTTTCGGTTAAAACTGCGTCAGGAGATGACGCGTACGAAGATAGGTAAGGGAGGATCCAATATAAGCTAGAAAGTAAATAGAGGATAAAAAATACTAATGTTTGACCACTCCTAGCCAATTTTGTTCTTTTGTCAAAATTTCTATTTACGATGAAGCCGATATAAAGGGCGAAAAATAATATGGATATAAATATCAGTGTGTGGGGTGTGCCGGTAAATATAAATAAAAATATAAGGAGCGCAACAAGACGTTTAAAATTTGTTTCCTCTGAAAAATAATATTTGTAAAGTAGATAGAAAACCCCTGGTATTGTAACGGTAGAGTAGAACAAGCCAAAATGAGCTATCCTATTAGAAAACCAGTAGTTGCTGACATAATAAACCCCTCCTAAAGATGCTGCTAGAGATAGTAATATATCCTTTTTTTCGTTTCTCTCTTCATTTTTTTGCAATACTTTTAGTATCTTGTAGGTTGTATAAATGAAGATAGATAAAGAAAGAACAAAAAGACTCAAAATCTTTATTTTCACATATCCAGAGTCGTCAAAAATTCCAATGGTTTTTCCTACAGAAAAAATGCTATTAAGAAAGTAAAATATGGGCACACGTGCTTTTTCTTCCAACGCCTCCCCCTTGTCATTGCTATAAGTGTAAATGTATCTCTCATAAAGTTTACTTACATCTAGACCTTCGGTTACATCCCTAAAATATATATAACCTGGTTTGAACAAAATTATAGATACGAATACAGAAACAATAATAGTTGTTAAGATTGGAATTAGGGCAGGTTTTAATCTTTTCATCTCAAAATTATTTTAACACTTTTAGAAATTATTTAGTGTGATTAGTAGTATCTCCCCAAAGTTTCTCCCGATCCTATAGTGTTGACAAAGTGCGCAATATAAGCTATAATGTCTAATACCAATAGTTGGTTAATGACAATTTGTTGTTATATCAACCTATTTCCCTGTCTAAAAAATTTAATTTGGTTATTGTATGCATTAAAGTATGCTTATGGTAATCCAAGAAAAGAGTATATGAATAAAGTAAATAAAAAATTACTGTCTTTAGTTTCTTTAGGATTCGTCCTTGCTTTTGTCGGATCTAAAGAAGTTTTTGCTGGTTGTACACCTGTCTATGGTGGTGGGGAAATCTGTGAATATAATAACAGTTTCAAAATCACTAAAGAAGTGAGAGTAAAAGGTGATAGTGATTGGAAAGACAAGGTCACTGATGTTAAAAAAGACGACGTTGTAGAGTTCAGAATAGAGGTAAAAAATAGAAGTGATGAAGAAACAGACTCCGCCGATAGAATGAAAATGGAAGACTTTTTACCTAAAGAAATGGAAAGAGTTGGTGGTGATGATTTAACAGAAAAATGGGATGACTTTGAGCCCGGTGATACAAAGAAATTTACAATAGAGGCCAAAGTCAAATCCGGTGAATACGACAGAGAAGATAAGTTTGACAAATGTGTAGTAAACAAAGCCGAGCTAAGATGGGACGGCGCATTCCAAGGTTCTGACACTGCTACAGTTTGTTATGGTGATATAACACCAACAGAATTACCAAAGACAGGTATATTATCTGCACTAGGATTGTCGGGGTTAGGAATGTTAGTAGTAGGTATTGTTTCTAAGAAATTTAAAAAATAAATTGAAAAATTAAAGGATGGGGGTTGTATTTGCAACCTTCAAAGGCCTTTCGCTTTGGGCGGAAGGTAGAATGGTTGGGTTTGGCTTGTCCTTACGCGACCATTCTGTCTTCACGCCCAAAGTTATTATCTCATGATACAGGTAGATCAATCAACACGTTTCAAAAATATGATATTTATGACCGCATTAGTTGTCGTTGTGTTTGCAGTCATATACTTTTTATCGTACCCTAATTTTTTTGGGTTAGACTTGTCTTTATTTAAAAAAGACATTGAAAACACCCAAGGCACCGTTTTATCCATAGAAGAGCACTCAGTTTTTAAAGAAATGTCTAAGCCCATTTACGGTTTTCCAAAAAGAATAAAAATAGAATCAATTGGAGTTAATGCTGATGTTGTGAAGGTTGGTGTTGATGGAGACGGTCATTTGGAAGCTCCAGGAGATTGGAATGTTGTTGGATGGTATAAGGGTGGGGCAAGACCATCTGAAGAAGGCAACTTATTATTGAATGCGCATTATGATGATAATCAAGGACAACCTGCTGTGTTTTGGAAGTTGAAAAATATAGAGGTTGGTGATAAAGTGTCCATACTTGACAACTACGGACGTTGGTTTAACTATAGGGTTATAGATGTTTATTATGTTGATATTAATGATCCCGATAGAATTAAGATTTTTGATTCTGGGGAGAACGGTAACTCTATAATGACTCTCATAACCTGCGGGGGAGTGTGGTCTGTTCAAAGTGGTACATATGATAAAAGAATGGTAGTTAATGCAGAGCTCATTCATAGTGAATAAGAATGAGTCCTGAAGTTGGGAGGTAGCTCGGGGCAGTGGCTATCTCCCATCTTCAGGAAGTCTTGATAAACTTGGTTTCTTAGTTTATTATTTTGTAGAGTTGGAAACTTCAATAATTCTCCTCTCAAAGAAATATTTCCAGAAATGATATTTATTTTCTAAAAGTATAAACTTTCAGCGCACAGCAAATTGCTTATCGCGTTAATTTAAAATGCCTATAAAAAAGACAAAAGACGAAAAAAAAGATCCAGATAAGAAAGTAAAAAATTCATCTAGCAAAACACAGCCAATGAAAGAGTTAACCCCTGACACTGGTTCTGACGTTGTCGATTATGTTCAAGAGGATCCTGTGAGTGACTTGCCTATAACACCAATTAAAAGTGATGATGACCCAAGTATTGTAGAAAAAAGGGAATATCAAGCCCCGAAGTTGGGTAGCTATTCTGGTGGTTATGGTTACAGTGGAAGTACTATTAAAATATCAGGCATTTTAGAAGTTCTTACAGACTATGGTGTGATTAGACAAAATCAGGAGAGTAGTGCTGATGATCTTCCGAAAGATGTTTACATAAGCCACTCTCAAATTAAAAGATTTGGTTTAAGAATGGGAGACACTTTAACGGGCTTAGCCAGACCTCCAAAAGAGAATGAGAGATACCTATCCCTATTGAAGATAGAAACAGTTGGAGGCGAGGACCCAGAAAAAGCAAAAAAGAGACCTATGTTCTCAAAGCTTACACCAATATTTCCTAATGAATGGTTGAAGTTAGAAACAAAACCCGATGTGATCTCGACAAGATTAATAGATTTAATATCCCCTATTGGTAAAGGTCAAAGAGCCATGTTGGTAGCACCTCCTAAAGCTGGTAAAACATTTTTACTTTTAGATGTTGCCAACGGTATAACTACAAACTACCCAGATGTCACTCTTCTTGTAGCATTGATAGGTGAGAGACCTGAAGAGGTTACTCATTTTGCTAGAAGTGTGAAAGGAGAAGTTTTTGCTAGTAACTTTGATGAGAAAGCAGAGGAACAGACTAGAATATCTGAACTTTGTTTAGAAAAGGCAAAGAGGTTGGCTGAAACAGGTAAGGATGTTGTCATTCTTATGGATTCAATTACAAGATTGGCTAGGGCTTATAATATGGTTGCACCTCCATCTGGTAGAACTTTGACGGGTGGGTTTGACCCCGCGGCCCTATATCCCGCAAAACATTTTTTTGGCGCTGCCAGAAATTTAGAGAATAGTGGTAGTTTAACCATCATAGCTACAGCTTTAGTAGATACGGGTTCTAGAATGGATGATGTCATATTTGAGGAGTTTAAAGGTACTGGAAATATGGAATTGAGATTAGATAGGTCTTTGGCTGAAAGGAGAATATTTCCAGCTATTGATATAAAAGGTAGCGGTACAAGACATGAAGAGGTTTTGTTTGACACAGATACATTAGAAAAAGTTTATAGACTTAGAAGAATGGTAGACTTATTGGAGGATAGGGATGCCACACCTTTGGTAATAGATCAATTAAAGAAATCTAAAGATAACAAAGAATTCTTAGATACCTTAAATAAAGGTGGGGTCTAACAAATATACGCCTCTGATTTGCCACACGCCTCTATTGTTGATAGAATTTAGCGTCTGAATGTGAAGTTTACCTGTCGTATAATTTATTTACATGGAAATAGGTATAAAGCGCCCTTCATCTAAGAGGTTTTTCCAACTTAGTTTTGAGGGCTTCAAGCCCGCTGGGCGCAATAAAATAGAACAGTTCTTTTTATCCTGGTGGGGGTTTATAAAATCTTTAAGTTCCTATTTGATTAAGAGAGTTTATTCTCTGTTTGTATTTATAGCCCGATTATTCTCATTGATCCTGAAAATACCTCACGAGCTAAAATCATTTCTAACAAAAAAACTTATATGGTCCAGAGGGCGTTTAGGCAGGAGTATAGCCACATGGTTTGTTATGTCCTTTTCATTTTTGGTTTTTATTGTTGGAGAATTATTTAGTAGCTCTCCTTTGGTAATAAATAAATCTGTTAGTGCCGATTATTTAGAAAGTTCTCCTGATATCATCCCAAAAAAGGAAGTTACTTTAACATCTCTTCCCGAAGGCAGGTCGAGGAACCAACCTTTTTCTTATACTATCCAACAGGGTGATACTCTTTACTCAATTGGTAATCAATTTAAAGTTTCAATTGATGCATTAAAGTATATTAATAGTTTAAATGACTCATCCGTACTAAGTGTGGGTAAGGAGATAACAATTCCCCCGGTATCTGGTTTAATACATACTGTTAAAAGTGGTGAGACCTTGAATTCCATTGCCTCTGATTACGATGTTCCTTCCCAAGCAATTGCAGATTTTAATTATATTTTAGATACAGGTAAGCTAGCTGTAGGGACAGAATTAGTAATACCTGGTGGAAAAGTTCCTGTTGTTGCACCACCTGTTGTATCTTATGTTGGAGCTACCCCTACATCTCAAGGTCAGGGAACGGCCTCCCCAAATAAAGGTTTTTGTTCTTGGCCCACCACTGTATATTTAATTACCCAGTACTACTCTTGGTACCATAATGGTTTGGATGTTGCATCAAGTAGGGGAGCAGCAATGCCTCCAATTTTGTCTTGCAGATCCGGTACCGTTGTTAGGGCGGGTTGGGATCCATTTGGTTTGGGTCTCCACGTTATCATTGATCACGGCAGTGGTTACCAAACTGTTTACGGACATTTGAGCAAACTTGATGTAAGTTATGGTGATAGTGTGGATAGAGGAGAAAGAATAGGTTTAATGGGGAGCACTGGTAGATCTACAGGACCTCACGTTCACTTCATGGTTAAATACAACGGTGTAGCACAAAACCCACTTGATTACACACAATGACATTATTTGTCATTAAAGTAGTGAATTTTCATTTTTTATGATATTAATTAACGTAGTATGGTTGATATTGTTGATATAAAAATAAAAGCTGGGAAAGGAGGAGATGGTAACGTCTCTTTTATACACGAGAAATATGTAGCTAAGGGTGGTCCTGATGGAGGAGATGGTGGAAATGGGGGAAGCGTTTACTTTGTTGCTGATAACAATATGTCTACACTAATAGATTTTAGATCAAAGGCGGTGTTTGAGGCAGAATCCGGGCAAAGAGGCGGGTCAAAAAACATGTTAGGTAAATCTGGTGAAGATTTAAAAATCAAAGTTCCTATGGGAACTTTGATTTACGAAATAGAAGATGATGAAGATGCGAGTTCTAATAAAAGGTACATATTAGTTAGTGATTTGATAAATAATGGTGATGAGTTTTTAGTTGCAAAGGGTGGTATAGGTGGTAGAGGTAACATTAATTTTAAAAGTTCTCGAAACAGGACTCCGGTTCAATACACACCTGGGACGAAAGGGGAGGAGAAAGATATTAGATTGGAAATAAAGATGATAGCTGACGTAGGTCTTATAGGATCTCCAAATGCTGGAAAAAGCACGTTACTTAACAGTTTGACAAATGCTAATGCAAAGGTTGCTAATTACCCATTTACGACTCTTTCACCAAACTTAGGTGTGCATAAAGTAAATAAAGATCACAATATAATTATTGCTGATATACCCGGATTAATAGAAGGAGCATCTGAGGGTAAAGGATTGGGAGAGGATTTTTTAAGACATATTGAGAGAACAAGAATACTGATTCATATAATTGATCCGATGAATGGTTCTAGCGAAGATCTTGTTTCAAACGCCTTGGAAGAATACAAAATAATTAGAAAAGAGGTTGAGAATTACGGAAAAGACGTAGATAAAAAAACTTCCATTGTAGTTATAAATAAAATAGATGTGACGGAGATTAGGGAAGTGCTCGAAGACATTAAAAGAGAGTTTGAAAAAATTGGAATATCTGTTTTTGGTATATCCTCAGTAACAGGGGAGGGTGTTAGGGATTTAATTAATAAAGTTGTGTACGCTTTGGAAGATATCCCAAGAAATACCTTTTTTGAGGCCAAAAAGGTTGTGAAAAGGTTCAATATCGAAAATTTACCTAATAGGAGAATTGTTTTTGATAAAGGTAGGATATTGAAGAAAGAGGGGAAGATATAAATCATTGGTGGACCGTAGGCGCAACTTCGTTGCTTGGTACAGTCTCTACCGATGTCTAAGTTCGCTTTGCTCACTAAGTCATTGGTGGACCGTACCGGATTCGAACCGGTGACCTCTTCCATGCCATGGAAGCGCTCTACCAGCTAAGCTAACGGCCCCTGCTACAAACCTTGTTAATTTTCAAATATCTCAAGCTCGCCTAAAGTCTCGCTTTACAACTTTACCTATTTTCTTCTAGTGCGCTAGCTTCGGTTATCGTTCCACTTACAACAGAAGCTAACGGCCCCTGCTACAAACCTTGTTAATTTTCAAATATCTCAAGCTCGCCTAAAGTCTCGTTTTACAACTTTGTTTATTCTCTTTAAGAACGCTAGCTTCGGTTATCGTTCCACTTACAACAGAAGCTAACGGCCCCTGCTACAAACTTTATTGATTTTCAAATATCTCAAGTATTTATGAATGTTTCCCTAAAACAATCTTAGCAATCTTATCATATATTTGTTTCAACAGCATTACAAAAATCGAGAAAGCCCCGCGTTTTGCGGGGCTTTCCATTTCCATTTACCTACTTATATTATCTTTGGACAGGTTGGGTACCTGCGGGTTGCACAACATTGGCTGGTTGGGTCGTTCCTGTATTTACGTTTTGTGGCTCTGCCTGTGTTGCTGGTTGGGTTGTCCCAGTTGTAGGTAGGACATTTGGATTAATTTCTGCAGGCTGTTGTTCTGTTACATTTGTAAGTGGTTCCTGATCTTCTGTAGCGTTCTCAACCCCTGTAAGTCTCTCAACTGTTGGTTTTTCTTCTTGAGCTGGTTTTATCATGGCCGCAACGTTCTTAATCTCGTTATCTAAGACTTTTCTATCTTCAGAATCTTCTGGTAGTAACAACTTTGTTATTTCTAACTCGTTTTTAGCTTGAGCGTATTCCCCAAGGGCTACTAAAGATAGAGCAAAGTTATATCTAGCGTTTGCGTAGTCTGGCTTTAGGGTTACAGCTTGTCTAAATTGGTTTGCAGCTGATAAATAATCTTTACCAGTAAAGTAGACCCCACCAAGATCTAATCTTAATCTAGGATTAACAGGATCTAATTGTATTGCAGTGTTATAAGCACTTATTGACCACTCATATGCATTTTGGGCTACATTTATCAAGTTTTGATAAATCTGCGCTCTCGTTATCCAGTTGGCTACATTAAGGGGTCCTACCTGTTCAGTGGCTGTTCTAGAGCTTTGAAGTGCTTGTTGTATTAGAGCTTGAATATCTTGCCTGTCTTTGTCAGTTAATTCTTGAGGATCTTTTGATGCTAATGCCATTGCTACTGTCATATTGACCTTAGCAAAAGAGTCAAAGTAAGTATCCCTATTTGGGTTGAAATTACTAGCCGATATCTGGTATCTATAAGCATCTGCAATTCTATTATCAGAAATAGCGTTTATAGATTTTCTCATGTAATACTCCCCTAAATATATTCTGACACTTGAGTATCCGATATAAATTGCGAGTGCAAATGCAGGTATAGCTAGTAAATATTTGGTATAAGATCCTGTTATTACAGTTTGATCTTCTGGAGATGAGATAGACGCCAATCCTGTAACTTCTAATGTAACGGGTTTAGTGAGATTAGAGTTAGGGTCTGAAAATACGTTTGACCCTATTAGAAGACTCAGAGATGTGAACAATAAAAACACGTTTAGGATTGTTGCATGAGTTAGCAAGAAAGACGCTGTAATCATTAATACTAATACTCCGGAGATCATCACCATACCCTCGTTATCAGAGCTTTTCCTTGATTTAAATACAAGAAACACTGTGTAGATGCTTAATAGAATTCCTACGGCTGTTCCTATCACACCAGTTGTGCTTAAAACATTGAATAACTCATTGTAGGGTTTATCAAATGTATTTCCCCAATATATGGTTCTATTCATTGATAATGGTTTATACCTAGAAAAATTAAGATGAAAGGTGCTGGGGCCTGTCGCTAACCAAGGGTAATCTCTTATAGTGGATGTAGATATAGCCCAGCTTTCTCTGACTGGAAGAGACATTTCACCGATGTAGTCAGTATCTACAAGTACTTTTCTTGTGGTAGGTATCAGAACTAGAGCTAATATAGGGGCAAAAATCCCTACAAGTTGGATTATATTTAGATTTCTACTGCTAGCCCTTACTGAAGGTTTTGTGTAGAAGAACAGTGTTGCTAAACCTAGAGCTAAAAGAACCCATCCAAGAACAGTTCCTGTTATTGCAACAAAATAGAAATTTATAGCAGTTGCTAGAACCAAACCTGTTTTTGCAAGTGTTTTCTCTTCATACATGGAGAGTGCTATGGATACAACTACTGATAAAGTAGCTATTAAAATCGCATCCTTTATAGATCCAGTTAATGAAAAATTCTGGAATCTGTAAAAAGGCGATCCACTTATAAACACGTTGTAGTAACTTAATATAGAGATGAAAGAGGAGATAGTAGATGTTAAAACGAGCGCGTTAAGTGCTAGTTTAACAACTTTCTGGTCTCTGAACGAAGGTGTGCTTAAATAGAAATAGACCATCATAACTAAAAATGCTGCTAGTCCAAGCCACCTTCCTTGTTGACCGAATACACTGTCGGTTTTACTAACGGAAAATATAGTTGATATAAGTATTGTTATAGCAAAAGCTATCAAGGGCTTATCAACTGAGGATTTTATGATCTCAAGCTTCTCTCCCTTTATCGTTTTTACACCCCAAATGACTAATAAAGCCATAGTTAGGATGATAATCAGAGCGAGCTTATTAAAAGAGTAGAACTCTGATGTTATAGGAAGAAAGAAAATTGGTACTAATAGGATCGCTATCAAAGGTATTATTTTCGATACTTTTTCAAGCACCGATGTTTTTAAGCTAAATTGTTGCATGTATTAAGTCTATTATCAATTCCAAAGGTTTGTCAATAGGTGTTTCTCGTTACGGGAATACATGCCTAAATTGTTATTGTGACAACCACCAATTAAACTCCACGTTGTTAGACACGGGTGTATCTAGTTCTACCAGAAAACCTTTTTGCTCTTCAATTTTAGATACCCAATATCTAGTTGCTGGAGAGTAGTTTTGTGTGAATGTGATGTATACTTTTGAATTTGGTTTGACAGTATTTATGTCAACAAAAACCTTATTTCGATTTTTGGGTATAAAAGCTGTTCCATCACTGTAAATTTGCTTTAAATTCTGAGTTTCTCTTATTAATACATCTTTGGTCTTTCCAAGTTTTATAGCACCTATTTCATTTGCAAATATAACGATAAGGATAACTAATATGGAGTAGAGTGTGATTTGTTTCCTTATTTCAGGTGACCTAAGGTAAGTGCTAAGACTCTCTTTTTTACTTTTATTACTAAGTTCTTTAGATATAGTTTCATTATTAGCACCTTCAGACTTCAATTTTTCTATTAACAAGAGTGAGTCTATAGATGATGTCGGATAATGTCCCTTAATTTTTCCTTGCTTATCAGCTCTCCTTGTCATGTGTGGGAGCCACCCTATTTTTGTGTAATATCTTAATCTGTTGTATGGATCACCACTTCCAAAATTAACACCTTTACTTTTTGCCTGTTTTATTAATTTATCAATACTAATATATTCATCCATTTTAATTTAGTGGGGCAGAAAATAAAAAGCGTAAATTTATACAGAATCTATATATAAAATTATACACATTATTGGTTGGTGGACACAAGGGGGTGTATTTTCTACTCAAATTAGATTTTCAACTGTTGATGTATTTTTAAAAAATAATAAATTTTTGTAATGGCGGGTTGGGTGAGCATATCTGATTGTGAATATCCAGAGATTTTAAAAAACTCACCCAACCCGCCAAAGATATTGTTTTATAAAGGAAACTGGAGACCTGAAATATTTAATAACTGTTTAGCTGTTGTTGGGAGCAGGAAAATGAGTTTATATGGAAAAAAGGTTGTGTCAGAAATTATTTCTACTCTATCTAAGAAAATTACCATTGTGTCAGGTTTCATGACGGGAATAGATATGGAAGCACATACACAGGCATTAAATTTTGGATTAAATACCATCGCAGTAATGCCTTGTGGAATAGATTTAGTGCACCCAAGAGGTAATGAGAGTACTTACAAGGCAATACTAAATGAAGGGGGTTTAATTACGTCAGAGTATGACGGTACATTCCAACCTAAAATATGGACGTATCCACGTAGAAATAGGATAGTTGCTGGTTTAAGCAAAGCAGTTTTGGTGGTAGAGGCCTCCATCAACAGTGGGTCTTTGATAACGGCAAAGTTGGCTAATTCTTGTAACAGAAAAGTTTTTGTTGTACCTGGAAGTATTTTTAGTAG
>Ga0208459_1002513_pt1 | contig 15331 bp, 15 predicted proteins | sample AD_UKC087_MetaG_FD_184433 | JGI IMG/M metagenome (GOLD analysis project Ga0208459, IMG submission 184433) | Active sludge microbial communities of municipal wastewater-treating anaerobic digesters from USA - AD_UKC087_MetaG (SPAdes) (version 2) | ecosystem: Engineered > Bioreactor > Anaerobic >... | reverse complement strand
TGGAACCTCCCAGGGATTTCGATCCTCTACATATGGAAGTTCTTTGTTGTATTGAACTATTGATTGAGGCATGTCTATCTAATTTTTATTTCATAAACCTGTGAGGTGTCAATTCCAAAAATGTCAATGATTTTTACAAAAACTTTATAAGTACCTGGAATCTTGTATTCATAGTCAGCAGTGAGTTTTAGTTTTCGCTCTTGCTTGGTACGGTAGCTAGTCCATCCATTATTAAAAGTATCATTTTGAAATTCAAAATCCACTGCCCAGTAATCAACCCAATCACTCCATTTCTTTATACTTGCTTTTACTTCTATTGGAACCAGATCGGTATGTGGAATAACAAAATCTTCAAGTTTAACTTTGATTTTCAGCCCTTTGGTTTCCATAGTTGTTTTAAAATAAGCTAGCTCAAAGAACTTTATATCACTCGTACCCGATGCCTGCGGATCAATAGCATCCATAGGTATTATCCGAAGCTTAAGACGAACCCCCATTTGTTTTGCCACTTCCTGTATGGCATCATTTAATCCCATTTCCCATTCCCATCCTAGTATATGTAGTTCTTTCATGGCCATCTCTTTAGTTTCTTTCAAAGCGTCAGTTACTTCCTGGATGGTTACCGGTGAATCTACTGCACCAATGTAAACTAATGCATTTCCCTTTTTACCATGAATATGTGAAGATCCGGAAATTGGTTCAGCAGAATAAAGTTTAAGGATAAAAGCAAGGTATTCATATAAAGCTTGTTTTTCATCCTTTTTGCCGAATGCTTTTACCTGCCAGAATTGCCTTTCATATTTTCCGAGGTTCAATATTTCAAATGGTTTTGCCTTTTTACCATGTTTTTTATCAGCATCTGAGATGCATTTACTATACTCTATTTCAAGGAATCTTTTGCGTGTCGTATGAATTGCATATCTTCCAATGTCTACACCTATCCACCTTCTATTTAGCTTCTCAGCGACAGCCAAGGTTGTTCCGCTCCCACAGAAAAAATCTGCGATCAAATCACCTTCATTTGTTGAAGCTTTAATTATCCTGTTTAAGAGACCTTCAGGTTTTTGTGTTGGATATCCAATTCTCTCAGTACCAATTGGACCAATTTGAGGTAATTTCCAAACATCATTTAAAGAAACACCTTCACTTTTGTAAATTTTATAGGGTTCTATATCCCTCCCTCTCTTCCAATAAAATTCTTTACCATCATTATCAAATTCCCATTTATGATATTTGAGAGTAGTTTCTTGATATTCCTCAAAAAGTTGGTTGAAAGTATATTTATTAGTAACTGAGTATTTCAAAATATTATCATGCATCCTTTGGAAGTCATTTGACCTAGCTGTATATCTGAAATAACTCCAAATGATTTCATTACGAAAATTATCACTACCAAATATTTCATCTGCCATAAGCTTGATTAAGGGATTCATTCTCCAGTCTAAATGAATATAAATTGATCCCTTTTCAGAGAGCAGATCTTTCATTAGAGTAAGTCTCTCATACATCATCTCAAGGAAAGAATCAGTTCCTTGACCCCAAGTATCCCTGTAAGCTTTTTCTTCTATAATAGAATGTTCTTTATGAATAACTTCTCCATGCTCACCAATTTCAATATCAACGGTGAAATCTGCTCCAGTTGCAAAAGGAGGGTCAATATAAATGAGATCTATTCCTCCGGCAAACTTTTCTAATAAACTACTCATAACAAATTTATTATCACCCCAGATAAGTTTGTTTTTCCAACCTGCTTCAAAGGTGTTTCCTTCGTCTCCTTTCCAATAATCAAACAAAGTGGATTGATGAGCATCAACACTTCCTTTTTCAATGCGAGGCTCATTAATACTTTCAACGATTTGAAAAGGGAAAGGACCGGGCTTTTCCACAGGTACTAATTTGCCTTCATCATCATATTTGCCTCTCCAAACAAGTTCTGTTTTTTTTATTTCTAATTTACCCATATCATTCATTGTAATATATTGATTATTTAACTTCTATACGGCAGTAATGTTTAAAGTCACATTCCTTGCATACTCTGGTTTTATCAGGTATGGTTTTTATTTCAAAATCCTTATCAATAATGCATTTTGCTACTTCATCAAAGTGACTTCCTGCTGATTTGACTAGTTGTTCATCATAATCTATCTCCATTAAAGCATCTTTGCGGTCTTCTTCAGCAGTCCAGTATATATAAAGTCTATCAGGATCTTTTCTATATCTCTCCTTTAGTATATGTGCATATATGTGCAATTGATACTTGTATTTCAGCATTATTTTGTCCGAAAGATCGGGCTTTTGCTGTGTTTTAAAATCGAGAATTTCAAGCTTATTGTCCTTACCTAGAAGCAAATCAACCTTCCCGTTGATGATATAATCATCTTTTTCATAGGAAACGTCTACTTCTGTCTCAATTACACGACTTAAAAGATCTTTATTCTTCTGAAAATAATTTATTGCATGACGCAAAGCTCCTTCTTTAGGCTGAGGACCTAACGGTCTGTGCCCGTTTGCCAGTAATCCCAGGTAATTGTTTTCAAAATCAGCTGCTATTATCTTTTCATTTACTCCTTCACCGTCAAGAATTCTTCGGTGCAAATCTTCAATAGTCTCATGTACCAACGTTCCAAATAATACCTGCCCGGTCCTGCTGGGTGTAAATTCATATTCCTTATAATAAAGATACTGTCTCGGACATGTCTCGTACACATTTATATGAGAAGTAAGGGATAACGTCTTTTTTGGAATAAATGGAGCTTTGGATTGAAACTTTTGAGCTTTGAGAGTCTCCCGTTTCACATGAGGCCATTGATCAAGTCCTTCCCATACAGAGGTGAATAAATCTTTTGGTGAACTAGATGAGGAAAGAACAAGGAGTTTTTGAGGTCGTGAAAAAGCTACATAAAATAAGCGTGCATGATCGAACTGGGTAATACGTTTCTCAGGTTCAAATGGCTCCCTCCTATAAAAAGAAGATAAAAGCCGATCGGTTTGTTTATTGACACTAAATTGCTTATCAAGAGAAGTTACAACTACTACCGGAAATTCCAATCCTTTCGACTGGTGAATTGTCATTATCTGAACATATCCCTTGGGGATGGGATTATTTTTGTCCTCAAATTCGTTCTGACCTGAATTAAAAAGCAGATTAAAAAAACTATTGAATAATTTATATTTCAACGCGACTTTATTATTCCCTGTAATTACAGGTACTCTGTAATAATTCATAAATGAGCTGATCAAAGCTGTGAATTGAGATAAGTTTCTTGAAGCGTTCTCATCTTTCAGGTATTCAGTAAACGGGGAATAAGCAAACAACTGAAATGGTATATCGGATGGGATTTCATCAAGACTTTCACCAATAATCAAACCTTCAATATGCTCATTCATTCTCCTTATATAAGCTCCAAGTGGAGATGACGCATATCTACCGATGAGTTTTATTCCTTCATAGATTATTTCTTTGTGTGAATAATCGTCCAGATCTTCACCTACAAAGTTGAATATCAGGGCAAAGCAGGCTATAAGGACTTTTATTTCTTCATTTTCAAAATAAGCTTTTGCCCTTGGACAGAATGCTTTTATATTCCTTCTATTTAACGCTTCAATAAATGGCCCACTATATTCAAGCATCACGCTTCTCATCAGTAAAGCAACATCGCTCGGATCATTAATGATCTTATTCTTAAGCAGATATTCAACCATATCTGCAAATCTTTCGGCTTCTTGTCCCAAAGTATCTACCCAGATGCAAAAGACTGCAGGATAATCAGGGGAGATAGTTGATCTTGCTGGTATTACCTCTTTATCGGGATAACGGAATTGAATCAAGCTCTCTGGATTGGCCCAGTCAATGTTCTGAATGAAAGCGTTATAATGTTCAATAATTACTTTATGTGATCTATAATTTTCAAGCAGTTTTATCCTCCGGCAATCTTCAAAATGTGTCTCAAATTCAAGAATATTTCTAACAGTAGCACCACGAAAACGATATAAAGCCTGATCCTCATCTCCAACAACTGTAAGGTTATTATGGGGCTTTACGAGTGACAGAGCAATCTGTTCCTGTATATAGTTAGTGTCCTGATATTCATCAATTAACAGGTATTTTATCTTTGAGGCAATTTTATCTCTTGTGCCGGAATCCTGAAGCAGGTCATAGAATATCCTTTGCTGAAAGGAGAAATCAACTCGGTTATGTTCTATTAAAAGATCTCGATATATTTTATATGCTTCACCAATCTGAATTAAAAACGCATCTCCTTTTTCTATTAAGATATCAGGATCAATAAGTTCTTCTGTAATTTTATCAAAAAAGCCTTTTATTCTCCCGATAGTATCCCATTTCCCTTTCCACTTTCCAAAAAATCTCTCCCCGTCATTAAATGGCTCGATAATAAGATCGAAGTACTCGTTAATAAAAAGAGAGCATGTTAACTCATCAAGTACTATGTAGTTTTTCTTAAGAGGTGTGTTTTTGATGAACTTAATATTAAACTGATCACAAATACTATGTATCGTGCCTGTAAGCAATTCATGCAAGTTGATTTTTTCATCCAATTTTCTGGCGAATAGGCTAAGCCGGTCTCTTAGTTCAAAAGCAGATTTTTCAGTGAAAGTCGTAAGGATAATTTCAGAAGGTTTCGCTTTGCCAGAAAGGATCAGATATAGAGTCCTTAAAACTAAAGTGTATGTTTTACCGGTTCCCGGTCCGGCAATAATTAAAGTCGGTCCTTCAACATCAAAAACTGCCTTTTGCTTTTCTCTGTCATTTCCAAGATCAAAAGTGTCAATAAACTTATGTTTTAAATCGTCCATTCGTTAAATTATCTTGTTTTCCCTGAAACTGAAATAATTATCATTTGACACTATCAGATGGTCATAAATCGAAATATTTAAAATCCTGACAGGTATTTCAATTGCTTTTGTGATGTTTTTATCCTGTTCCGAGGGATGAGGATCTCCATTTGTGTGATTATGAAGAAGCAAAATTGAACTTGCGCTATTTCTTATTGCTGTCTCGATGACCTGTCTGGGGTAGACGGTCGTCTTATCCTGCAATCCCCTTGAAATTAAATCTTCCTTGATGACTGAATTTTTACTATCAAGAGAGAGAAGCCAGAATTCCTCATGTTTGTTGTATCCAAGCTTAGTTTTACAGTATTTAACCAGGTCAGTGTTGGAGACTGAAATGGGGTTTTGTACTGCTTGTTCCTTTTGGTAAAGTAATGATACTTCTTTAATAAATTTCCTCAGGGTCAATGCCTTGTCCTTGAAATAGGGGATTTTTGCCAGTTCCTTTTCATCCGCATCAAAGAAACCTTTTATTGTTTTAAACTGGCCGATAGCCTGTTTGGCAGCAGCTTTGACATCCCTCTGGGGAATTACGAATGTCAAAAACAGTTCTATAACCTCATAAGATTGCAGAGATTCAATACCATAGTTATTCAATCTGGACCTTAGTCTTGTCCGGTGGTCAATGTAATGAGGGCCTGATTTTGCGATATTGTCACTCATGCAATGAAAATAAACTCTCTAAGATAGTGATTTAATAATGTTGCAGCAAAGAAAGCTCACTTCTCATTTTGCGATCGATCCTTATTACGAAACACAATTCTTGAATCCATCTAATACCTTGTAAATATTTTTAAAAAAATTAAGTCCGATAAAAACCCCGGCGAGATTTTGCTCTATAAGGGGTACATAAATAATATTTTGCTATGAAAATGACTGAGATTTTAAAACCGAAATCAGAAAGCGAAATCTGGGATGGCATGACCAGATTATCCACGAATCTATTGCTATTTACCTGTGCCAGAGCTGGATTTATGCCAGGTGTCAAAAAAGCACTGGAACAAGGGGCGGATATTGATTACTTCATGGATTTCTGTGGAAAAACTGCCCTAGCAGCTGCCTCTGAAGAAGGACAATTTCATGTGGTAAGATACCTGCTTGACAAGAATGCATCTGTATGTGATCTTTCTTTAATAGGAGCATTCGACAAAATGGATTTGTTCAAAATGATGCTGGAAAGGGTAAATATTAAAGAATGTGACGGCTTAAGGTTAGCATTGGAAGTTGCAGAGGGTGAGGAAAAATATGAGATTGTTAATCAAATCCGTGAAAGAATTAAACGGGGTTAGTTTCACTTTTGCAAATAGTGAAACAACCAATCTTTGCGCAATGCATTGTATATCAATTATAAATTGCTTACTAAAGAGAGGGTGATCAGATTTTAGTTTCACTTACCCCATATCTGAGATATTTCTGAAACCTAATGGAGTTCTTATTTAACCCATGAGGAAGGGATATTATTAACGTCCCAGGGATTCTTTTCAGGATTTGTTTCTTTTTGCCTGCTCGAGTTCGTTAATAAAAACGTTCATATTGGAAGAAGGATTATTAAATAATATCAGGTGAGAAGCTCGTTCACAGGCTTTTGTAAGATTTTCTGTCAGTTTGACCTCAAGGTTTTTATCAATAACTCCTTTTTGATATGAATTTTTATTCCTTTTACTTAATTCTCTGATGCAGTCCTGTGAGCTGATAGATGCTGTCTGGTTTTTATAATGTAATAAAAACCATAACTCCATGGAGGGAGTTGATGCAATCAACGTTGCAGTACTAATTCCTCTTAACCGGTCAAGAATTTCCGGAACATCGGCGTCGTATATTAAAAAATCCTTATCCTTTTCATGGGTTGGCTTACCTCTCTTGTATTCTCTGATGAAGCGATCTGTAATTCTGTTGCCTACTATCTTTGAAACAATATCTATGGGGATGCGGTACTTTGACCTTAAACAGGATATATAGGCTTCTTCAGTCTTTCCTTCACAAAAAACCCAGAAATGAGGATTTATTTTTTTGCCTTTTGATGCTGAACGTTTCCTAGCCATTAAATAAAGTTTTTAATTTCTCCTGTGAGTCATTTATTAATGGCACGGCATCAAAACGTCCCTGCAAATAGGCTTTTTCCAAATCCATAGTATCCCGAAAATCACTATAATCATATAGTGAATATAAGTCTGTAGAACCATCGTCATTTTTATTTGCGAAAAAAATCTGGTCTTTTCTGAACTTCTTTAAGTCTAAAAACTTTGTGTTATGAGTTGTACATATAAGCTGAGCCTTTTCACCACTCCTGAAAATGTTAAAAATATACTCAATGATCTTAGGGTGCAGACTATCTTCAATTTCATCAATTAAAAGTACCTTGTTATTCTTTACAACATCAAGTATGGTAAGCATGATAAAAAACAACTTAATCGTACCCTGAGATTCCTCTGATAAAAAATCGAATGCTATATCAGGTGAAGCTTTGTGATAAGTTTTTATTTGTAAATGGTCTTGCACGACATCTTCAACCTTCAGAGTCATACTTGTCAGATCGGCACTGATGTTTTTTCCCGGTTTTTTGAGAGTCTTTATTCTTACGTCTATAATATCACTGTCTGCAATTTTTAGAGCTTCAATAAGCTGCTGCTTATTTTGATTCGAAAGTGTTTCTATCGTTGAAATACCAAAACCAACATACTGCAATATGAACCTGCTATGAAAATAAGTAAAAATCTCTTTGGCAATCTCCCTGTCCATCTGGCTCGCCCTGGAAATATACAGGGTCTTTTCCGATGTATTTTCAGCCACATCCAAGGGTCTTTTTATCTGGTCTCCAAAGGAATATTTTTCTTTCTTGGTTTTGCCTGTTCGTTCATCACGGGTAAATATTTTAGTTATTCTGCCCTTGGGATAATAATACAGGCTTTCAGTTAAAATCTTAAATCGGGTAAATGAAAATGAGTACTCATATTCGATGCCAGCACTGATAAAGCGTATAAAATAATTGCTGGGTTTATTATCGTACCCATTAAATTTAAAAGGTTGAAAATTGTAAACAGTATTTTCATTATGCTTATGAGATTCGAATACCATCGCATTACAAAATCTGATTGCCTTAATAATGTTGCTTTTCCCCGAGGCGTTTGCCCCGTAGATTGCAATAGTCTTTAAAATGCTTGTGTCATTTTCAGTAAAAATATTATCAGCAAGAGCTTTAGCGTTTGCTGATTTAATGGTTGCCGCCCGGAAGTCAAGTGTAATTTCGTCCTTAATGGAGAAAAGATTACCTATACGTATTTCTAAAACCATCTTAAGGCCTGTTTTTGTAAATATTTTACAAATATATGCATTAAAAGCGAATGTCGTGCCATTTAATTGTCATTTTTAAAGAATTTTTCAGTAATCCATGATTCATAGAACAAGGTGGCTTTTCGTAAAAAGGCCTCGAATTAGGGTATCAACACTTAACCGCTTCCTTCAATGACATTGTTTTATCTCACTGTAAATGTTTATATTAGCTTTCAGAGTAATAATTATTTTAATATGGCACATGAAATTTTAAAACCACTATCAGATGAAGAATTAAAGGTCAGGGTGGGTGAATTCGTTAATTCATTCATTGACCTGAACAAGAAAAATAAGGCATCGCTTGATGAACTGAAAGAGAGTTATCACGATGCTGATCTTATGTTATATCATATTCTAAAGGGCAGTAATGGCATTGTTGACAGCACAAGACTTCTGGATATATTACTGACACTTGTTATAAATTACATGCTTGAAAATGATATGACAGATGGCCGAATAAGCTCCATTAGTGAACCGGACAAAAGATTCATATGCTTTCTGGCAATACTTTTGACAAAATATGCCGAAGGCCAGCAGGGACCAAAAAAAGAAGAGTGGATTAACAAGGTCATTGATGCAGCTCTCCGTAAAAAATGGTATGAGTAAAAGTTGCTTGTTCAGATGTCAGAATAGAATGAAAAATATTTTTAATAAATCAGACCCTGCAGCCAGTCTGTGCATATAATAATAAAAATTATTATGGAAAATGTATTTGCTGTCATGGAAGAAAGGCTTGCTGGAATTGAGGAGTTATTAAATACCGTACTCGCCAGACTGGATGGTCTTGAAAGGCCAGATGAAGAGGTAATCGGTGACCTTGAGGATTGTGCTAGCTGGATAAAAAAATCCACATCCACAGTTTATAAATATGTCTCGAATAAGCAGATTCCTCATATCAAGAATGGTAAGAGGGTCCTGTTTAATAAGAAGGAGATTTTTGCCTGGCTTAATTCCGGGGCCAGAGGTACACTATCTGACTTCAGGGCTGAAATTGATCAGGATCTGCACGACCTGGTTAAGAACAGAAAGAGAGCATAGCCATCTTTTTCGTTACTTCCCTATTATACATACAGCTCTTTTTATCCCGGAATCTGGCTGATAAGCTATATTACTTCTGTACTTATACTTATCATCCTGATTTCAGGATGCTTATCTATTTTTAAGGAAGATAAGCCGGGCATTTCACCATCAGGAGTCCCGTTTCTTTTCTCCATTTTTTATCGTCTTTCGGTTACTCTTTCGAGGATTCCGGTCACCTGTTGAGAAGAGCTACACTCAGAGCAGGGTTTTTTGAAAGACGGATGGTCCCTACCGGATTCTTTGTTATGAATGACTAATTTTCAGTGAGGGGATTTCTTAGCATTTCTATATAGCAATCAGCCAACCCCCGGTTTCTCTGCATTATTAACATAATGTTACGGGTCCTGCACTGTAGCAATACTATATTATATTTTCGACAGTTTCCCTCTGCCTACTCCTTAATCCCTTTCGGGTTTATCACACACAAAGAACCTCCAGGCATTTTAATTCAGGTTTTTCCTACCCTGAAGTCCTGGACTTAAAAAAACAGACCCACCGGAAAAGAGAAAGTAATCCAATGGGTCTTAAAAAATCGTTATTTAAACTTTCACCTTTTAATATATATCTGCAGACAGAAAGGTTATTTATCAAGAAATTCAGTAAAGTGAGTTTAAGATAGGTCCTATTAGATGAATTGTTATGTAGATTTCCTCAATGGTAGTAAACTTTATTAATTACCAATATCTAAGAAAGAAACAGGCCTAATATTCTCAATTAACCCTAGAATAAGGTGATTTAGTCTCAGAAATTGATACTTCAGTCAACTCATCTTAAATTATTATATTGTATTTAATAGGATATATTAAAAATATTTCTATCTTTGCTGAGTAAATTTTATCATTATGGAGCAGAAAACATATCTCGCGTTAATCAAACACATCACGAATGCACTTCAAACAATTCATTCGGATTATAAGAAAAATGGTGTTATTGAAAGTCTTAAATTCTATGATGGTCAAAATATACTTACTTATGGATATCTGCGTAAACTGATTGAAATGGGAGTACTTACTAATATTGGAAACAGTAAAAAGACATCCCGTTATCAGTGGACTGGAGGTGATAATCCAGATTATGAAGAACTTGCGATAGAGGTTATCGATTACAAGCTTCAAAAATCCGAAATGCCTGAAAAGGAGAAAAGAATAAACATTCTAAGCGAAAAAACACGAATAGATGCTATTATAAGTATTACAATCAGGCTTCAAAAACTAGGTCTCTCCGAGCAAGAGATTAAGGAGGAGGTGCCTAAGCTTCTAAACGCGTTTTCAACTTAAATACAATTGTCGTTTTATTATAAAATGGAGTTTTTATGCTCAAATGTGAAATATATTAAAAACAAATAAAATTTAACAAGATGAAAAAGTCAAAAGGAACTATAAATGAAAACACAGATGGAATGCCAGCAATTGTTATTGATGAAGAACATCTAATTTTATTTCCTACTACAAAAACAAATCCTCGATTGGGGTTATTGAGTAGTAAGAAAAAGCCTTCCCAAGCAGAAATAGAAGATGTCATATCCAGAACAGGAACGAAATTTGGGATCACCGATATATTCTATGATACTGCTACCGTAGTATATTTCCTTGGAGATTTACGTACCCTGAAAACAAAAATAAATCGTTGGTATTAATCAAAAATAATTATAGACAACCACTAGGCAATTAAAATATGTTACAATGAACCATCAATATAAAATACAAAATCTCATTTGCAAACCTGAAACAAAAGGCTTCACGAAGTTCTGGGATGAACTGTTAAAAAGCGAAGATCAGTTTTGCTTGCTTGTAGACTTCCAGAAATCCTCAATAAGCCAGGTAATTAATATCCAATCTGATAATCGAATTGAATGTGAATTAATACCATCCATAGATATTATGCACGTACAAGGGATGATCAGGTTTACTCCAATATTCCTTGATGGGTATGAGAATTCTGTCTGTCTTTCTGATTTCTGGTCTTATTATGAGGGAGATGATTATTTAATATGCCAGGTCCTGTTGCATGATACCCTGGAAATCATAAATAAAGCCAATCTTAATTGGGAGGTTATGCCCCTCATACGTAGTAAGCTGAAGTTATAAAGGCACTCCTTGCAGATTCAGCTAAACCATAAATAGTACTTAAATTATAAATATATTAAAAACAAATAAAAATAAACTTAAAAAATTGACGAAATGAAGAAAAAAACAAACAATCCAGAATTGGTAGAATTTCCTGCCATTATTATTGACGAGGAGAAAGCAATATTTTTCCCGAATAATACAGTGCCAAGAGTAGGTATTTTAAAGAGTAGTAAAGGCCTCATGGCAAATGATTTTGAAGCTATCCTGAGGAAAACCAGATGTTCATTTCATCCCTCGATTGTAATAGACGATGAATTAAATAAAACACTGTTCTACTGGAACCAAGATTATGTTGTCCTCTTCTTCCTAGGTGATATGCGTACCTTAAGAAAAAGAATTAATGGTAAAGTTCTTGAAAATCGGAAATTTTCTTGCTGATTATGGCACGAAAGTTAAAATGCATGGCATATATGTAATTTCTAATTTAAACAAAACGAATTATAAACAATAAAAACAATACAAAAATGAAACAGATAACTTTTATTGACAATACTTCTGATTTAATATCAGGGGCTCAATTCTCTGAAACTATGGACAAGCTATTCAATCAATGTGATAATTATAGTCCCATGGTATTTGCTATTTCTTTTTTAGGATTATGGTTTTCTGTAACGATAGTCAATAAGAAGGAAAGAACCGTCGAGGAAACGAAACCATTATTAGATGATATATTACGTCATACAATAGTGGTGCATAGGAAACATAATTTAAGATCTTATGAACCTGTTATTTATAAGTCAAATAAATCTGCGTATTGGGGTATTACTTGTATACATCCATCATTAGACGATGCGAAACAAGTTGGTGAAGCATTTATGAAAGATTTTGAAAACCAAGAATGAGAAAAATTAATGCCTGAACCGCAGTAAACAGGCAAACTGCTTGTGGCTTTCTCGGACAGGATTTTATTCAAATCCGTAAAAATTAAAATTATGTATACATATTTAGCAGATAAAAATAAACCTGACCAGGTCAGCATTATTTCACAGGATGAGATCATCAGAAGAATTACCGGAGATGAGGAACTAAAAACTGAAGTTTCCGAAATCCGGCGCCTTACAAAAAGGTATGAGCAATCAAACGATCTTGCAGATCGAAATGAGAAAGAAGCATTAAAGACAAAATTACCAGCATTTGTACCGGCCGGGGAATTTTCATATCGTGATACAAAATCTCTCACTAAATACCGCGGAAGGATTGTAATGGATATTGATAAGATTAAAGATCCGGAACGTCTTAGGGCATTGATCAAATCAAATCGTGAACCCTCTGTAATTATGGCATTTTTGTCTCCATCAGGCAACGGTTTGAAGGTAATTCATCAGCTTGATTGCCCAGATTTGAAATCAATTGAAGAAACTGGTGATTTTCATAAACAGGCATTCCTTTCGCTAATTAACCTGTATAAAAGCAAATACAAGGTTACAGAAATAGACCTTTCAGGATCAGATTTATGCCGGTTATGCTATTACTCGTTTGATGATAAAGCTTATTATAATCCAGATGCAAAGAGTTGGACTTTTGAATATCGAACGAAAACAGAAAGGTCCATTTCAACGCTTAATTCAAAAATTGAGGGGTATTATCCTCGGTCGGGGAACGATCCAGAAAGGGCAAATCTTAAAGTAGTTCAGAATATAATTCATTGGAGTATGAATGAAAATGTGTCATTGCTTGATAATTATAATGATTGGATAAGAGTAATGTTTGCGTTGAAGAATACTTTCGGCAATTCCAAAATAGGCTTTGAGCTTTTCTCTCAGCTAAGCTCAACATCATATAAATACAAGCCGGAAGAATGCACCAGAAAATGGGAAGAAAACACCGCTGATAATAACGGCCAAATGGCCACAATAGGAACTATCATTTATCTGGCAAAAAAAAATGGTTGGCGCCCACCAAGGGCTCTTCACATTGGGCTGAATTCTGATGTAAATACAAAGATTACCGAACTAGAGGAGAATAATATTCGGGTTAGGCGTAATGAACTTTCTCACCAGTTTCATTATGCAGAATCGATTGATAAGGATATCTGGATACTTGGCGATGAATATTTGTTTAGCAAAATTAAGCTTACGTTATTTGGATTCACTACCAAAACAGAAGCGGTTGTGGATCTGCTTAATTATATTTCCCCAAAGTTTAATCCAGTTAAGGATTTTTTAAGTTCATTGCCCGAATGGGATGGGCGGGACAGATTTTCTGAATTGATTGCAACTCTTACTCTAAAGAACACAGCGGATCTGAAAATGGCTGAATCATTATTAAGAAAATGGATGATCGGCGTTATTAACGGATTGCATAATTGTCCCGAAAACTCTGGTAATTCTTCGATATCTCCAAACGAAAACATGTTAATATTGATAGGACCACAGGGTATAGGAAAAACAAGATGGATGTGGAAATTAGCACCGGAGAAGTGGAAGAATACAATATTTGCGGAAAAGCTGAGCTTTGATTTTTCAAGTAAAGATGATCATTTATTGTCTTGCCAAAAGGCAATAATCGCTCTTGATGAGTTATATCCAGTATTATATGATAGGGCAACCAATGAACAGCTTAAGGGATTTTTAAGCCAGAAGACTTTCAGTATAAGAGTGCCCTATGGAAAAGCTAATACAGATTTTTATAAAATTGCCTCATTCATTGGCACATCAAATCATAGTGAGATAATTACTGATACAACAGGATCAAGACGTTTCTGGCCTATTGAAATTACTAACGCAGAACATAAACATGAAGTAGACATGTATCAACTATGGTCACAAGCCTATGCTCTATGGAATGCCGGGGAACAACACTGGTTATCAAGGGAACAACAGGAAGAACTATCAAAATACAATGAGCAATATACAAAGATCCATCCATACGAAGAATATATTAACCGGTTTGTGAGGCATGGTAATGAACAATACACAGCCACTCAAATCGCTGAGTTTATAAATGAACAGCTGCAAAACAAAAACGCGGTAAATCCTAAACACCTGGGAGTATATCTTAAAAAGGCTGGTTATATTAATGTTCCAAGGTTCATCAACAAAGGAACTCACCGGGTATACTCAGTTTACCTTGTACCAAGGCCCACAGGGCTTATAGAGGCAACGATAATGGAAGTCCAGAATGATACGGATTCAGAATTAGCATTCTGAATTCGTATAAGAGGAGAAAGCAAATTACAAGTATACATTAGATGGCAAGGAAATTTATATTTTTAAAGGGATGTTTATTAAGAAATATATATAATGATGGAATTAATATTTCTTTTGTAATGTTGTAATATTACTGATATTCAATGCTTACATTCGGCTTTGAGTGATGTAATTACTGTAATTATGTGTAATTCATTAGATTTTGAAAGCCTGCCTGAACCAGATTTCGGCAGGCTTTCTTTTTGGTATATCAGAAAATCATGTGGAGCTATTCTGAGGAGCTCGGGATAAGAAAATTTATCATGTTGGTAATTTATATGTCCATTGTCCTAAAGTGCTTCCAAGGGCCTCAGAATGCTAGTCTGAGGCATAAAAAAGGTCCGTCAGGGCTTGACGGACTTTCAGGTATTAATAAGGTCATTTACTCGGTCGACTTTTTTCTGACCGGTGGCGTAGGTAACTCCTTTTGCAGCTCAGCCAGTTCCTTCTTAAGCTCGGTGATCTTTTTCTCAACGGCATCTCCGATCGGAAGCCCTATAACTTTCATGGACTCGACTGTCTTTTCAACCTTCCGTAATTCGGATTTCTTGCCGTTAAGCTCCCTTTTCATCTGAGAAACCACCTCCCTGTTAACGATTGTTAGTACTTTCTGAGTGATTTCAGGATCGGGTTTTGAGGACATCCACTCCTCAACAGTCTTAAACATTTTTGCTTTCATAATGTGTGTATTTAGTTCAACATAAAACCTGCTGTTTAATAGATTTCAACATAGCTACAGATCGAGTAACCTTT
>Ga0208459_1002507_pt1 | contig 15358 bp, 18 predicted proteins | sample AD_UKC087_MetaG_FD_184433 | JGI IMG/M metagenome (GOLD analysis project Ga0208459, IMG submission 184433) | Active sludge microbial communities of municipal wastewater-treating anaerobic digesters from USA - AD_UKC087_MetaG (SPAdes) (version 2) | ecosystem: Engineered > Bioreactor > Anaerobic >... | reverse complement strand
TAGCCAGTCATATAATCCATAAACTCAATTATATATTGCATTATACCTATTGACTTACATTGAACGATATTGTAATATTCTGGCTACATGGTGGCTACATGGCGACCTACTGATTAAAAAGGGGGGCGATATGTACGTTCGGTGGAACAGGCGGAAGCGGATCAAAGAGGGGTGGCGAAAGAAAAAAGGGGATTATTTAAGCGCTGTTCTCGTGGAAAGTTGCCGGATCGACGGAAAGCCCAGACAAAAAACCATTAAGCACTTGGGGAGCATTGGAGAAGATCGCCTTGATCGTGTTTATGACCGCAAATGTTTTTGGGATAAGGCGGAAAGAAACATGGATTCGCTTGATCTTCATCCCGATAGCAGGCACAAGGTCATTGTCGGCCTAGAGAAGATTGTCCCCAAGCCTTCAGATGCGGAAATTGCCAAGGATCTGGAAGAGAGAAACCGTTCATTAAAAGAGATCGAAGAACTATTGTCGAGGGGGCTACGGTAGTGCATACAAAAGCAAACCATTGCGCACAAACGTATGCACTACACCGCCGTAGTGGATACAGAAGCGGACAATTGGTCACATTCATATATACTACACCAGGAGGCCAATATGCAGCGCGAGCGATTAACGGTTGAACGGATCAAACGGTTTAGTTGTCCGCCGGATAAATCTCAGGCGTTTTTATGGGATCAAGACGTTCGACGTTTGGCGGTCCGGGCAACAGCATCCGGGATCAAGGCTTTTGTCTTTGAGGGTAAGTTGGATCGTTCAACAATCCGATGGACTATCGGCAAAACAGCTGCGTGGACTATTGAGGATGCACGTATAGAGGCGCGACGGCTTCAGGCAATGCTTGACAAGGGAATTGATCCGCGTGAACTGGAGGCGGCAAAAAAAGCCGAGAAAGCGGCACAAAAAAGAGCGGATGAAATCAATAAAAAATACACTTTGAAAAACCTGCTGAACGCATACGCGGATCATCTGGAAGAACGCGGCAAGACTAAATCAGCAAAGGCCGCAAGGTCCGTTATTAACGTGCATGTTCTTAAATCTGACCCTGCCCTATCGGAAAAACCGGCCAATAAGATATCAGCTGATGAAATATTTTCTTTTATACAAAAAGCACAAAAGGCCGGAAAAGAAAGAACGGCGGGCGTCTTGCGATCAACCATCAACGCCGCGTATAATTGTGCGAGGAAAAGATTTGATTCCGCGATTCCAGCAGAATTTAAAAAATTCAATATACAAAATAATCCGGTTGACCCTATTTCAACCATTCCCGTTAGGGCCGGAAACCGGACGTTGAGCAAAGAGGAATTGAAAAGCTACATGGCAGCAATGGGTGAGACTACGCTTGACAAGGCGCTGAAGCTGGCCCTTTATTCCGGCGGTCAACGCATGGCGGCAATCTTGCGGGCGGAGGTTACGGATTGGAATGCAGAAACGAAGGTTTTACGTTTGCTGGACCCGAAGGGAAAGCGGAGACAACCGCGTGAACATCTTTTGCCGTTGGGTCCGATTGCCTCTTCTATTGTGTCCGAGCTTGCGGCACAATCAAAAGAAAAATCAAGCGCCCTACTCTTTCCTTCACGCACAAAAGAAACATCAATCCATGATTCCATGCTGGGGCCGCGTGTCACGGAAATCGCGACAGCTATGGGCGGCGAGCCCTTTGATTTGCGAGACATCCGCCGAACCGTTGAAACCATGCTCGCCGGTTTGGGCGTAAGCCGCGACATCCGGGCTCAACTATTGAGTCATGGCATCTCAGGTGTTCAAGCGGTGCATTATGATCGGTATAGCTACATGAAGGAAAAACATGCAGCCTTGCTTAAATGGGAAAGATATTTGAACAGAATTGCGGCAGGAGAGGAAGAAAAAAAGGTTTTGCAATTTCCCGCTGGATAATAAAAACAAGATACCGGGGATAGCGATAGCTACGCGACAAGCCGGGAACCCTACCCGGCTTCCCCTTTAAACCATAGGGCCGCGAAGGGAGCGGAAAGCAATGACAGAAGTTGTAAATCCAGGATGGTGTTCAAGTGCGGATATGGTAAACGATCATGGAATTTCAATTTTTGAATTATTTGAATACATAAAAACTGGACTCCCAGCATACACCCATGATCATGAGGCTGTTGTTGATAGTGATTATCTAGTTAATATAAAAAAGGTTTTACTCAACTACTTCAGCGCCAAAATAATGAATGAACACCAAAATCACCAGCCTAATAATTTTGAAATCGACGCTCTGGCAAAACATGAATACAAGATCCGTCGATTCGATAGTATTTTTGATCGTCCTCATGGAATCAAACTCTTAAGTTTCAATGAACTGCTCAAAAACAATCTCTCCGAAGTATGGACTTTCCAATTTAAAACCACCGATGTTATTAAATTCTTCGACTTTGTATCTAATAAGAGCAATGCTCTGCCCTCATATGATGAGATTATAAAAGAAAAAGAGCTACAGGCATGGAAGATGGTCAGTGAGATATTGGAAGTAAGTTCTGAAGAAATCCAAAAGGTCAATGCTGATGATTTACAAAACGAAATGTGGGGGGAGCCTAAAGAAAATATGAGCACCAGGGACGAATACAAGCCCACCCCCGGCACAAAAACCAGTGAACCGTCTTTTCCTCCTACACCACAAGAGCGGCCAAAAAATCAGCCGAAAACGGAAGGCAAGAGAAAAAACCGTTCATACTCAAAAATCGTTCAAGCTAAAATCCTAGAGCAAATCGACCAGTGTCAAACAAAAAAAGAGCCGCTTGTATATGATGCAGCACAAAGCAAAATGCTTAAAAATCAATCAATGATCCGGGCGGATTTCGAGAAAGAAAAAAGCGAAACGGATAATTCCCTCATAGGCACAATACTTGATAATCGGTCAGCAATATCCGACTTAGCAAACACAAGGGGCACCGAGGGCGAAAGGGAATACCAAGTATTAAATCTCATAGACCTCCTAGCAGGCTCCGAAGAAATAAAAAATGCGGTAAATGAATATAAACAAACCCATGGTGAAACATCCACCACGCCTACAGAAAATCTATCGCGGACGCCGGAAACGAAAGAAGAAAAACAAAACGTAGATGACTTTATTAAACAGCAGCGCCAGCAAAATGTAAATTTTAAGGTAATTGCCGCACTAATCAAACAAAAATATGGGTTATCAGCTTTAGACATTGCCCGTAAACTGAGGCTTGGTGCAGGCTTAAATGAAGCACAGATTGATACACTTAGACAGAGAGGCCAGAGGGCGATCAATAAAGGCAAAAAACAATTACAAGCAAATCGTCAGAAAGAAAAAAAATAAGTTTATCCCTGCTGGACACTTAATTGTCATGGCTGGACACGTTTTGAAATCATAACATAACATATTGATATTGATAAATATTAGCCGGAGCAATCCGGCTTTTTTTGTCCATTGATTGTCGACTAGTCGACAGACGTAAAATTCCTTCAAATGAAAGAGACACCACAACATTTAAGGGGGTTTACATGGAAGGAAAAAGAATTACCACAGAAGAATTTGCCAGTAAGGTCGGAGTAAAACCGGGTACAATCCGACGAGGATTTTGTCTCAATGGTCATTATCTGGGTTTGAAGCCTGTCAAGTTACCGAACAGGCGTTTGCTCTGGTCTGCCGCTAAGGCCGACAAACTCTTGGATGAACCGGAGGCTGCTGCATGAAACCGACAATCATTATTCAATTTGCACCCAAAACGTGGAAACCGACGATCTTCATCAACGCTAATACTGACTTTGAAACGGCCATAATAAAAAAAGTTGTCGACAATATTTGGGTAGCTCTGGATGTAAGCGAAGAATTTGAAAATTGTGCTGTTGCGATTGAAGAGGAAGATTCAAACAGACATCTTCGATCGTGAGCTATCATGGTAGATCGACTGCTTGCAAACCTTACGCAAAAAGTGAAACGCATGAATAGACCTAACCGAAAACTGAAACGCGCCTACGACCGGATTTACCGAAAAGACCCGGCGGCGGCGAATGTGTTTTTATTACTCACAGAACTGGCGGGTGGCCAAGGCCAGATCAAATTCGATACACTTTGCCCGGAACAGGAAATTCAACGGCTGATGAGAGCGCGATTTGATGATCCGCTTGCCTACCAACTGCCACGGGGTAAAACGACATGATCCAAGATTCAATCCCTGGTGGATTCTTTATGACGGCGCGAAAGATTTTCGATTCGGACCTGTGGCAAAAGCCACCTTTGTATCTAAAGACTTGGGTCTGGATCATCGGTAACGCAAATCATTCGGACTCCAAAGACGGAAAAATAAAGCGCGGCCAACTGATAACGTCCTATGATGTTATCGCCAATGCCCTTGGCCACTATTATAATAGGCAACGTATCATTCCCACGATTAAGCAGCTGCGAACAATTTTAAAGTGGCTCGAAGACCAGGACATGATCAAGGTAACACCACTCAAAGCCAGTGACAGCGGGACCTTGACGAACCGGGGCAGACACCACGGTCAAACCAGGGCATACATCGGTTTGTTAATTCATGTTGTAAATTACGATACTTACCAAGATATTACAGTTTACAAGGGCAGACACCTGGGCAGACCATCTGACGAACTAGGGCACATAAACAATAATGATAAGAAGAATGATGAAAACCTCCCTGTAGATAATTCTAAAATTTTACTGCTGGAAGAAAGATATTCCGACATAGAATTAATCAACCAGTGCTTCAATTCCATATCTTCCACCAGAAAAACAAACCGCATTTCCGACAGCGTTAAACGGAACATCCTCCAACAATGGGAAAAATACCCGCCCGATCAGGTTATGGCCGGAATCCGAATTTATCTTGAAAAGGACTATGCCAGCGAGGGGAAAAACGAAAAATACTTGCTCGGTATCATCCGGGGCAATTCAAAAAGGATAGCACCGGCGAATATCCCCATCGGCAAGATCATGAAATCGACAGGCAGCGTAGCACTCGATGCAACTTATCGTCAACAGGGGTTTAAAATCACATGAACGCCATAGATTACATCAGACAAAAAGACATTCCGTATAGGCTACAAGCCGGTCAGGCCGTCTTAAACTGCTTCTTTTGCGGCGATACAAAAGGACATCTCTATATTGATCAGCAGGATGGGACTTTTTTTTGCCACAAATGCCAGGAGCGCGGCAACCTTATCACCATTCAAAAACATTTTGGCGACTATCAGAAGGATAGGCCACCGATGAACAGACCGAACCAGACGGCACAAACAGCCGTTAAACCGGCTTTTAAAAATCAGGGCATGGCGGCAACCAATGTCCCTGAAGAAAAAAGCGTCACGGAGGCCCACCAGCGGCTCTTAAACGATCCAGACGGGTTGAGGTATATCACGGGCACCAGAGGATTGAGCCTGGAAACGGTCAAAACCTTCAAACTTGGAGTGCAGATAGACCGCACCGGCGGGCGCTGGCTTACGATTCCCCACTATGAAAAGGGCAATCCGATAAACATTAAAAGCCGGTCACTGCCACCGGCAGAAAGGACCTTCCGGCGTGTCAATAATTGCCGGTCAATATTATTTAACAGCGATTGTCTCGATACCAGCGAGAGCGTCCTTTACCTCTGCGAAGGAGAAATAGACGCCCTGACCCTCTGGGACCGGGGAGAAAAGAACGTCGTTGCCACGACAACCGGGGCCGGTTCATTTGACCCAGGATGGATAGATCGGCTTAAGGACATAAAAAAGATCATCATTGTCTATGACCCGGACGATGCCGGGCAAAAAGGTGCACGGGAGGTGGCACGGCGTTTAGGCTACGACCGCTGCTACAATGTGGTATTGCCCAATGGCCAAGACCTTAACGAATACTTCATGGCTGGCCATACGATTACGGATTTTATCGGCTACGTTTCCGATAATGCCCGTCAATTTGATGTTGCCGGTGTGATGACCTTTGATGATGGTTTACAAAAATACCGGGAGGAGCAACAAAAGCCGGAGCAAACAACCGGCATAAGAACCGGATGGCCGTCGGTGGACAGAATCATCAAGACCGGATTCATGCCGGGCGAGCTGATCGTTTTGTCGGCACCGCCGAAGATAGGAAAGAGCACCCTGGCTCTTCAGATCGTATCATATAACTCCCTTCAGGACATTCCGGCACTTTTCTTCTGTCTGGAAATGCGGCCGATGAAAGTCATTCAAAAAATTACGCAGTACTATGTTAGGTCTGAAGAAATCGGCGACAGGGAAATTGAGGATACCCGGACGGCATTCCGGGGCAAGCCTCTTTACCTGGGCTTCAGTTATCAGAAGCCGACGCTGGAGGGAATCATTGACACGATTAAGGATGCGATCCGGCGTTACGGACTGAAGCTAGTTGTGTTCGACCACCTTCATTTTCTGTGCCGGTCCTTGAACAACCAGGTTCAGGAGGTTAGCCTCGCGGTTCAGGCGTTCAAGTTTCTGGCCGAAGAACTGGAGACCCCCATCATTCTGATTGCGCAACCAAGAAAAATTCAGGCCGACAGCATCATGACCGCTTGGGACCTGAAAGATAGTTCCTCCATCTTCTCGGATTGCGATCACCTGATATTGCTGCATCGGCAAAGAAAAGCCACCAACCCAAAGGATTTGCCGGATGGTGCCCCTTTGCAGACGGAATCTTTTGACCCCTACACGCTGATCCGGGTAGAAGCGAGCCGCTACAATCCCGGTGGCGAAACGGCTCTTTACTATCACGGAGAGTATTCCCGCTTTGATGAAATATCCCGGGCAGACTCTTCAGGAAAGTTTCTTAACTAACGTGAAATGGAGTTTACCAAATGCCGAGCCTAAAAATCGATAGAGTAAAATTAAATCAAATGCTTACCGCTGGTAAATCACAGAAGGAAATTTCTCAAGTTTTTGGGGTAACCGAGGGCGCAATCTCCAAAGCCAAGAAAGAACTCAATATCGCTGTTGTTAAGAATGTCTCTTTGGAGCGGGCCCACCAGGTTGTCGAGAATAATCTGAATGCCGTCGAGCAACTTCAAAAAATCAATGGTTACGCGAATGAACTGCTTGACTTACTTATGCGCTGGAATCGGGGCGATAAAGAAGCCCTTCAAATATTAGAATCACAAGTCCGAAAAGTTAAAGTAAAGGGAACGGAAGAGGAAATCACGGAATTTCGTCTTAAAGACCCTCGTGAATTGGCCCTCAAGGCGATGGCGGAAATTCGCGGACAGCTGGCCCTACAGCTCGATGTCTTCAAGGCACTGCATGACATGCAGGCCATCGCAGAATTTCAAAAAGAAGTCTTAACCATTATCGGAGAGGTGAGTCCGGATGTACGGGACAGTATTATCAGCCGACTTAAAGAAGGCCGAGCTATTCGACAATCTGTTGAAATCCATTGATATTCAATTCGGGACGGAAACGGATTATCAGCGATACCAAAATGATCCGGTTGGTTTCGGGAAAAATATCCTGGGGGATGATTTCACGGAAGAAGTCGAGATCCTGATGGAATCTGTCAGAAATTATCCGATTACCGTGGCCAGAAGTGCAAACGCAACGGGCAAGACCCATGCGGCGGCAAGAATCGCGATATGGTTCTACAAGACCTTTCCTGACAGCCAAGTTTATACGAGCGCAGCGCCACCGGAAAGCAACCTGAAGAAATTACTCTGGGGTGAGATCGGGAGCACTGTCGAAAAGCATCCGAAACTATTTGCTTCTGACAGCATCCGCAGTCTGTTCATTGGCCGGTCTGCCAAGTCTTTTATGTCGGGTGTGACGATACCGGCCTCGGGAACGGAGGCACAGCGGGAGGCTAAATTTTCAGGAAAGCACGCGCCTTATTTACTCTTCATAATCGATGAAGGCGACGCCGTACCTGATGACGTCTATCGGGGTATCGAGTCTTGCATGTCCGGGGGCCATGCCCGGCTTCTCGTTATGTTCAATCCGCGTCACCGGTCAGGCGAGGTCCACCGAATGGAACGCGACGGCAGGGCGAATGTCGTCAAGCTGTCGGCGTTTTCACACCCGAACGTCATAACGGGAGAAGATCGGATACCTGGTGCCGTAACCCGGGAGACCACCGTTCGCCGGATCAACCAATGGTGTCGCCCTTTGGCTTCCGGGGAGATAGCTGACGGCTCCTGCTTTGAACTGCCTGCTTTCCTGGCTGGCATGACCGCCAGAAGTCAAAGCGGTGAGGAATACGAACCCTTGCGGCTGGGGTTCTATAAAATCATGGACCCAGCGTTCGCGTATATGGTCCTGGGTGAGTATCCGGCGCAGGGAAGCCAACAGTTGATCAGCCGGGAATGGATTGCCGTGGCCCGTTCCCGATGGAATGCTTATGTTTCTCAACACGGAGAGAGCCCGCCTGTGGGTGCATGTGCCATCGCCGGTCTGGATGTTGGGGAGTTCGGGACAGACTCAAACGTCATGTGCTTTCGGTATGGTGGTTTTGTGGAAAGATTGCTCCCCTGGGACGGTTTGGATACGATGGCAACTTCCGATCGGGCTGTCAATGAGTATCGGTCAAGAGAGGTTTCCTCCGTCAACGTTGATGCCACTGGTGTAGGTGCCGGGGTTGCTCCGGCAATGCAACGGCAAGGCTGTACTGCATATTCGGTCAAGGTCGCTTCGTCCCCTACCCAGAGAACTGAGCAGGGAGAATTTTTTATTCTCCGAGACCAGCTGTGGTGGGCCTGCCGTGAGTGGTTGAGGACTGATCCGGGCGCTATGCTTCCCCCGGATGAAATGTTGATGGAGGAGCTTCAGACACCGACCTATCTTATAGACCGGGGAAAAATCCGGATTATGAAAAAAGCCACGATGCGGGAAGTTCTGAAACGATCACCGGACAGGGCGGATGCCCTGTGCTTAACATTCGCCGTCGATGATTCTTTTTTTGGCGGCCTTATTTTGGAGGATTATCCAAATGATTAAAATCAAAAAAATTGTGCACCCGCATTCCTATGAAATTATGCAAGCGCGGACTGACCAAGCTCACTTAACCGGTCAACCTATTATCGAACACCCTTTCTGGTATGAAAATACCGAGACTGGCCAGCTTTATTATGACCTTTATGGGTGTGTTGCCTGGCCGACGGCGGTCTCGGAAAAGGGTAAAGCCATGCCCGGCTACGTAGGCATTCTTGGCGTGGTGAAGTCGAAAATAGAGGGAGCACTGATCCAGGATGCAGCGTTTCAACTTCTGGCGGAGGGCGCGGCCAGAGACGTCCCGACTCTGCTGGAAATGATCCTTGCCATGCGCAAGGATTATGGTTTTGGCCTGCACCCTGACTTGTTGCAATGCTGGTATGGTGATCCTGAACGGTTTGTTAAAAACGTGGCTTTGAAAAACGAAAGACTCGTGGCCACTGGTGGCGAAAAGGCGGTGATCCTAATCATCCCACCCAATGACTTTTATGATCCGAAATCGTTTGACAATTATGTACACTCGCTCCGCAGCGTGCTCGTTCCTAACAATAAGCGATTCTTCTTTGGGGGTGGCAATCTCTTGAAACAGCACTTACGTGCATTTGAACGCGACAACCCGGCCGTTTTAGCGATTGGAGGTCTAGTGCATACCCTGCTGGGTCATTGTACCTGGGCCGGTTCCAGTAGGAAAACAGTATTCGTAATAGAAGACTTCTAAAGCCACCATCTTAGAAAAGCCAGGCTGATGAGGCCGAGAGGATCTTAGTTAGGATTACATCAGTGCAAATAATATTATGAACACAGTGTTTATGTATCAGCAACATACAACAAACCAGCAAAGGAGAATACAATGGAAAACGCAATCACGAAAAACTCAGTGGAGCTTGAACAGCTCGAAAACATCATCAATAAGAACATCGGCGCGTTCTATGCGGTTGGCCGGGCGCTGATGGAGATCAGGGACAAGGGGCTTTACAAGGACGTGCTCGGGTTTGATACGTTCGAGAAATACTGTAAAGCAAGGTGGGATTTTAACCGCGCCCATGCTTACCGTCTTATTGATTCGGCAAATGTGGTCGATGTCGTGTCTCCCAATGGGAGACAAAAACCAGAAAATGAACGTCAGGCCCGACCCCTTACCCGCCTCGAATCCGACCAACAGCGCGAAGCCTGGCAAAAGGCCGTTGACACAGCGCCGGACGGCAGAGTGACGGCGGCGCACGTTTCAAAGGTTGTTAGGGAAATGTACGGCGGACAACAGAAGCCCAGCGCTCCAGAACCACAACCGACAATCCCGGAACACGGTATTTTTTTGGCACGGATCGCAATTTCGCAACTGGAAAGAATTACGAGTGATGACCCAACGCGGCAGAAAGCGTTTGATATGGTTATAAACTGGATAAACAAAAACAAAAAGGGGAAATGAAATGTCAGTGAATCTCCCCGCTGCAAGCCGCGAGGCATCCTTTGTCATGGACCATACTTGATTTGACAGACAATGTCGTGGAAATTCTGATTAAGAAAATCATTCACCTACGAAACCACACATCGACATTGCATCTAGAATCACTTTTTATTACGATGGCAATTAAACATCTAAAATAAACGAAGCAAGGACGTTTGTTCGGAGCGCAAAACTCTCAACTTCATATAATTAGTTGGCACCTTCATTAGTAACCTATTGCACTGTTAATGCTCCACTGATATTCAGCACCGGCATCCCCTACAACAATGTCAATTCCGAAATCCTTTGTCTTGAGTGGTGGAATATTAACATCAATGGAATAGGTTCTTGTTCGTTTTATTCCGTTGATTGACGTTGATATGTCGATTGTTACTTGCTTTAGTGTTACATCGGAGTTGCCATTGTACAAATTGCCGCTGTATCTATTGCCATAGAGAAGTCCCGCGCGTCCACTGATCTGGGCAATTTCGTCTTGCGATAAATTGTGTGAAGAAAAATTTGATATTACGACCAATGCAATAGATATAACTATTATGGAAATCACAATAACATAGAACCATTTAGAACTTCCGCCTGCTTCATTTTGTTTAAATGAATAATCTTTGTAATGATAAATCTCTTGTTGCTTATCCGCTTGAGGCTTAATGTTTTGCGACAATCCTCGTTTTTTAATTTCTCCCAGTACCGCATTTATAGCTTTTGATAATTCGATGTCTGGAATATTGTTCGACGCGTCTATTGACTTTGCCCGATTGTAGATTTCAATCAGGTCATCACCGGGAATTTTATTAAGTCCATTTTCCCTTACAGCGGATTTTAATAATTCAATAAATTCTTCGTTGTGTTGTTTCACTTCTGGTTCGGTTTCAATAGTTTTTTCAATTTTTCGTGCCGATCCTAATTCCGCCCCCCGAATAATATTTTCTATTTCCGCATCTTTGTTTACAGAAGTTTCAGACATTACGCTACTTCTTGTCCGATGCAGGAGCATATAAAATATGGTAAGTCCTCCCAGATTAGACACTCCTAGCAAGATCAAATTGGGAGTGCTGTGATACTCAACGCCTGCGCTTTGGAGAAATAAAAAACCAATAGTTAATACAAAAAGATAAAGTGGAAAAGGCAATAGGGCTTTCCATTTCCAATACTTCCATGCTTCAAGCGTTAGATATATCCACCAAACAGTCCAGATAATGTTTTTAGCAGGTTTGGTCCCAGCAACGGCAGCGGCAAATATATTTAGTACAAAAGCGATAAAGAAGGCAATGATTAGAGATTTCCAATTCAGCCAACCAGGATTCTTGGGGTGTGTTTCAATGTCACTTTGCTTTGGCGATGGTCTCGACGATGGTTGCTTGATTTGAATATTGCTTAATTCAGAAAGGCAATAACGACATTTCATTGCTGTATCTTGGATTTCTTCTGCACAGAATGGACATTTTTTCATAATCCCCCCAGCACTCTCTTTACAAAACCAAAATACCGCACACTTCTGTGAAAAAGTGTTTATTGATTATCGAATTAAATTGTCTTACTGTTTTTTCATTCTACCGGTATTGGTATTTAAAATATCTCCAATTTTCAGACATGATATAAAATTTATAAAAAATACTTTGATTTCCTGATCCTGATTTATTTGTTTTAACTTGGCTACACTCTTTTTCTTTCGTTCCTTTGTAGAAATTGATGAATTTTGAAGATTATGCCAATAGTCGGCCATCAACGAATATGCTCTTTTTGAACCTTCCTTAAAATCGATAAATACCTTTGTATCCGGTTTGCACACCGACGCTAGTCTTTGAACATATTTGTCATAAGTTTGAAGTTCATCAAATGCGTTACGAATATCTGGATGAAGATCGAAATGATATTTTCCCTGGATAACTGGTGACAAATCCCAGGTTTGTGTTTCCATAACCTTGGATGCCACCAATATGCCGGGTAAAGAAAGCACCCATGTTTTATATGCTTCCTTTTGTGTAAAGCGCAGGAGGCCGTATTCGCGCAATGTTTTGGCAGCAAATCGTGTATTTGTAAAACAGCGGTGAACGCCCGTGCGTGTCTTTTTAAAATCTAAAACATCGAGATGGTCCCAGATAATATTGATATAATTATTAATTATATCATAAACATTTTCATGTCCATTTTTATGGCTATAAAATAAATAAAGCAAAAGTTTAGGCTGTAGTTCAATTGGTTTTGTACCGCTGCCCATGCACTTGCTTTTGTTGGGAGCAGAATATTTGATTTTGGATTCAACTATCTCAATACTACCCTGAACAAATTCTTCCATAGGTAATTTATTTTCGATGTATTTCTTTTCTATTCGGAGAGTTTCAATGGCTCTTTCGAGAATGTCAATCTTCAAACGCAGCGAATTTTCGCCCTCAAAGAGGTCTAGTTGAGAATCACCATCTTTAACGTCAACCATGAGGTTGATGAATTTAGACAAGTTTTTGGATATTTTATTAAGATTAGCTTTATCCATGGCCTCGCCTCTTAAACACCACAAAGCAGCAATGTTCGATACTGAGAAGCTCAGTATATCTTGATGGTCAAATTCTTCCGTTCCGGTTTAGTTTTTGAATTGTCAACTTCAAATATTTTATAAATACATTGTTGTCAATAGTCAACAGAATATATTCCTCGCATCTGTTAAGTTTTCCTCACTAGGAGGCGAACTTGACGATCGAAGAAGCATTTGGAGAAGTAATCCGGGAACTCAGGAAGGCCCAGCAAATCTCGCAAGAGAAACTTGCTGAGGTAAGCAATCTTGATCGGAGCTTCATTTCTCTCCTAGAATGCGGTCATAAACAACCTTCGCTGATCACAATTTTCCAGATCGCAAAAGCATTCAATCTTTCCGCATCAAAACTCATGTCGCTTGTTGAAAAGAGACTCTACAGTCGGATGATAAAATGAAATAGACATGGATATTTCGACTGCACCTACCCAGGGAACAAACGTTAATTCCGCATCTGTCTTAAAGATGAAAAGCCATCCTTTTCCCATCAATTTCAATAGTCGTCTTGGAATAAGTCAGCTTCTCAAAGATTAGCCCTTTTTTAAAATGGAGCAGATCCACACCACGCCGCCTTTCGGATTTCCCCTCAAAACCCTTCTCAAAAGACGGGCTCTCAAAGATCCAGCGATATAGGATCTTCTGGCCCTCCTCATCAATGAACATATCCTCTCCGATAAAGCGAAAACCACCGTGGTTGGCAAACCATGGTGCCCAGGCCTTACGGAGGGCTTCCTTCCCCTTTACCTTGGCACCTGTCCAGTTCTCAAATAAAATGTCGTCGTCAAAAAGGGCAATGACCCCATCCAGGTCATGGTTCTCCCATGCCTGGTTCCAACCCTGCAGTGCTTGAATAAGTTCCTGCCGCGATAGTTTCATGTCATTCTCCTCCTCCGTAAATGTATGTTAAATAATCTTATATGGATTGTGCAGTATTGAGCCTTTTCAAAACAGGATCATCAGCCAAAAATATATTGGTGGTTTCAGTCTCGTCATCAAAAATAAGAACTGCCGACCCATCTTTCAGTTTGGACTTCACATGCATGAAACTGGTTTCCAGGGAAGCTTCAATTGCGCCATAATCCGTCCCTTTTCTGGAGATAAATTCTTCGATAACTCCCTTGAGGGCATAAGAACTGAGTTTATTGACGGGAATGATATGGATCGACATTATCCACCGTCCGTTTTTGGCTTATGCAGTAAACCTGATTCAACCGGAGACATCATCATTTCTTCCGAAGGATAAGGCTGTAATACTCCCAGCAGTTCCTTTTGATTGTGATTATCCGGATCGATCCAGAAACCTTCGAGTTCTTTTCTTACAATGACTGGCATCCTGTCATGTACAGTTTGCATTAGTTCATTGGGCTCCGTCGTGATAATGGTGCAGGTATGGATGGGTTCTTTCTCCGGTGACAGCCATGTTTCATAGAGACCGGCAAATCCAAAAGGTTTCCCTGATTTTAACGAGAAGCGGAAAGGTTTCTTCATCTTCTCCAATTTCTGCCACTCGTAAAAACCATCAGCGGGAATCAGGCATCGTCTTTTTTGAAAGGCATTCTTGAAACTCGGTTTTTCCGCAATCGTTTCCGCACGGGCATTGAACATTTTATTTCCGATGGAGGGATTCTTCGCCCATGCCGGAATCAATCCCCAACGAAGATTGACCAGGGTATTTTGACTATTCTTACGAAGGACAGCGATAATTTGCTGACCTGGAGAGATATTGTCACCCGGTTTATGTTCACAGGCGATATTCTGGATATTGAATGATTCAGCGATAATCGTTAAGTCAGTCAGCAGAACAAAGCGGCCACACATATTAATCCTCTCCAAGCTATTGAAAAGATTATAACAGACGCCCTGCATTTATAAACATAAAATATTCTTGACAATAGAACATCTGTTCTATTATGCTGCAAGCCATGGAAACGAAACGCACCGTAAAATCCGTGGCCCAGAAAATCGCCGATTTCAGCCGCCGACATCACCGGATGCCGACCTTCGAGGAAATGCTCGCCCTTCTGGAAGTCCGGTCCAAGAGCGTGGTCAACTTCTGGGTGAACAAGCTCCTGGAAGAAGGCATCCTGGACAAAGACAAAAAGGGCCACCTGACCTTTGTAAAACCCTTAATTGGCGTCCCCCTGGCCGGTGACGTATCAGCAGGTTTCCCCTCACCCGCCGAAGAAGAACTGCGTGATGTGATTTCCTTTGATGAGTACCTCATCAACAACCAGTCCAAGTCCTTTTTATTGAAGGTTGACGGAGATTCCATGACCGGAGCCGGGATCATGCCCGGCGACCTGGTATTGATCGAACGGGGCAGAGAGCCGAAATCCGGAGACATTGTCATCGCCGAAGTGGACGGCTCCTGGACCATGAAATATTTTCTCAAAAGGGGCAAAGAGATTTACCTCGAAGCGGCCAATCCGAAGTACCCCAGAAT
>Ga0208459_1002498_pt1 | contig 15394 bp, 16 predicted proteins | sample AD_UKC087_MetaG_FD_184433 | JGI IMG/M metagenome (GOLD analysis project Ga0208459, IMG submission 184433) | Active sludge microbial communities of municipal wastewater-treating anaerobic digesters from USA - AD_UKC087_MetaG (SPAdes) (version 2) | ecosystem: Engineered > Bioreactor > Anaerobic >... | reverse complement strand
TTAGGTTTTAAAAAACAAGGAAACTCTAAAATATGGAATGAATTTGTAAAAGCATTAGAGTCAAAGGATCATTTTTATTACGTCGGCAAGTCAAAAACAGCTTCATATGAATTGGCACAAAAAAATCTTAAAGATATAAATGAAAAGTTGATTTCTTTTTTCAATAAAGAATATCCGTTTAAATTACCAAACAATTTTAAATTATATGAAAATGTTAAATCTGAAAAACCCGGCACATATAAATTTAAATTCGCTATTAATAACCCCAGCGACATTAACAATAAATATGATAATTTATCTAAAGACGATTTAATATCTAAAATTGAGAAATTATCAGAACAATTCAGCGAATATGAAAAAAACGGAAATGACAAGGAAGCCGACAAAACAAATATAGAACTTTCTGCTGCCGTTGAAACTGCTATGAATAAAGGTTTTATCGGTAACAATCGCGCAAAAGGTTATCTTTTCCCTAATCGAATAGACTAATCCTATCTCAAATCAAGTCTTAAAAGTTGGAACATTCCAAACTGAAATGTTGGAGTGTTTTCAAAAAAATTAAAAAAATATTAATCAATATATTCAATAATTTGCAATAAACACAGAAATATTCCAACCGGAAATGTTGGAACCTTCCAACCTTAAGTATGAAAGCTTCACAATGAAGCTTAATAAAACACTTAGGGGTAAAATTATGAATCAGCAAATTAGAAAGAAAGAAGAAGAAATTTTAGGGGCAATCGCGGAAGAACTGCCGCCGGTGGTTTTTCGTAATTGGAACCGTTGGCGCGACGTTTTACCGATGTCACCGCGAAGCGTTGCAAATGATGACTGCCTTGGCAAAGGGCCAGCGGAAAGGGTTTACGTCGGACGAAACGCCGGTTATCCACGGGCCGCATTTCTTGATTATCTGAAGAAACGAACACGGTTGAGCGGGGGCGAATAATGAACATTGAAGAAATGAGCGCTACCGTTAATGAGCGCGTCTATTATGAACAGCGAACCTATGCACCGCAGGAACCAGAAATAAATGAGGCAGCCGAAAACACACCGTCAGACTATATCCTTGAAGCATTAGCCGACAATGAAGACGGCGACGCCCGGTTATATATAGATCAGAATCAAGGCCAATTTGTTTATGACGTGGCTGCTGGGCGCTGGTTTATATGGAATAGTCACTACTGGGAAAAGGACACACTGGGCGAAGCGACACGAGCCATTGATAGCGTTATTGAACTATATGCAGAGGAAGCACAACGGCAAGCGTGGCAACGGCTGCAATCTGAAAAATCCGGCAAATCAGACGACGCTAAAAAACACAAAGATATTGAAAACGATCTATTAAAAAGAATCCGGGCGCTGCAAACCGTCACGCGGAAAGATAGCGTTTTAATGTTGGCGCGAACTGGCCGCGATTCGTTAGCTAATCCGGGCGACAAGTGGGATCAAAAACCGTGGCTGCTGCCGTGCAAGAATTGCGTCATTGATTTACAGACAGGCAATACCACCGCCGGGAATCCCGAAGACTATTTAAGAACCGTTGCGCCCGTTGAATATCACGGCATTGAAACACCGGCGCCGACGTTTGAACGCTTTATATCAGAAATTTTCAATGATGATATGGGGCTTGTTTCCTTCATTCAACGGCTGCTAGGATATGGAATCACCGGCCTTACCAATTATCACGTTCACCCGATATTTCATGGCCCGCAGGGACGAAATGGCAAAGGCACGTTATTGGAAATTATCAAGTTTGTTTTAGGTGATTTAGCTTACAAGGCAAGAAGTGAAACACTGCTGGAATCGAAACACACACCTGGACGCGGTTCAGCGGACGCCGACACATTGGCATTTAGAGGCAAACGGATAATATGGGCAAGTGAAACGTCCGAAAGCCGACGGCTGAACGCTTCAAGAATCAAGGAACTTTGCGGCGGTGACACACTGAACGCCCGCGCCGTATATGGCCGCGATCCCGTGGAATTTTCACCGACACACTTATTGATATTACTGACCAACGAACGCCCGCAAGCGACAGCAAGCGACGCGGCATTATGGGAACGGATTTTATTGATACCCTTCAATATCCGTTTTGTGGACAATCCCAAAAGCGACAACGAAAAACAAGCGGATCATAATTTACTTGAAAAGCTGAAAGCCGAAGCGCCCGGCATTTTGGCGTGGTTAGTCCGTGGCTGTATAGCATGGCAGAAAGAAGGGCTGAATCAGCCGGATATAGTCAAGGCAGCGACACGCGAATATCAGCAAGAAGAAGACTTAATTGAACGGTTTTTAAATGATCGTTGCCTAATCGGTGATTCTTATGAAGTTCAGCATAAAGTTTTATATTCGACTTATCGGACGTGGGCAGAGGAAAACGGATTAAAGCCGATTTCTGGTATCAAGTTTGGAACCGAAATTCAGAAGCGTTTCGATTCATACAAGAAACGATATATTTACTATATCGGCATAGAACTATCTGACGGATCAGAAAAAGATTAATGCAGCAATGCAGCGACAACAGTTGAAAAACAATAACTTTATATTTTGATATTTTTAAAATGCATACGCGAAAGTTATTGGAAAGTGACTGCAATCACTGCAATCGTGACTTTAAATGACTTTAGGTGAAATTTCAGAACTAAAATTACTGCAAACCACTGCAAGGTAAATCTAAAAATAATTAAAAAGGAAATTAAGAAAAATGAAAAAAAGAGAAATTAATTCACGTTATGTGGCGTTAAAAGATTTTATTGAAGGCGACTTTTTTAGGCTTCACGAAATTATGCCGGACGATCCGAAATTTAAAGCAACAATAAATAAACTTTACCAGCTTGTTATAGACTTGAAAAGGGCAATATGAACCTTCTTGAATTGATACAGGGCGACGGTTTTGTATTAAAGCGTAAAGCGTCAACGAACGGCGGCGAATATGCCGGGGCGTGTCCGTTTTGCGGTTACGAATGGGATACTTTCCGTGTATGGCCGGAATCCGGGCGCTATTGGTGCCGACGTTGTGAAAAGTCCGGCGACGCAATTCAGTATTTGAGGGACAAGAAAAGTTTGTCTTATAAAGAAGCCTGTCACAAGCTGGGAGTCATAGCAGCGTTGAATAAATACGGCAGCAGATCAGCGCGAAAAGTAAAACCAAATTTCACACCGAAGGAAACACAAACACCCGTTGATATATGGCAGGGCAAGGCAAAGACGCTTCTTGACGGTGCAATCAATAATTTATGGTCAAGTGCCGGTGAATCAATGCGTGAATGGCTGCATACAAAAAAGGGCTTATCTGACGACACAATAAAAAAGGCAATGCTGGGCTTTAACAGCGCGGATATATGCGAACCACGGGCAAACTGGGGGCTGGAAACGGCATTAAATGACGACGGAACGCAACGCCGTCAATGGATTCCTTCCGGGCTGGTTATCCCTTGCATAGACGGTGACACGGTTCAGCGTTTGAGAATCCGGCGCGACAATCCGGGCGAAGGTTCGCGTTATATTGTTGCCAGCGGTTCAAGTTCAGCAGCGGTGATTATCGGTAAGGACAAAGGCACGGCTGTTATCGTGGAATCAGAACTTGACGCGCTTCTGCTGTCACAAGAAGTGGGCGATTTAGTCAACGTGATTGCGCTAGGTTCAGCACAAGCGAAGCCAGACAAGAACACGGACGCCTTATTAAAAGCCATGCCTATAATTCTGATTTGTTTAGACACCGACGAAGCCGGTGCAAGAGCAAGCTGGAAATTCTGGCCGGAAACATACGGCGCGAAAGTGAAGCGCTGGCCCACGATTCAAGGGAAAGACGCAAGCGAAGCAAAAGTAAACGGACTTGATTTGCGGACGTGGATCATTGCCGGACTGTTTGGAAGCGAAGAAAAGTTTGAACGTTTTTGCATACAGACGGTTGACGGCGGATTAAGTGACCGTGAAGCGATTCAAGTAAATTAATTATTAACCACTTAATTAAGCAACTATGAGGTAAACACAGATGAAAAAGATTAATGACACAGAACTAATTCAAATGATCGAATCCGGGAAATCTCAAAAGGAATGTGCTGAACATTTTGGCACGTCGCCATCAGCAATTAACCAGAGATTGAAAAAACTAGATTCCTTTAACTTACCGGAAAGTTTCAATAATTTAACTAAGTCAAGAAAGTCTTTTGTCCTTGCTAAGCTGGAAGGGAAAAATAACGCTGAAGCTGCAAAAGAATCTTATAATGTAACAAGTAATGACAGCGCAAAGAACATCGGGAGCCGCTTAATGAAAGAACCGGAAGTAAATATTGCAATGCGTGACATTATGGCGCAAGAAGGGATTCCGAAACGCCGCAGGGTTCAGCGATTGCGTGATTTAATCGAAGCACCGGATTTGGGGATTGTCGCCAAAGGGCTTGACATGGCTTCTAAGTTGACGGGCGATTACGCGCCGCAGCAAGTGGATATATTACTAAGTGATGAAATGATCGTGCATTGGATTGATACAATGATAAGCACGAATCAAGTTATAGATATTTCACAGAGTGAAACCGATAAAGAATCAGAATGAACGCGAAGCTTTAAATTACCCTCTATTGACAAATTAATTTTATAAGCGTATTTCTTAACCATCCTTAATTCACAAAGCATTTAATCTGGCAGCATAAAAACTAGCGGACAATCTCGGAGAGACTGACCACTGTCAACTCAAGTATCGTTCAGGACATATTAACAAAATCAAAAGGTGTGTCATAGCAATTAAGTTGATTTTCTGTTTTCGTTTAAAGAGGCGGAACTTACAAGAGTGATATGAAAGCTTGAGGGGGTGGGGTATGGGGTGTCAGATTTTTTCAAATGCGTTATGCCAGCAACAACTTTTTTATCACTTTCCAAGTCATTGCAAAACATATCCTACCAGCACCAAATCAAACAAATTATACTATATTTTTAAGATGAAATGCTGCCGAAAGTGGCAACATAGTGGCAATATTGAACGATTCACAAAAAAGAAGGACTTAACCGAAATTGGCTAATCTCCTTTAAAATCAAGTGGCTGGGGAATAAGGATTCGAACCTTAATAAACGGAGTCAGAGTCCGGTGTCCTACCGTTGAACGATTCCCCAGCATGGTATCTCAAAAAGCGTCTTAAGAGCGGCTTGCCGCGGCGAGTCATCCTGCAAGCGGGCGTGAATATAATGTGATTGGGATTTTATGTCAATCAATTTTCTTCAATAATTTTTATCTAAATATCATAAGTGAATTTGATAAGATCGGTTTTGCAGAAAAAAGGCGCTTTCAACCGGTGATATTGTGACGTTGCTGCTTCCGGACAATGTTGAGTAAATCATCGTTGGAAAGCAAGCCGCTTTCAATGAAGAATTCTCCGAGAGGACGTTGCATTTTTTTCTGTTTCCCGATGAGGGCGAATAACTCATAACAGGAAATATACCCGATGCGCAGGGCGCATTCGCCGAATTTTTCATCGAATTTTCTCACTTTTAATATGCCTAAAACATCCGGATAGGAAATCAACCGCCATGATACGGCGATCTGCCCGATCAGCGGACGCTGGCGACGTTGCCAGCAAATGGCTTCAATAAGCGTTCGCCATGAGATTAAACCGGAGTAATATAAGAACTGGCCGAGCATCAGGTTCCCCTTGGGAAAACTTCCGGCGTAAAAATGGTCATAATGCTGCTTTTTGCCTTTCGGATTGTGCCGGGTATGCTTTTGTTCATTGTTGTAATGACGATGATTCTGGTACGAACTGCGTTGTGCTGTTGTAAATCCGTTGCAGGATGCTGAGCTTTCCTGCCGGATGTTCTTTGCTTCTGCAAACGAAAGGAGCTTTTCATAAGCCTGTCGCACGTTGATGAATTCAGCATTCAGATCTTCGGCAAAAGCACCGAGAACCATTGCCCTGTCGGGGTGTGTGTCAAAAGCTTTTTTACGATAAGCCGTTTTGATGCCTACCGGTTGAAGATATTTCAGGAAATCGTAGGATATTTTTATTTCCGGTCCGAAAATAGTTGCGCAGGCTTGAAAAAGTTCCGCTGAAGAGGTTTGCATCGCCGGCATCAATCAGATTCCTTTGGAAAGTTTATAATTATGAAATAGCAACATGCCGCGGAATTTTCAAGAAAAAACCGCGCGAAGAAATTAAATTTTAAAATTCTCTGTGGCAAACTCAAAGGCGAATGGATTATTGCAGAAGTTAAGGCAGGTAAGCGGGAGGCGGCGTTTGCTTCTACCGCTGTTGAGGGTATCCAGCACGATGAGTATTGGAAACATCATTTAACAATACTTGTCTTTCATCCATTTTTGGGCTTCAGCAATCGTCTGGAACACAGCCACGGGTAAACCGCGGTTTACCGCGACCGTTTCTGCGAATTTCATGGAATCATAATTGCCATTGACGTCAACGTAGGCGATCACTTTGAAAAACCCTCTGCTTCTGATACTTTCATTTTGCACGATATTGAAAATATTGATGGTGGATAATCGCGGTCCATCGAGACGTTCTTCAATCAGGATGCTGAAGCAGTTCCGGACCGTGCATTCAAGATGAATATCCTCAAAATATTTCAATACATTTTCAACAGAGTTTTGGCCGGTAACGATAATGTGCAGGTAGGCGGGATTTTGAGAGACAGTCAGTTGATACGTCATTTACGAGCCTCCTCCGTCTGGGAATTTTCAACAATCTCACAATCTTTTTATAAATCTTTCCAGCAATGCTCTTGCTTTGTTAATTGATGATCATTTCTTCTGCTTGCAGCGTTGATGTTTTATGGCCATTGTCTATGCATGCGGGACAACGGGCATATATATAAATTTCATCGGTTCTGATTTCAAACCCCTGCGTCTGTTCATCGGGAATATGGATAGCCGGGAAGGGTAAGTCCAGATCAACGATTCTGCCGCACTGATCACAGACGAGATGAGCATGAGGAAGCATATTGGAATCATATCGCTTGTGATATTTGTTTGTAATGGCGAGCTCTCTGATTAATCCATTCTCTTTCATCAGGGAAAGTGTGTTATACACGGAGGCGAAGGATATCGTCATGATTTTTTCGGAAACAGCCTTGTAAATATCCGTGGCGCTTGGATGAGATGTGTTGTCTTTCAGATAATCGAAAATCGCTTGTCTCTGCACCGTTATTTTCATGGAGGAATATTCAGCTTCAGTATGAGTACTTGTGCTCGATTTTGATTTTGTTAATAAAATTATACATCCTAATATGGATAAAAATCAAGAATTATTTTATAAAAAATATCCGCATATGGATTTTTATTTATGGTATTATACATTCATGGAATCATTAGACTATGTTAAAAAGCGAATTGAACAAAGAATGGAAGAATTAAATGTGGGACAACTCGAACTGGCAAGCAAAGCGAAAGTCTCACAATCAACCATTAACCGAGTTTTAAATTCACCAACCAACAGTCGTATTGATACCCTTTATAAAATAGCAAAAGCTTTAAATGTTCCCCTTGAATACCTTGTTATAGAAAGTGAACGCAAGGCTCTTTTATGTAAGGCGGTAAGCGATATGAGCGATCAGGAATTGCAGGATATCGTCATACATATTGAAAAAGAGAGATTATGGCGGACTCAGGGATCGTAGGCGTCTTCAACAGGATAGTAAATCTCATCTAGTTTCCAATACAAAGTAATCATTAAATTGTACTGTTTTGTATCAATAATTATCCATAATAGGATAGCAATGTCATTGCACTCATCCTTTTATGAATATAAGGTGTTTATCATTTTTTGATAATCAGGATCATGTTGATAAAAAAGGCTGGCTGGTCCATTCAGCATAATCGCTGTGCAAGTCATTCTTTCTTTACAAGGGAGAATTAAAAATGTCATCCAAAATATGGTAAGAATATCGAACAGGGACCTTGTTTGGCAGACAATATACCGTGGTTCATGACGCTTTATATTCGGGACATAATTTCCAGATGATACCGGGCTTTTTCATGTCCCTGTTCCGCCGCCTTGCGATACCACTTCAACGCTTCAGCGTTGTCCTGAGAGACCACGACACCGGCCTCATATATCTCTCCCAGATTAAACTGTGCATCCGCATGTCCCTGTTCAGCCGCCTGGCGATACCATTTTATAGCCTCCGTAAAATCGCGGGAAACGCCGTCACCGAAAAAATACTGCAATCCCAGATTGTACTGGGCGTCCGCGTGTCCCTGTTCAGCCGCCTGGTGAAACCAATGAACAGCGTCGGCATCGTTGTGCGGAACTCCTTCTCCGTTATGGTACATTAAACCAATATTAAACTGAGCATCCGCAACTCCTTGCTCAGCGGATTTTAAAAACCATTTTGCAGCTTCGACATCATCCGTCGAAACACCATCGCCTTTTCGGTGCATCAATGCCAGATGATACTGGGCATTCACAATTCCCCGTTCGGCCGCCCTGCGGTACCACTCTACGGGATCGGAATCGTTGTGCGGAATTCTCTTGCCTTCTCTGAACATGATGTCCAATCTGATCCGTGCCGTTTCGTGTCCCTGTTCCGCCGCCTTAAGATACCAGGTAACAGCCTCGACATCGTCCCGCTCAACGACAATGCCTTCATAATATATACCGCCCAGATTAAATTGTGCAACAGCGTGTCCCTGCTCGGCTGCCTGACGATACCACTTGATGGCTTCGGCAAAATCCTGTGGAACCCCTTCGCCAAAAAAGTACTTCAATCCCAGATTATACTGTGCGTCGGCATGTCCCTGTTCGGCTGCCTGACGATACCACTTTATCGCTTCGGTAAAATCCTGAGTAACATCCTCACCGTTATCATACATCCAGCCCAAATGAAATTGGGCATTTGCCTCTCCCTGTTCCGCTGCTTTATAATATTCATTTGTCGCTGTTGTGTCTTCCGGCACAATAACCTTATCTTCTTCATCTTGACGGATGTCCGCATCTTTATCTGGAAATTCGTCCGTTTTAAGATCTTCTGCTACCTCCACCGTGTCTTCCTGTATGATAATTTCATCGTTGTCTTGGCCCAGATTTGCATTTTCATCTGAAAAATCATCCGTGCTGCTGTATTTTTTTGCACCGTGCGCATCTTCCTGAGAAACGGCTGTCCCTTCTTTGTACATCAGGTCCAGCATTCTCTGAGCATCCGGATTCCCGAGTCTGGATGCGCTTTGATACCATTTTGCAGCCTCGGCGTTGTCCTGCGGAACCCCTTCGCCTTTTTGGTACATCAATCCAAGATTCAACTGCGCCATGACGTGTCCCTGCTCGGCCGCCTGGCGATACCATTTTTCGGCTTTTAAATTGTTGCGGGGAACCCCTTCGCCCTTTTGATACATCAATCCCAGATGATACTGGGCATCGCCGATTCCTTGTGCCGCCGCCTTAAGATAACTTTTTGCGACATCCGCAGCACGGGGAGGGACGCTCATTTCTTTTTGGCGTATGCTATCCAGCATTTTTTGCGCATCCGAATTTCCCTGTTTGGCCGCCTGACGATACCACTTGACGGCCTCGGATATGCTTTGGGGAACCCCTGACCCGTCTTGATACATCTTTCCTAATTTGAGCTGGGCAACGGCAACTCCCTGTTGAGCAGCTTCTAAAAACCATCTCGCCGCCTCGGCATCGTCCTCGGGAACTCCTTCGCCCTCTTTGTACATCAGGGCAAGGTTGTACTGGGCTTTTGCATAATCCTGCTCCGCCGCTTTAAGATACCATTCCGCCGCCTCGGCATCATCCTGCATGACACCTCTTCCTTCCTGATACATCCAGCCCAAATTGAACTGGGCTTTTGCGTCGCCCTGTTCGGCGGCCTGACGAAACCATGCCACCGCCTCGGTATCATCCTGCGGAACACCTTTGCCCGCCAGGTATAACTGTCCCAGGTTGTTCTGAGCATCTGCGTCGCCTTGTTCAGCTTTTCTGAGGAGATTATTTAGTGATGATATGTTTTTTCTCATTTTCATTATTCTCTGGATAATTTTTATTTAAAATATTTTTCTCGGTTTTCAAATCATTTCGTAAAATCAAATTGAAATACAGCGTCTTATATATCTGATAACAGTGTTATGATCCTTACTTTCCCATAACGATAATGTATTTTATAACATCCTTTATTTTTTTTAAAAGCAGAAAAGTCAAATGATCGTTTATTGCGATTGCAATGTTGTGTATTAAAGATGGTTGACGATGTTTCTTTTCAGGAGTCTGGACATGTATTGTATTTCGATAGCAAGCAAATGGGCCGGACCAGATTACTTGAATGGTTTTTTCCATACGAAGGGGAAAACAGGAGATATCAACCGAAAAGGGAGGACCATATCGTCTGAAAAATAAAAAGGGACTAGCCATAAATGGCTAATCCCTTTGAGTTATTGGCCCAGCGCGGACTCGAATAAATTAGCAAGTATTTTTAATTATTGAATTAAATGACGCTTGATTTTTAACATACCCCCAAATATGCCCCCAAGAATAAAAATTGGATATTTCCCTTATCATGCTTATTGGTACAGAATTTTTAAAAATCATCGTTAATTTGATCATAAGTCAATATCCTAGAAGTTAAAATTTTTATTGTATTTGATGGATACTTATCACCTTTAATTTGATCTAATTTTCTTATCATTTCTAATATTTCGCTTTCCTCTTTAATAATTATATATTTTATATCATCAGGTTGAAAACTTAAATTGTCCATCTTTAAAAGAGAATTAGCTTCATTTAATGTATCCGAATTGTAGAACATTTCTTTTTTCATTAAACCGTACGTAATATCTAATTTTATTAAATCATTGTCACATGTTTTAAGGTCAGGTATGTATCTCCATTCTCGTTCATCATAAAAGCGAATTTTCTCGTCCAGACTTTCATGATTGCCCAATGAATGTCCTTCATATGACTTTAAATATTTTATAATGTTAACTATATGTTTTACTCTTAAGTTAGCTCGATCATAGAGTTTATCCAAGGTATCTAACTCTTTTTTACATTCATTAAGCATATTTTTAATAACTTCATCTTTATTTAATATTTTTTCAAATTCTAATATTTTATCATTAGTTTTTTTATATCTCTCTGCAATAGCCCCTACTTCTTCTCGATATTTTTTTAATATATTCATTGTGAAATCATATATATCATTTGATAAATTTGAATCTTTTTCAACATAAAGAACGGGGTTAATACCTTTTGAAATTCCCCATTCTTTCTTTAAGCCAATTCCGTAAGAGCCGTATCTATATACATGTAACTTAATCTGGGAAAGAGGTATATCGCAAAAGGATATTATTGGTATTGCATATCCGAATGTATCATTGTTTTTAAAAGTAATATATTCCAAACTAAATCTTGGATGAAAACCGTTTTCTAAGATACCTAGCAGGCTATCCCAGTTAGTAAAGTGAAATAAAGCATTCGAACTAATTTTAGGCATTTATACCTTAAATAAAAATTATTTATTAACTTTTATTTTGAAATTCTTTTTTCAACCTTAAGAAAAAATATATTTTTATTAATATTATATGTCAACAAATATTGTTATAAAATAATTAACAGAGCGGTTCCGGCGAGAATGGGCTGTCGCCGAGCCCGTCGGAGCCGGAATCTCTTTAATGAATCTAAACGCAGAAACCATAAAAAGCCGCTGCTGAAGTGCGACAGCAGAGCACGAAAGCAGCGGAGTATATTGGCAACATTATATGAACATCAAAAATAATTCTTGACAAGATGGATTCGTTTAATGTATATGAATGTTAAATACATTCATTAGGAGTCATAGCAATGACAAGACCAAAAAAACAATACACCGTGCAGCTTGAAGAAGATGTGGTTGATCGAATAGATAAATTAGCAAAAAAGTTAGGACATAATAGAAGCCAAATGATGAGGAATCTTTTATTGCAAGGACTTGAGGACGGAGAAATGATAGATAAAACTGGCTTATTTTCAGCTGTAATATTCAGTAAAAATATTCTTACAAAATTTAAAGAATCAGTGCTTAAGGGGGAATTATTTTTGGACAAACATGGAAACTTAAAAATAAACAGGTGATTCAAAAATAAGCGAACATCCGCCCATGGTGGAACATGAGCGGATGTTCTGAATCACGTTCCAGAAGAGCATATGCCTTGGGAGCTTAGCCTGTAGGAAGTGATCTTTAGTAAGTATATCACTGACTATATGTCTGTCAAGAAACCTCTTCTGGAGCAATTCAGAGGGGTTTTTTTTATGGTCTATACTGAGAATGTTGAGGTTTATGAGCCTGCACGCGAGGGCGCCGGTAGAGACGCCGCGAGCGAGCAGGCGTGCAAGAGCGAAGTTAATATTGCTTGCGATCACAAGACTGCCAGAGCCGAAACGCTATTTCGGATCATGCAGAGCGAACAAATAGAAAAAACGTATAAAGTGCTGCTGTCAAAGCGTCACAGAGCGAGGTTTAGAAAAAATCGTTTGTGGAATAAAAAAGAAAGAAACGGGAAAGTCACATGTATCAAGCCAGAGAACTACCAAAAGAATGGGTAAAATTCGTGAGCCAGTGGCCTTGGGATTGGTTCTGTCATCTCACGTATAGAGACAATCCCTTCACTGATGAAATGATGCACCCAGAGGCGGCAATAAAGATTTACGACAAATGGATTCACACTCTGAACCGGGAAATATTCGGAGTCAGATATTGGAAACGGCCCAATGACGGCGTGATCTGGACAAGGGCGCGAGAATATCAATATCGGGGCGCAATCCATTTTCATTGTCTCATTGGCAGAGTTCCGGATTGGGTCGGAAGATTAAAGTATATGGATTTGCATGATCAGCTTGGCGGTTATGCGCGAATCCAACCATACAAGGGAAAAGGATGCGGTGCTGAAGAATATCTCTGCAAATCGGCATACGCATTTAAGAAGGGCGATATAGATGTAGGCGGGCCGTTGAAGTACGTTCAAGAAGGTTGCCCTGAACTTCAGAATTCTCTGTTTGCATAGGCAACAGAGGAAAGGCTCAAACAATGATAGTAGCGGGAAAGACACTCCCCCGTTGCTTGAATCCTAAGAGTGTCTAAAACATAGAGTTTATAACTTATTGTAATTACTATTATTTAAGAATGTATTAAATAACAAAGAAGAGGTGATTGTATGAATAATTTACCCAGTGAAGGATTTTTACGTTTAAATCAGATTGTCGGGAATAAGACAACGCCGGCGATCATTCCCATTTCCAAATCAAGCTGGTGGGCGGGAGTGAAAGAGGGGCGATTTCCGAAACCTGTCAAGCTCGGCAAGCGAACAACCGTTTGGAGAATTTCCGATATCAGATCGTTGATAGAAAAAACAGCGCAATATGAAAATAATTTGTCCTGACTTATGCTTGACTTTACAGACGGTGTCTAATCAAGCCATTTCTCGGTTATTGACTATACCTACTAAGGTGCAGTTTTTTGGAGTCGTCAAAGTTGTGAATCTCAGGTTGAAAGATGCAATGATGAATAAAATCTAAATTACTTTTCCAAATTACCATATGGTGAGAACAATATCGTTGCCAAAAAAAATCCGATAAGGATACCAATTAAATTTCCCTTTACCGCCTCAAACTTCTTAAAAGACAAGTTAATCAATGGTATTAGAAATACTTGAAAGAAACAAATCAGAGGTATGTAGGGACTATAATTGTTTCCATAAATCAAATTTAAAGCTATCGAAACAATAAAGATAAATACGCTATTTTCTATTATTCCAGTGAGTATACAGTTGAAGTTAATATCCTTAAGTTCTATATGTCTTTTCATTTTTATTTTTCATTGATTTGAAGATTTCAGTTTGTAACATAGCATAAAAACAATTTTTTAGAAATTGAGGACTTCAGGAAGTTATCAATTGTCTTGACACTTATTGTAAGGTCAAGTTCTGTTGAGGGCAAATAATTATTTATTCTTTCTGAACGGTAAAACCTTTGCGCCTTGTTTTAGTTCGTCAAGATAGTCTGCCCATTGCTGCATCATCTTTCGACGTTCTTCAAGGTGTGAAGTCCTGTTGTAGGCGCGCCCGTTCGGGTCTCTCACTGCATGAGCAAGCTGATGTTCGATAAAATCCGGTCTAACCTGTAAAACTTCGTCAAGAATTGTTCGCGCCATTGCCCGGAATCCGTGAGGCGTCATTTCTTCTTTCGTATACCCAAGATTACGCAGAGCCGCCAAAATAGTATTATTACTCATCGGACGATCAAACGTTCTTTCAGAAGGAAATACATAACGGCTTGAACCGGTGAAATCTTTAAGTTCCGTCAGTATTGCAATCGCCTGTTTTGATAACGGGACAAGATGCGGTTCTTTCATTTTCATTTTACTGCCGGGAATGTTCCATTCGGCATTCTCAAGATTTATCTCTGACCATTCAGCGTGACGGAGCTCCCCGGGACGAACAAAAACCAGCGGCGCAAATTTCAGCGCACACTGAACGGTAAAGCTTCCTTGATAACTGTCAATAGAACGGAGCAGCTTCCCCACATCTTTAGGTTCTATAATTGCGGCTCTGTGGGTTGTTTTAACCGGTGATAATGCTCCTTTTAAATCTTCGGCGGGGTTACGCTCTGAACGTCCGGTTGCAACGGCATATCTGAATATCTGACCGCAAACATTTCTGGTACGGTGGGCTAATTCCAACGCACCTCTTGATTCTATTCGTCTTAAGACAGACAACAGTTCCGGGGCTTTTATATCCTTGATTGGTCGTGAACCCATCCAAGGGAAAACGTTTAATTCTAAGCGGCGCATGATTTTCTCGGAATAGCCTTCCAGCCATTTTGATTTAAACTTGTCCTGCCATTCTCTGGCTATGACCTCGAAGGTTTCTGCCTCTTCGATATTTGCCTGTTTTTGTGCTTTGCGGACTGCATCAGGATCGACGTTGTTTGCAAGCAATCTCCGTGCATCGTCGCGTTTTCGACGCGCATCAAGAAGCCTTATTTCTGGGTATGAACCGAAAGCAAGCTTCTTCTCTTTATTATCGAAACGATATTTGAACCGCCATAATTTACCGCCAGAAGGTGTGATGAGAAGGTATAAGCCGCCACCGTCAAACAATGAAAAGGGTTTTTCTTTTGGTTTTGCTTTTTGTACTTTAATGTCCGTCAATGGAATAATACGCTTTGGCATAGAGTAACCTCCATTTTTTTGGGTACACGCTGAATATTTTGGGTACCTTTTTCTTAAATTAGGTACCTAAAACGACTAGATTCTGATGGATTGTATAGCACGTCTTTGGATATAAAACAACAAAAAACCCGCTATTTCTAACGGGTTTTTTGATTTCCTCGGATAACCAAGGAGGATGTTCTGGCTCCCCAGCGCGGACTCGAACCACGGACATGCTGGTTAACAGCCAGCCGCTCTACCGACTGAGCTACTG
>Ga0208459_1002489_pt1 | contig 15423 bp, 4 predicted proteins | sample AD_UKC087_MetaG_FD_184433 | JGI IMG/M metagenome (GOLD analysis project Ga0208459, IMG submission 184433) | Active sludge microbial communities of municipal wastewater-treating anaerobic digesters from USA - AD_UKC087_MetaG (SPAdes) (version 2) | ecosystem: Engineered > Bioreactor > Anaerobic >... | reverse complement strand
TGAATCTCAGGCGCATATCCCTGCCTGGCAAGAATCCTGCCACCTTGGAGATTTTACACACATCTTGACATACTGCCTGTTATAGTGATAGTATTAATTGTAATAATAATAGCTCTGGTGTGAGTGATAATCTCAAACTTTTGTGAAAACAGTGCATAACGCTTGTTTCGATGGTGGAAAAGAACCAGATTGATCACTGAGGATGCGTGTTTTAGGAAAATGCAAGCTGCATGACTCAGGAGTAAATTAACCACGCCTGCGTAGCGCTAATTACAGTGAGGAGCAGTTGATCCCATTAGAGAATAAAAACTGATGTGAAAATTTCATACTGATTATATGACAAATTACTGCTTTTTTAGATGTCTATTAAAACTATTTAGGTGTAGAATATATTAATCAATTAGAAACTCCAAATCTTAACGCCTCTGACGGGTGGTACTTATGGCAAAGAGAGACCAAAATACATATACAATAGCAGTATCAGTAATAGTTTTAGCTGTAGTTCTGTTCTCTGGTATTACTCCAACCAGTGGTAAATCAAGCCCGACAGAACTAATTGCTCAAACGCAAATTTTGCCAAATGATTGTCAATCTATGGAGATTGTTTTCCTGATTGATCAATCCGAAAAAATAGCAGAAGATAATGATCCAGAAGGTTTACGATCAACAGCGGTAAAATTTATGATTGGAGCTATGGGCTATGATCGTCTGTTTGCTTGTCCAGATGTAAATCATAGGTTTGCAGTTATTGATGTGGAAGATTCCGTTTCCGGACGTCTGCCATCGATGGTGACTGTTAACCCTTCAGCTATTACATGGGTAAGTGCTGGAGATAGCGGTTCTGGTAGTTTAGAATCAAGTATAAATACATGGAACACCCAGTTTGTAGAAAAAACTTCAAACATAAATGCATATTCCCATGATGATGACCGATCTTCTGGAGGTTTTGCTGAGAGAGATATTGAAAGTGCATTTGATCAGGCCATAGAAATTCTTGAGACTTCTCGCGAATCACAACCAGAAGCATCTTCCCTCAAGCAAGCAATCATATTGATATCTGCTCAAAATGCAGCACCGTGCCCTGATGATACTAAACCGTGTTATATTTCAACTGCAGAAGAATATTTGAAAGATTCGGGGATCAAATCTGAATTAGATGATCAGGGGGCCCCATATATGTATGTTTTGGCATTCCCGTATTCTTCATACGAGACCCAAAATGCTCGGGGGGCTGATGTTAGACTGGAGAATTTATGGCGGGAGTATGTGCAAAATGAGGATGGGTATGGTGGATTTTATCAACTGACTGATAATACCCAGATATTGCCTAAGTTAATGGATATCTATACTCAACTAAATCCGGGTTATAAGATAACTCCAGTAATAGGGAGTGTAGATGTCCCCCCATTTCAAGATAGCGCTGAATTCCTTATTTTTAATACCAATCAGGATCTTTTAATTAATCCATCCAGTCCCATAGATTATATAAGTCAACCTGTTGGAAATTTAAATTTGGAGTATCGCGTATATACCCTACCCAAACCTGGGCAATGGACTATTGATTGGAACGGTGATGGAAACACGACAATGTTTGTTCACTTCACGCCAGCGCAGAATTTGGTGGCGCTTGACTTAAACAATGGGGATGACTTGCCTCAGTATCAAGAAGACAATGCAGTTTCAGATCCTAACCAGCCGTTTAAATTGGAGATTCAGCTACTCTCAAAAGAGAATAATCCAATTTTGGAGTATGAAGACTATCCAGCTTCTATAAATGGTACTTTATCATTACCCAATGGCGCTGGGACAAAGCCATTAACATTCATTTTCGATAGGTCCAAAGAAGCGTATATTACAACGGAGCCATTGCCAGTTAACTTTGATGCAGATTATATGTGGACTGTTACCTTCGAATCTGGTGGGTTGCCAGCTCCATTAACTATAGAAGGTCAGTATTCTGTTAGAACAGTAATTCCCTTTAGTATGAGAGTCAAGTTACCTGAGGAAATCCCGACGCTTCATGGAACATTGCTGGATGATAAACTTGATGAAGTAAACCTTATAAAAGTAGAAGTAGAATTATATCGAACTGACTCAGGCGACAAACTTGATCCGGGTTCAATCATAAAGAGTGATATTAACAAAGCAATTCTAGTTAAGTTGATTCACACAAGCACAAATACAAATGAAGATGTCCTACTGTCTTACAATGCCAATGATCAAATATTTAGGGGTGATGTTGGTCAAATCGATAAGCTTGGACAATATTCAATAGTTCCATTTTTGGATCCTAATGCCGAATATTCTTCTGATTTCCGTTTGTCTCCAAACCTTGAACAACCCAATTACTTTGACCGCCGAGATACACTTCTAACGACTCCATTCTTGTACATGGCCACCGTATCCATTATGGCCCTGGCCGTTATAATTGCGGTTTTTTCTGGAATCCGGTCGATTACTCACACAGTACCTGGTTCTCTTGGGTTTAGTCGCTTTGGGAGTGCTCAACCTTTTGCGGTTTTACCACTTGATAGAAAAAGACGCAGAGTTGTACGTATAAAGGGCCGCGACCTTCGAGATTGTTCCATTTTACTGTGGCCACTTGAAGCTTTACAGGCCCGCTTGTCACCAGATGGCGATTCGATTATTGATCTTACAATTTCTCAACGGGATGACCATGGTGATCTAAAGATTGATAACATTCAGTTGAAACCTGGTGGCGAGGAGCCTCTTATTGACGATAAAGGTATCAAGGTCAAATATTTATATAATCCTGATGAGAGGTGATGAAATGATGAAAACTAATCACATCAAATGGCTGTTTGCCCTTTTAATAATAATCTCTCTGTTTTCTGGTTATTTACCAATTGTGTATGCAGAAGCTAATCCTGACTTTACATTACTTGAAAATACTAATAATGAAAATATTGTTTCAGATTGTTATGCCTTAGATATAATTTTCATTGTCGACCAATCAGGAAGTATGAGTGGGCAACGTCCTGATGGTTCCCGAATTCCACCAAACGATCCGCTTCAGCAGCGCGTTTATGCACCTCGTTATGCTTTAGATTGGTTGGCTAATAATCGAATGGGACTTTGTCCTTTGGCGATCCACCGAATGGGTGTCATTAGTTTTGGAACTACTGTAGAGGTAGATTTACCATTGACGCCTATCCAACCCAATAACCAATCTGATTGGGAAATAATTCGTCCAGGTTTGGAACAAGAAATAACCGCCAGGAATCTAAGCGCAACTGATCCGGCTTTGGCGTTCCAAGAAGCTAAAACAATGTTGTCTGGAGTGGATGACCTTGGAGATCTTCCGCGGAAAAAGGCGATTATTTTATTGACTGATGGCAGCCCATGTGTTGGGATGTTGGGATGTAATTTGAATAATGATGTTATGGATCACGATGCGTATAATCGTGATTTTTTGGAACAAGTCGCACAGGATTTTGGCTTTGTAGAAGCTCTGCGTCAAAGGGATGGCGCAATTCTTGCTGCTGCTTTGACCTATGGTGGTATCGATCGAATTCCAGACGAAGACCGAAATCGGATTTTGACAGACAATCCAATTACCAAACAAGATTTGGCTGATAGTACTTACATCTGGGTAATTGCCATGAATGCAGCCGAACCTTATATTGATGAGGATGGTGATCTGTTCGAGAGCATTGGCACTCAACACGGCGGTGACCTTATTGACCTAGAAGAAAATTTGAGCGATGTTCCGGCAGTTTTTAACACAATTATGAGTCAGTTGGCGGGAGTTTCTCCTCGATTATTGGGTTGTGGTAATTTAGCGGTTAATCCTTATTTGGCCGGTGCTGTGTTAGACGTATACAAAGTTGGGGAAGGATATGATGTAATTGTTAATTATGGGCCTAAAAGTATCACAGCAGGCACAGGTGATACCGATTTCTTCGGTGTACAACAATATAGCGAATTCGGGGCTATTGAACATTATCGCTTTTCACTTCCCCCAGCAGGTCTCTGGACTGTTGACGCGAGCGATTGCCGTGGCGTACAGGCTTCTTTTATCCCCTTTACGGCTGATGTTCAGATGGTTGAGCCACAGGGAATTCTTCCACAATATAACTTAAACGGTGAGAATTTTGACGCCCAACACCCTAATTATTTAAAATTTAAAGTTGTTGATCAAGTCAATAATTTAATCTTAAAAAATAACCCTGATTATCCTCTCTCCATTTCAGCCACAATTACTGATCCTGATGGAGAAAAATTTACTACGACATCCTTTACTTATCGAGAAGATGGAACATGGGAAGGTACTGATGCAGTTCCGGTTCAAGCTATAGGAACCTATATTGTGGATATTACGGCATCGGCCACTTGTGTAGTTGATCCAGAAGACCCCGAAAACTGTCCGACCCCTACTTTTGAGGTGTTTCGAAAGTCAGATTTTTCATATTCTGTTGGGGAAGTAAGTCTATTCAATGTGGAAATAAGCTCGCCTGCTAATGGCGATACCATTCCTTTGCATGGCACATTAATTCAAGAACGCTTGGCAGATCAACCTGTTAAAGTAATTGTGCAGTTAACGGATAGTCAGGGTATTCCTATCGCCCGCGATACTGTATTACCGGCATCACCTTCTATGGAACAGATTATTAGAGCATCTCTATCTTCGGGTAATGAGATTCAAGAAATATTTCTGTTGCCAGATTTATCTGATACCTCAAAATTTATTGGGGAATTTACTTTGCCCACAGTTGTGGGGCAATATAACTTGGTTGTTGAAGTGACAGATTATAACTTTGAGCAATATAGGCCCTATCAAAACCCCGTAATGGTTACCTTTACTCGCCGCGATCCTTTACTTCAAAACCCAGTGTTTTATAAAATATTATCTGGTTTATTAGGATTGATGATACTGGGCGTGATTATTGCTATAATCTATTCGAGAACAAACCCGGTTCGCGGGAGGTTGGAATTTACAAATGTAGCTGCAGCCTCTGGTTCATCCTCACGAAAAGTATCAATCGGGCGAGGAAAACGACGGGTGGTTATTAATAAGGGCTTATCTGACTTGGGGCTTAGGCGTATTGACGCGTCTAACGCCTCCGCAAAAGGCGGAAAACAAATTGTCAATGTTGTTTTTTATCCATTAAAAGGAAATAAAATATTGCGACAATTAACCGATGGAACGGGCATAGTAACAATTAACAACTGGAATGTTCAGTATATTTGGGGCGGGAAGCCTCGTCGATAAACCTATCTAGTTCTAATTAAGGAGGAGCACTATGGCAAGGCCAGCAATCGTGATTGGGTTGGGCGGCACAGGGCAATGGGTCTTAACCTATTTGAAAAAAGACCTGATGGAAACCAATCAAGGTAAAATGCCCGAGAATGTCAAACTGCTTTCGTTTGATACTATGCCTGAGGCATCTGTAGCAACAAAAACAGTTCAGGATCATGGTGATAGCAGCCACAAAGATGTCAATGTTGGTGCTATTCGTTTGGACCCCAGGCGTGAATTCTTTGGTTTGACCGGAAATGGTTACGAACTCGGTGAGCAAGTGGTAAAAGGGCAGGCCCCTCACATTGGGCGTTGGTTTGATGCGGAATTTTATCGTCAACAACAAATGCCGTCTTTGTGGGACCTGGCATCAGGTGCTGGACAAGTTCGCCAATTTGGTCGGCTTGGTTTCTTTATGAAGTTGGATGAAATCATCCATAACAGTATCCGGCAAGCTTTCTTGAGCGTGAAGCCGCTTGTCAAAAAAGGCAATGAACTTGAAGTTATTATTGTCGCCTCGTTTGCAGGTGGAACTGGCGCAGGTATGTTTGTGGATACAGGCATCATTTGCCGTAGACTAGCTGATTTGGTCAACAACAATCTAATTATTCGTGGCTTCTTTGTGCTGCCTCGTGCTTTTACTCAAGGCGGACAAATAGGTTTGATGGATAATCATATGCTAGCACGATCATTTGCTGCTTGGCGTGAATTAGATCGTTTCATGAACATTGGCCCTGATTATGGCGCTCCGCGAGTTACCTACCGCCCAGCTGATCAAAACTTGGATATGCAGCTTTCTGTCCGTCCATTTGATCAATGTTATTTAGTGGATTCTCGTCGTCAATCGCATAGTTTAGAAAACTCAAAACCGGAGTTGGGTGTTCATCCTTCAATTGCTGATTTCATCGGTACTGTTATCGATGAAGAGTCGGGCGTCGTATATACGCAAGATGCAGTTAATAATGCTGGTGTTACACAAGCTCAAAACCACACGATTGGCTACTCTGCATTGGGAACATACTCAATTAAAGTACCAATTTACTATGCTATGCAGGAATATTCACTCAATTTTTCCAAAGACTTGATGACTCTTTGGCTTGTGCCCGAACGTGACAGCAATGGAAATATCTACAGATTAGCTATTAACCAAAATCGAGAAGAAGGCATTGGTAAAAAGCAAGGTCGCGATGCGGCGATTGATTTATTACAGAATCCGACCGGTATTCAGCGTCGTTCCAGGGGAACAGCACAAGTTGGGAATACTGCTGTCCCGGGGCAAGCTGTTGAAACGATACTGAACTCAATGTTTTTGCCGCGATTGGCCCAGATTTATGCTGAGCATAAACTAGATGATGGCCGGAACATCGAAGTTGATGCGCAAGGTGGCCACACATTGCTTGTTGAAGGCGAAGTCGATCCAAATACATATGCGGGCGTCTTCTGTTCCATGCCTTCTGATGCTCAAAATACTCGTATCATATACGAAAATCGGGAAGAGATGATTGATCCCGTTGCTATAAAAACTGAGCTGAATTCTAGCATCTGGGCAGCTGTGCCAACGTCTAAGGAAATGAATGAATCTCCTATCGAGGGGCCAGATCGCCTGGAGCGAGATATTCCCAAATATGAACAAGCTCATTTTGGAGCTGGTGGCGGGCGCGGAGATTATGGTACTATGCTAGACCGTTCTCGCTTATTCCAGGTAGTTCGTTTCCGTGCAATGTTACAACAGCAAACGATGAATATCCTAAATGGGACGAAAGGAAGTGTTGTAGATCAGCGCAGCGGGAAATTGGGATTTGTCATTGATATGTATGAAGAATTGGTCAAGATCTTTGATTACTTTATTCAATACATTGACAAAGTTATTGAACGGCGCGGATCAATGCAATTACTAAACGGCGCTCAACAAGTACGTGATGTATGCAAAGCGTCCATGCTTGAGGCAGCAGATAAGAAATGTATTTTCTTTTTTGACCATCCTAAAGCGCATATTACTCAACGACAATATCTTCAAGCTGTTGAAGATCATCACAATATTGTCAAGGATGATATGCTTTTGGCGTCAATGTCCCAAGCTGCTCGTGAAATGCGAAATGAAGCCAAAATTGCACTGGAAAGCGCCCGCAAATGGGCTCGCGCTTTGGTTCTTGGGTCAGATAATACAATTGGCGCTTATCGTACGATGCAACGTGATTTGGATGGCACACGTTCTACCCGGTTAGAAGACGAAAAGACGGGTGAAACCCAGCTGTTACTCCAAATGAAGGAATATCAGAAAGTAAAACTTCAACAGGAAATTGATTCTAATCTTGAGCGTTTTACTTGGGATGTAAATACCCAGGATGGCTTCAATATCTCCTGCACTGTTCGCGTACCTCAGCAACAGATTGATGATGACGGAAACGTGACTTACCAGGATGTTGATCGGAATCTGAGCTTAGATGATACTGATTTTGCCCAAGCGCAGAATGTGGGTTTAATTAGCTCTATTGGACGATATGTTTATCGAGAGGAGCCCAGTAAGCATCGCGCTATCGAAGAAGTGATGCGCATGACAGATCCTAATTATGGCGATTCTTCGACATTTGCTAAGGATTTGATTGAACATAGTGAAGTTCTTGTTGATATGACCCAGGGAGTTTCGCAGACTTCCATTGTAAAATGGATGTATTTGCGATTGAAGTCTGAAGGTATCAATCCCGGAGTTTCGGATTATGCTTTCCAGGTTCAACAATGGCTTAAAGAGCATACTGCAGGTATCCTGACCGATCCTAATAAACTGCGAATTGTATCCTCTGAAAATGAGCATGCAATCACGATGATCCAGCTTTGGGACAATATACAGCAGTCTGATTTCAATATTTGGAGCACATTACGGGATGCTTATATCCGCCACGTGAATAGCGGAACTGGTTATGAGAATGCTGCCCGACTGCACATCTTCCCGGCAGAATGTAATGCTTCTAAGTATGAAAGCCGATTGCCGCAATTACTTCGTGCCCAAAATAAAGGCTATCGCATTTTCCATCCGCGTGTAGTAATGCTGTTGGAAGACTTGGAACGTGTAAGGCTCTTCTTCCGGTGTTATGCGTATGGCTTTATAAAGAAGCATGAAACCGAAATTGGTGAACGCTACTATTACCTAGATGTTCCTGCGCGCGGAACCTATATCGAACAAAAACTCTGGTTGACGAGCCCTAAAGACAAAGATGGCAATATCCGAACAGATTGGCCTTCCGTCTTTGAGGTTATGAATGCATTTGTGAACGTTGGACGCGATGTAAACAATATGCAAAATAACATAGCCTGGAAGGATTTGCGCAACACTCTTATTTTGTTGGAACGTGAGTTGCGCAACAAAGGCGAACTAGAGTCCACCATTGAGGCTGCTATTCAAAATGGTCTTGTCAAGCAGCTGCGTGATCGTTATATGGACCTGCAGAGAGACGCTCGTCGAAAGGATCAAGCAACTGGAGTTCCGACTCGTGGTTGGGCAAGTGGGCAGGAATATGAAGATTTGGCAGACCTTGCTGAGATGATGTTTATAGAGGTTATTAAGGATCAGACTCCTGACTTAGTGAATTAAGCATTTAATTTGGACAAGTCTGATGGGGAGTTGCAAGGTTAATTAACATAAACTTGCAACTCCCCAACCACCCTATAAAAAAATAAGAGGTGTTAAAATGGATGGGCAATATTTTTCACCACCTAATCAATATTACATCCCCCCCGAAACCAACCAATTGCTTCGTAACGTTCAAAAAGCAGAAGCCTATCCAACCCTTATTATTGGCTTAGGGCGAACCGGAGCAAAAGCTCTCAGTTTAATTAGAAAAGCAATTACATCTTCTCGATCTGGAAGCTTGCCAAAACAAATTCGTCTCCTTTGGATTGGGACACAATCTGTTACAGATCTGCCATCAAACGATGACCGTATCGTGGTTACACCTAACTACGATGATATTGAAAGAAATTTCAACCGTCAAGTTTCTCAAAAAGAACAATTTTCTTGGTGGCAAAGGGGACAAAACTTGTCTCATGGTGGTCGACTAAATGCTCGAATGGCATTTTATTGGGAAGAATCATTCCTTGATCGCCATTTTGAAAAAACGTTTATTCGACTTTGTGGAGAATTGCCACAACCACCGGGTAACAAATTCCAAGTGTTTTGGGTTGCATCATTGGCAGAAGTTGATGTCGCGCTATTACTAGATTTAGCAAATCTCCTCAAAAGACTCCAGGGTGAGCGGATAAATGCTTCTATTCCATGGTTAACGATGGAGTCTCTTGAATCGGAAGTAGAAACCAAGAATCCCCGAAACCTGAATGAAATGAGAATAGCGGCTTTGCGAGAAATCCACCGATCTGTCTGTGGACGTGAGCAACTTTTCCAAAAATCAGATGGGGAGATGTGTGAATCTAAACCATTCCTTTTTAATGCTGTTTTTTTGATGGACGACCAATATGCATTAGAATCTCTTGCAGATCAATTTTCATTATTGGTAGAAAACAGCATCACCCCTGATTTCCATAAATCACTGAACAATATACAACAATCGGGCCCTGGTTTGCTGATTTCGACTTCAGGCTCTTTTACTTGTTCTTGGCCATTGGAAACGATTCGTATGGCCTGTAGACTTCGAGTAGTACAAAACATGCTTTTTGCCTCTGACGAGGTTGATCCTAAAAAAATTAATTGGAAAGAAGAGGCGCAATACTTTTTTCGAGATTCAAGCGAGTGTTTGAGTGATTATCAGAAACCCTTCCAGGTATTAATTGACTCTTCAGCGGGGCTGCATCTGACACCTCGATCATTTCCTGGCAATATTGTTGCTGGGTTTGAGTGGCGACTTCAGTTGTATTTGAATCGGGTGGCGCCGGAACGTTGGTATCGCCTAGGTATGCGGGGTCAAAAAAATTATTTGCGTTGGTGTAAATCATTCCTTGATGGATTAGCAAATCTCCTCCGTGATTCCATGCACTCATTTCGTCTTAAATCCCGTAGCGGAACCTCGCTTTCAACTGATGTGATCCGAATTTTGCAACGCGAAGTTCCTAACTTTGAAAAAAGTGTTCAGAAATATAAATCTCAATTGGAACATTGGATTCAAATTCTGACCGATTTGGAGAAAGAATATCATCAGCGTTATTATGATTTATTATTTGAACGTAGGAAAGTAATTAAAGGGAATCCTTATCACCGAGCGCTGTCCATGGATGGTTCATTGAGTTATCCTCCTGAACAGGATGAAAAAAGTCTATCCAACTCGGTGTCCAGTTTTATGGAATTGCCGTTAAATACCGAACGTCAAACTCAATTGGAACAAAGACTGGGTTGGGTTTGGAATCGTAATGATCAAGGAGCAATAGACTTATTTTGTTATATATTACCACGCGATCTTCTCAGTCAGGAATGGCGGCAAGCTTTATGCAGCTTACGTGATAGAGACCGAATCCCTGGTTTATTAGATGACATCAGTTCGTATTATTCTGAATATTATGGAACTGATAATAATATTTTAGAAAAAATCCAATCTCAGGTCTTACAGAGTTTATTGCAGGATAAATTTGATGCTCAATCCACATTGAACACGCAGCAAATGTTAACCACAACTCGCCGCTCTCTGAGAATTCTTGCTGCTTCAGACGAAAATGAGCTTAATCGAGCAAAAAGACAAATTCTCTTAAGACCCGAAGAGAAGGTGTTGCGGATATCTGATCCAACAAAAATTGCTTTTTTGAATATTGAGCATAATCTGCCATTGGATATGTCTGTAAAATGGGACACTGCATCGCAAGATTATTATCCAAACCCTGATTTTCATATTTACCCTCAAGAGCAGCATGCTGCCTGGTTTGAATCTCAACTTAAAAGCCCACCCAATTGGCAATTCGGTCCGCGCTTTGTTGGCTTAATGTTCAATAAGAAAGCATTTGAAGTCGCTATGGATTGCATATATTGCGGTTGGATTCGCGAATCTATGGGCGAAGATGGTCATGATTGGTACATTGTGCCACCAAAGGGAGTTCACTCAAGTATTCCACTGTTTCAGTTTAATCAATACCATCCTAGCGACCTTGAATCAGCATTATATTCCTTTTTAGTTTACATTCCCACCAGAAATCAAATTGGCGGGCATGACTTATCAAGTTACAATGGAGCCTTTTCAGTAACGATTAATTGTCTTCAACGTGGTTTGATAGATCCTAAGTGTCACATGAAACTAGATGAGGACATTGGTGATTGGAGGAAATCTGGGAATAAATTCCTTGAAGACCTGGCTGTTTTTCAGCAGCATTTAATCCAAAAACGGAATAGTAGATATTAATCCTGCAATCTTGCTTGGGAGAAAACTATAATGACTACTAACTACCCCCAAAGAACTATCATGATTGGTGATGAACAGATCCCTCTAGAAAAATTTCTGGGTTCTGGTATGACGGCAGACGTTTATGTTGCAAACCAACATGGGCGGAAAATGGCTGTTAAGGTGTTGCGGGCTAATTCGGATAAAGTAGTTAGAGATAATTTTGAGTCTGAATATCGTAATTTAACTGACTTGGCGCGAGCCTGGTCACAAGAGTTTTCGGGTTATCCTCTGGTTATACCAGAAGTGTATGCGCGTGATCTGGGGGTACAAGCACCGCTCTGTTTTATTGCTATGGAATTCATGAGTGGTGAAAAACTGGTGGATTATATTCCATCCAAAGGAAAGTTGTCGGAGCAACAGGCCTTTGGATTGCTATCTCAATTCGGTAAATTACTTCATGTGCTGCATACAAGATTGAAAAAATGCTATGCTGACATTAAGCTTGAAAATCTTTGGGTACTGTCGACTGAATCGCCAGATAAATTACAACTCAAAGTGACCGATTGGAATGTGCTTTCAGATTATAGTGAAGATGGTGAGCAACGTGATATTTTTTATGCCTCATATTTTCTATATTGGGCCTTGACGGGTATCAAATTGAGTTACCGACGTGAGCAAATTGGCGTAAAGCTGGATGCAGACCCGGCGTTTTCGTCTCTTTCTGCTCCTGCGCAGTCATTTTTACGGCAAGCTTTACACGCCAGCCGTGGGCGGCGATATAAAACCGCCCAAGCGTGGTACACTGCAGCAGCGCAAATTGCTTATTGGTGGGGAATGGATGCCTCTGACTTAAATAATAGCGCTCAAGCCGCTTTAATGCGAGGTAAAGCGGAGCGAGATCAAGGACGACTGAAAGAAGCCGGGCTTGCTTTTGAACAGGCTTTGTATATTTTGGCAATTTCAGATCGCAAAGGGCGCGGAGACCGGGCTACTTGGGCTCAATGTAAAAAGGAATTGGATGAAGGCCTTGAATCCACTTCTAGCCTGGAAAAGGGACTTCTTTATCTTCGCGGCGATTCATATCTGGAAGCGAAAAATGAATTTGATGCCGGGGCGGACCTTTCTGTTTTGGAGCCAGAACGATTACGTCGTTGGTATTGGTTAGCTGCTGCTGCTTATGACTTAGGTCCGGATCGTTTTAATCCAGTCAAAGACCGGGCAATCGAGGCAGTCAATGCATTACTGGATGATCAGCCCGAAGCTGCTCGAGATGGATTTACCGGAGTCGCGAAAAAACTGGGTTTGAATGAGCCTGTTTTGAATGATTGGCCTACTGGCCTACGCGCTTTGTATAACGAAGCACGTATATTGATCTTGGCTAACCAAGCTAAATCATGTCGAGAACACAGGAATTATGATGAAAGCATTCAGCATTATTCAGACGCAATAGATATTTATCAATCATTACCTAAAGAACCAGCGACTGCCTGGGCTGCGCAAATTGGTGACTTGTATGAACTGATCAAATCAACTCGTAATGAGAGTGAAAGTCGAGGAAGAGCCGATCAAGAATTTGCTCATGCCAAACAGGAATTAGAAAATAACCATTGGGAAGAGGCTGGTTATCGTTTTCGGCTAGCTCTGTTGGCTGATCCTGAGGATACCCGTGTCTCACAAACTTGGAGCGATGCCTTGCATGTTTGTATGCAAAAAACGGGCAATTTGGAGGCTGTGCTTAAGCTGGGTGAGCCTGCTAACGGTTTGCCTGGTGCCGATAAAGAGATAATTCCCCTTTTGGTTATTGCCCACACATTAAAAAAATTACACACCCGATCTCAAAGCCAAGACTTATTTGTAACAAATCAACACCAGTCATTACTATCTGATTTAAACCAGTTCCAGGAGAGCCATGCGGGGGATCCTTTTGCACTTGGGAGCGTGTTCGAAGGTATTTTAGCAACAACGTTGGAATCTGCCTTAAAAGCCCAAAACTGGCAATATGCAACGGAAGTAATCAAAATTGCTGGCTTACTGCGATTTGATTTATCCAGTTTATGGCAGTCCCGGCTGGATCAGTATAAAGCATTGCTGACCGAACACCGAAATCATCAATCAACTGCGCTGATAACTGAAATTATCCGACAGGATCAGCAAGGAACCTTGGATGCATACAAAGTTGCTGAAGGTTTAATGGCAGAATTGACAAGGCTCCATGGCGGACAGTTGCCAATTGACCTTCAGTCAGTTATTACCCCGATACGTCAACGCGCAAAAATACTTGAAGAGCAAACCGAAGGGCAACGTGAAAAACGCTCTGGTCGTATTTCGGAAATCCGAACAAAGTTGCGTGCTATTGATAGTCAATTGATTACGTACCAACAGTTATTAGAAGACTTGGACCGTCCAGATGAGCGTTTGGGAATCTGGTTTCATCGCTTTGGTGGTGTTGATGGGCAACGTCAGATACTCTCACAGGAGCAGGCTAACCTGCTAGCTGAGGGGCTAAGTTTGGCTTTAGAATGGCATCATCTGGACAACGCTGACGCGGAAGCTTCTAGCCGCGTAGAGGATATTACTAAAAAATTGAACGAAACCGGTTTAGTCGGTTGGCAGTTAGTTGTTAATACGGGGCGGCAGAAAATCCAATGTTTGGAAGAAACCCGCAGCAAAGCTGAATCGGCTTATCGTTCTGGCGATATAAAGACAGCCCAAGAGCAACTTGACTCGTTTAATCCGCAATGGGTAGATGCCGAGATGGAATCTATCAGAAAGCGAATTCAGGAAGCCAAAGCATTTGAAGCTTGGGTTCGGGACAGCAATCTCCGTAGCAATGATACCGAAATTGATTCTCTGATCACGCGCATACAAGAATATGCCCAACTGGGCATTCCCTCTGTTTATTGGAAAAAATCAGGCTTGATGGGTGCACTGAATAAAATATTGGATGGATTGTTGAGGCGATTACCTTCATCAAAAAAGCACCCCAATGCTCAGGAACTTTCCAAACAATTTCTCTCTATTGTGAAATGCCATCAGGCTGAGTTGACGGTTCAACGCTTGTCAGAAGAACTCCCCCCAACCTTGCCTGATCAGACAGATTGGAACCTTGCCTTGGGGCGCTTCCTCAAAGCACTTCGTCATAAAAAAGATGTTGCTTCCATGCGGGCTGCCCTGACATTAATTGGCGAGAATGCCAAACCGCCGCAAGATCTTACTGGTCAGTTACAAAAACTGGAAGATCGCCAGCAAAAAATGACCATCATAGGGGCTGTTGGAGTAGCCTTCGTCGCGCTATTGATTATTGGCATTGGTATATGGAAATTATTACCCCCTGGAATTTTGGCAGAGCATACACCAACCCCAACATCAACCCCAACAATAGCGATTACAGTGATCGCTGTAACTACCCAGCCGCCAACCGAAGCGCCTACTCAGATTCCCACACCTGAACCAACCCCAACCCCCACACCCATCCCGGCGTCGGCCTGTTGCAGCGATCCAGCTCTGGTCGGTGAATATCCCTTGCCTGCCGGCGTTGAATTCTGGGTGTTAATGGATGGCGTTTTAGATCCTCCAACTGCTCCTGGAGAAGTGCAACTGGAACTTTCAGATGTTTTTTCGAGGAGCTATAAAACTAATGAATCGGAGGGGGGAATATGGCAATTCAATCCAACCTGTGATGGATTAGGCTCTAATTGTATTAACCTCATGGGCGGTGGTCAAAACCTCCCACCCGAATCTTATATAGATTATGTTTTGGCAGACACCAAGGTCCCCCAAACCGGATATTATGAACTGTTTGTCTTGGACCCATTTGATGACTATTTTTCCCGAACATCCTATGGGTCC
>Ga0208459_1002481_pt1 | contig 15496 bp, 10 predicted proteins | sample AD_UKC087_MetaG_FD_184433 | JGI IMG/M metagenome (GOLD analysis project Ga0208459, IMG submission 184433) | Active sludge microbial communities of municipal wastewater-treating anaerobic digesters from USA - AD_UKC087_MetaG (SPAdes) (version 2) | ecosystem: Engineered > Bioreactor > Anaerobic >... | reverse complement strand
CAGAGGTTTCCCAAACAGAATTGTATGAAGATGGTAAGTATTACATTCAGAATCTTTCTAGTATTTTAGCTACATTGGTACTGAATCCAAAGAAGAATGAGAAGATTTTAGATATGTGTGCTGCTCCTGGTAGTAAGACTACACATATTGCAGATATGATAAGTAACAATGCCAACATTATTGCCAATGATATTGACATGAGCAGAATATCTGACCTTCAGAGTGTTGTAGATCAATTCGGTGCTAAAGCCAAGGTTACACTTAGTGATGCTAAAGAATTTGGACAGAAATATCCTGTATATTTTGATAAGGTTCTTTTAGATGCTCCATGTAGTGGTGAAGGTTTGATATATTTCAAAGGTCCTAAGCCATTGAGATTTTGGAGTATGGATAAGGTAAAGAGAAGTGTGTTTATTCAGAAAGAGTTAATTGTTTCTGCTTTTAAGACATTGAAACATGGTAGCTATATGGTTTACTCTACTTGTACATTAGAACCTGAGGAGAATGAAGGGGTACTCACTCATCTTTTGAAAACATTTCCCAATGCTAAGGTAGAGAAGATTGAACTTAAGGATGAGATTATTAAATCAATGCCAGAGTTAGAAAAATTTATTAAACCTGGTATTAGAAAATGGAGTGGTAATGTTTATGATAACCAAGTAAAGAATGCTATTAGAATTATTCCTAACAAAATGATGATGGGTTTCTTTATTGCAGAGATTAGCAAGGAATAAATATGAAAAAAGAAAGAAATACAAATGCATTAGAAAAACTCTCTGTATCTGTAATCAACACTTTTTTTTGTTGCCCTACTCTCCCTTCCTTTTTACTTTCTATTTGGATTTACTACTAAGTACAAGATTGCTCTGGTCCTAATATTTTTACTATATAATCTTGCTTGTGTTTTCTTTAACAAAGGAGAATCATTAGGAGCTGAGATAACAAACATTAAATGGGATAAGGATAAATAGCTGCCTAATATCTCACACCATCAAAACAAAAACATTAACTATTAATTAACTTTCCCTTTCTACAACTTGTTTTCTTCACACTTCTATCCTACAATATTGGTATGAACAAAAACCAAAAGAAAATTGCAATTTTCAAACAACAAAAGATTAGAAGAGTATGGGATGAAGAGAAAGAATTATGGTATTTCTCGATCATAGATATCGTTAAAGTACTCACAAACTCCACTATCCCAAAAAGATACTGGACTGATTTAAAAAGGAATCTGTCCGAAGAAGGAAGTGAAGTGTACGATAAAATCGTACAGTTGAAAATGGAAGCTCCTGATGGAAAGATGAGATTAACTGATGTTGCAGATACTGAAACATTACTTAGAATTATACAATCAATACCTTCCCCTAAAGCTGAACCTCTTAAAATATGGTTAGCTAAAGTTGGATATGAAAGGATAGAAGAAACAGAAGACCCTGAACTAGCTTTTAACAGAGCTATGAGAACATATCTTCAGAAAGGATATTCCAAGGAATGGATTAATCAAAGATTAAAGAGTATTGAGATTAGAAAAGAATTAACCGATGAGTGGCAAGAGAGAGGTGTAAAGGAGGGAGTAGAGTTTGCAATATTAACAGATGAGATCACTAAAGCATGGTCAGATATGACTGTCAAAGATTTTAAGAAGAAGAAAGGCTTAAAGAAAGAGAGTTTGAGAGATAATATGACTAATCTTGAATTGGTTTTAAATATGTTAGCAGAAACATCTACTACAGAGATATCTAAGAGTAAGAAACCGAAAAACTTCAAGGAGAACAAAGAGGTTGCAAAAAGAGGAGGTACTGTAGCTAAGAAAGCCAGATTAGAGATAGAGAAAGAAACAGGAGAGCAGGTGATAAAAGAGCTTGAGTAGTAAACACAAGCTCTTTCACTTTAATTCCTTACTTTACTCCCTAATATTTCTTATTAGTCTCCCCGGACCACTATATCGTATTCAACATCACATACTTTGTTTCTACTCACCTTTCCATCTTCATCTGTATACCCTTTATATGTAGATGTCTTCACTCTAGCTCCTTGTAAAAAAGCATCAAAATCTTGAACCTGGCAAAGAGTGGGAATATTCGAATAAGTCCCTCTATATTCCTCCATAGTTGATGTTACAGAAAAGTCTACAATGTGTTTTTGTCCAGCATTATCAACAACAATATTAAAAACATGACCTTGAGGCTTACCATTAATACTAACAGTTCCATTTGTATAATATGTTTCATAACCGAAGAAACTAAGAATGTTTTGAGCCATCGCAGCATGTTCAGCACATATCGCAACATGCTGACCTTTAAAAACACTTATATCTACATTGCCAAATGAAGCAAACAACTCTTCATCAGTAGGAGCTTTCCAGTCTATACTTTTTTCTATTAATTCCACTCGCCTATCACCAGCAGATGTATCTGGAATTCCAAAATAAGAGTTGAAGAAACTTTCCATCTCATCAAATAAGTCTAATCCGTTGTTAATTTTGTCTTTCTTGTCTTGCAGAAACGAAACTGCCTCATAGAGATATCCTGTATCTTTTAGTTTATAACTACTACCAAGACCAAATCCTATAGCCTTTGTCTGAAAGCAAACACGAGTATTACTACCAATATACCCATGATGAGGGTCTTGTTTTGATCGACTCGGGATAATTTCTTCTATTTTGTCACATGATTCTTCTAAGAAAGCAATCCTTTTCTCAACAATATCTCGTGTTTGTTCTTCATCAGCATTCAAAAGAGTTTGACGAAACTCCCTTTTTTCATCTTTATTCAATTCGGTTTTTACCTCAAAAAAACTTTTCTCAATAGATTCAGAGATATTATTTCCTGCTGCTACTTTTTGTCCCCCTATAACATCTTCACTGGTAGTTCCTTGAGATGGATTGCCTGTTGGATCAAATAGGTTATCATCTCCTGATCCTTTTGCTTCATTCATATTGTACCCCTTATAAAGTAATTACTATCACCATAAAACAACAAGAATGATATGTCAATTACACAAAAACCAACACTTCAGAAAAGAGTGAACTGGTGACAAATCGTCACCAGTTCAAATACAATTCCTTACTTAATATCCTTAATACTCAACTTTATCTTCCCTGCTTTATCAATATCAACAATCTTAACCTTTATAATCTCCCCTTCATTAACAAATTTCTTAGGGTCTTTTACAAATTCATCTGCCATTTCAGAAACATGAAGAAGACCTGAGATACTTGGAGTTAAATCAACAAATGCTCCATATGGCATAATTGAAGCAACTTTACCTTCATAGACTTCTCCAACTTTAGGAACAAAGTTATACACACTAATTGCTTTAGATGCAGCATCAATCGATTCTTCAGATGCACTATATATATTAACTGTACCATCCTCATCTATCTCAATCTCTGCTCCTGTCTTTTCAGAAAGCTCTCTAATATTCTTTCCTCCTGGCCCAATGATCTCACCAATCTTGTCTGTTGGAACCTTTATCTGTACAACCCTAGGAGCATATTGAGACATCTCCTCTCTAGGTTCTGCAATTGCTTCTTTCATCTTTGCAATTATTATCTTTCGAGCTTCTTTAGACTGTGTGAATGTCTGTCTTACAACATCCATACTTAAACCTTTTGTTTTTGTATCCATCTGTACTGCAGTTACACCCGACTCGGTTCCAGTAATCTTGAAATCCATATCACCGTAAAAGTCTTCTACACCCTGCATATCTGTAAGAACCTTAAACTCTCCATTCTCACCTGTAACTAAACCACAAGCAATACCTCCAACAACATCCTTAATTGGAACACCTGCTGCCATCAGAGCCATAGAAGAACCACATGCTGAAGCCATCGAGCTTGAACCATTCTCACCTTGAATCTCACTCATGACTAACATTGTATATGGGAAATCCTCTTCTGATGGAATTACTGGCCACAAACCTTTCTCTGCAAGCATACCGTGACCTATTGCTCTCCTACTCGGAGCTAACCTAACTCTATCCGCATCTCCATATGCAAATGGTAAATCATTGTAGAAGTGCATATATCTCTGTTCTCTTTCCCCTTCCATATCATCAACAAGTTTTACATCTCTAAGACTACCCAAAGTAGCAATTGTTAATGTCTGAGTTACACCTCTAGTGAAAAGTGCAGAACCATGGACTCTAGGAAGAAGATCTACCTCTGTAGCCATCTCTCTAATTTCATCAATTGCTCTTCCATCAACTCTCTTATCTTCCTCTAAAACAATCTTTCTAAGCATATCTCTCTGAAGTATCTCATATGCCTCATCAATTGTTGCTTTTGAGAACTTTCCTTCTAAGGCACTATATACTTCTTCTTTTGCTTCTGTATGCTTATCAGATTCTCCTAACTCTAAAACTTCTCTAATCTTCTCATCACCTAATATTTCATGAACAGCATCAACTGCTTCTTGTGGTGTTTCAAATTTAGTATATGTTTTGTCTTTAGCTCCTACCTTTTTAATGAATTCCTCTTGTGGCTTCATCCAATCTTTCATCATTTCTAAAGACTTCTCCATACCCTCCAGAATCTTCTCTTCTGAAACAATATATGTACCTGCATCAATCATAGTAAATGTCTCACCATCACCTGCTACAACATAGTTCATTTTCTCTTCCTCAGAGGTTAAATCCATAGCTTTGTACAAACTTACAATTTCTTCTCCTTCCAAACCTAATCTAACTGCACCGATCGGACCCTCAAATGGAGCTGTGGAATTTAACAAAGCTACTGATACTGCATTTATTGCTAAAATTGCTGGATCATTCTCTTCATCATATGACATAACTGTAACAATTACACTTACCTCATCCTTGTAATCATGTGGAAATCTAGGTCTAATTGCCCTGTCAATCATTCTTGCTTTAAGAATTGCATCATCACTTGGAAATCTCTCCCTTTTTACAAATCTTGACCCACTTATCTTTCCTGATGCATAAAATTTTTCAATATATTCTACTGAAAGAGGGAAATAGTCGAATTCTCCTGTTGATGGTTTAGTATTTACATTAACTGTAATTACTGTATCTCCCATTCTTGCAAGAATGGAGGACTGAGATTTTAATGCTAGTTTTCCTGTTTCAAAGGAACACTTTCTACCACCTATCTCAAACTCATGTTTAATTTCGTTAAACAACATTATTTTAATTATTTAATTTATATACAAAAAATATTTAGCCTTAAAAAGACTACTGTATTTTAATGGGAAAGTTTTTACAAAGGAAGAGGGAAAGAACAGACTATATCTTTAGCTTTTTTGCTAAAGCATTGTACCTTTCCTCTTCGCTATCTTTAAGATATTGAAGCAATCTTCTCCTTTTACCTACAATCTGAAGTAAACCTCTTCTGGAGTGATTGTCTTTTTTATGAATCTTCAAATGCTCACTTAGTTCATCTATCTGTTTGGTTAACAAAGCAATCTGAACCTCTGGTGAACCAGTATCACCTTCATGAAGTGCAAATTCTTTTACTACTTGTGCTTTTTCTTCTGTATTTAATGCCATATATATTAACAGGTTATCATTATATATTAATAATTACAAGAGATTAATCCTGCCATACACCTGATATTGTACTACACCTATAGGCTATATGTCAAGAATATTCCCTATATAATAGGTTTATCCTCATCTGCTTCAGTTGTACTCTCTACTTTTTTCTTTCCGTAAAACTCAATAGCAGCTCTCAATTCTTCTTTGTCTAGAGCATATTCTTCTAAAGGAATTTTCTGTTTCCAAGCCTCATACGCTTGTAAAACTGCCGTTGCACCAGCTTTTGTACCCATCGGGTGAGAGTGTACTCCACCACCCATTGTTGTGATAAAGTCTTGTGTACCGATAACATCTAAGAATTTACCAATAAGGGTTGGATTTAGACCTCCAGAAACAATTGGAGCTGTCTTTTTTGTGATTCTCCAATATCCTAAGTCTGCATAATCTTCACCTTCCTGTTCTTTCTTAATTGCATTAACTAAATCCATATCCTTTCCTGGTATTTCAGACCAAACCTGATTGAAGAAATCACCTTTTGAGAATAGTCTGAGAGCATGATTTGCAGCCATTACATCTTCTTTTGGAGATCCTGCCATCTTACCTACTGCAGCTGTACCTGTATGAATACCTGAAGCTCCAGCCAATCTTGCAAATTTAGTTAACACAGGGACTGTAAAACCAAAAGGAGCTTCTTCACGAGTAAATGCACCGTGTCCAGCTCTATGGAAATGTAAGAATACATCTGGATATCGTCTTCTAACTGTTTGCACTGCCATCCAACCAGCTGTAATACCATCTACTAGAAATGCATAGCTACCAGGTTTCATTATTGATTGAATTAAATCAGCTCTTTTTATCATTGTGTCAAAGTCAGCAGAAGAAATATTAAAGGAATGTACCTTTGTTTTGCCTGTTTCTTCCTCTACTCTATCCATTGCTAATCTAACATCTCTGACCATGAACTCAAATGGGGCAAAATCTTGATCTGCTTGAGGTTCATCATTTTTTACAAAATCACCACCACCAGACCAGAAGTCATAACAAACCTCTGCATATTCTGAAGATGTTAATCCTATCTTTGGTTTCACAATTGTTCCAAAGACAGGTCTTTTCTCAACGCCTAAGTACTTTCGCATATCATCTATCGTATAGCTTGGGCCTTCATACTGAACAAGCATCTGTGGCGGGAAGTATACATCTAGTAATTTGCAAACCTTCACACTACTCATTCCAAAGACATTGCCAGCAAGAAAAGTTATGATATTTTGGACATTTCCACCCCTATCAAAGATTCTCCATGGATATGCTATCCATGCAAGGTTTTGTTCTTCATCAACCCTATATACGATAGCATTTAAACTTTCTGAGAAAGGAGTTGATATTTTGATTTTCACATTTGAACCAGTAGAAGACTCTGCTGCTACTTCACTAGCTATATCTTCAACTGTAACACCTTCTTTTCCTTTTACTTTAAAAACTGCAAGAAGATATTGTCCGTTGAAAACATCTTGATTACCTATTTGAATATATTGTTGTTGCATACGTGGGCAGATTAAATTTTATCTTTTTTAGAATACAACATTCTTGAGGTCAGGTCTAGGTCTGCCCCGCGTTAATAGAAATTTAATCACAAAGTTTCTCTTTTCTAGAAAGGTCTCCTGACCCTTTGCTCCATATCATTGTATAAATTTTGGCTTAGGAGTCGGTTTGGATGGTGAAATTACTTAGTAGTAGGGAGAGTTTAGGATATTGTTAAAAACTTATGAACAAGGGGCAGGCCTAGGCCAAGCCTCTAGATTTTCTTGTAGCAGTAGACTGAATCGCCTTCTTTTGCTTCAATGTGGTCTGTTAGTTGTATACCACATTCAAAGCCATTTTTAACTTCATTTACCTGATCTTTGTTAATCCTTAGACTCTTTATCTTACTTTCCCCTATAATCTCATCATTCCTTACAACATATACCTTACAATCTCTTTTTAACATCCCTTTATCTACCTTACTTCCTAAAACCTTCGATCCGTCTGAAAGGATAAAAATGGTTTTGACTGTTGCATTACCAATCTCCTCCTCTGTCTCTTGTGGTAAAGACATTGCTACAAGAGCTTCTTTAATCTCTTCAAAGATTCTGTAAATTATGTCATAGGTTTTTACCAAAACTTTGTTCTTCTTGGCATAATCAGCAACACCAGCTTCAATCTGTACTTCAAAACCAAGAATAATAGCTTTAGAAAGCATAGCAAACTCAACATCTTTCAATGTAATATTTCCAACACCAGAATCCAAGATTTTTACTGAGAAATCATCTTCAACAATCTTCTCTAGTGTATTCTTTATCGCCTCCAAAGAGCCTTCTGAAGAACTCTTTACAATCACATTCAATGTTCCACCCTCTTCTTCCTCCTCTTCCCTAGTAGCAAAAAAATCTTCAAAACTAAACTCTTCTTTTTCTTCTTCCTCCTCTTCTTCCACTTTCAACACTGATTCTAAAAGTTTCTTGTCATTCCTTTCTAAAACATACCCCTCAGTACCAAGATCGAGGAGATTAGAAAGACCGATAATTTTACCTCCACAACCGCATGCAAGAGAACAGAGATTGCCTCCGTCCTCAGTAATTAAACCTTTAATCTTTTCAATGTAAAGTTTTTCATTAAACTTGTAACCAAACCAATTACCTTGACAGAGGTTACCTTGAATCAGAACAACTGAAGAAACATTCCCTTTAAACTCATCTTTCACAGATTCTAAGACGAATGTTTTACCTAAAATCCCTTCTGGCAATTTAATATCTTCTCTTAAACCTTCAACTTCTGAGACTAAAAGAATTAAATCTAAAAGCTCCTTAATACCTGCACCAGTTCTTCCAGAAACTTCAACAACTGGTACTGTTCCACCAAAACCTTCAATCTGTAAACCATTATTTACAATATCTCTCTTTACTTTCTCTATGTTAATATTTGGCAAATCAACTTTGTTAATTACAACTATTGGTTTAACATTTGATGCGTTAATGATTTCAATTGACTCTTTTGTCTGAGGTTGTACTCCGTCATTTGCTGCAACAATTAACAAGACAATATCTGCAATTGCACCTCCTCTTGTTCTCATTAAATCAAAAGCCTCATGACCAGGAGTATCTACAAATGTTATCTCTTGATCCCTTCCTGGGATTTGAACTGTAAATACGGATACTTTTTGAGTAATACCACCTGCTTCAGAGCTTTGAACATCAGCTTCTCTTATCCTATCAAGAATAGTTGTTTTACCATGATCAACATGACCAAGAATAGTGACAACTGGTGTCCTTGACTTTCCCTTTTTAATTGTACTTTTAGTACTCTTAGCCATTTAACTATGTTGTTATATAAATTACTCTTCCTTTGGACTTTCATCTTCTTCTGGTTTTACTTCTTCTACTTTCTCCTCAACAACCTCTTCTTTAACTTCAACTTCTTCCTCTTTTTTCTCTTCTACCTGCTCTTCAACTTTTTCTACTTCCTCTTCTTCAATTGCATCAGGATCTGCAGGTAAGATATCAATCTTGTATCCTGTTAATTTCCATGCAAGTCTTACATTCTGACCTTCTCTACCTATTGCTAATGAAAGCTGATCATTTGGTACTGTAACTGTTGCTGTATCTCCTTCTACTTTAACATCATCTATCTTGGCTGGACTTAATGAATTTGCAATGAACTTTTCAATATCCTCATCCCATTCAATAATATCTATTTTCTCTTCTCCTAACTCGTTCATTACATTTGCAATTCTTACCCCTCTTTGACCAACACATGATCCAATTGCATCAACACCATCCTGATGGGAAACTACAGCCATCTTACTCCTAGAACCAGCCTCTCTTGCTACTCCTTTAACTTCAAGTACTCCTGATTCTATCTCTGGTACTTCCAATTTAAACAGACCAATTAAGAAATTAGGATCTGATCTAGAAACAACCATCTGTGAATCTACAATATCCTTAAGCAATACTTTATACCTATCACCTAATCTGTAGAATTCATTAGAAATCTGTTCCTCTTGTGGCATATATGCTGTAGCCTTACCCACTTCAAAAACAACTTGTCCTTTCTGCATTCTCTGCATTAAAGCTGTAAATATCTCACCAACCTTATCACTATACTCACTAATGACAGCTTCTTTCTCAGATTCTCTAATTTTCTGTAAAATTACTTGTTTTGCTGTCTGAGCTGCAATTCTTCCAAAATCTTCAGATGGCATCTCTATCTGTATAGAGTCACCAACCTCAATATTAGGAGAGATCATCTCTGCTTCAGAAAGAGAGATTTCCTTCTCTGCATCCTTAACTTTCTCTACAACCTCTTTGGAAGCAATTAACTTAAACTCTCCACTCTCTCGATTTAACTCAACAGACCAGTTTGAAAGTTCATCTTCCTCTGGAACTTCAAGTCCATACCTTTCTTTTTTGTATGCAACTAGTATTGCTTCTTCCAAAGCAACAAAAATCTCTTCTTTATCTATACCTCTTTCAGCTGCAATTTGATTAATAGCTGCTATAAACTCTGATGTCATTGACATGATTAATAATGATTACAAATATTATGTATACATTTTACCGTTTTAACGGGGAAAATACAACTTTAGAATATTTTTCTAAAACGTTATTTCTAAAAAAAAGGTGAGTCTTATCCTCACCCTTTCCTTTGTATAACTTTCCAAGGGAAGTATAACATATTAAGAAAGAAAAACCAAATACAGATTATTCTCCATCCTTTAACTCCTCCCAAAGCTCTTTCTCTTCCCTACTTAACCTTGTAGGAATCTCAATATTAATTCTTACATAATGATCACCTCTATCTTTTTCTGAATTCAGAACATGTGCACCCTTACCTCTTAATCTAAATATTGTACCTGGTTGTGTACCTTTTGGAATCTTTAATTTAACATCTTCAAAAATTGTTTTAACAGGAACAGTATCTCCTAAAACAGCAGTATATACGGATATAGACATCTCAGAATAGATATCATTACCTCTTCTCTCAAATTCATTTGAAGCTTCTACCTCAATTTCAATATACAAATCACCAACTGCACCACCATTTCTTCCAGCATTACCACCTCCTCTAAACCTCAAAACCATACCATCATATGCACCTGCGGGAACTTTAATATTAAAACTCTCTTCAACATTCTCAACACCACTTCCCTTACATTTGTCACATGGATCATCTACAACCTCTCCAGAACCACCACAATTCTGACATGTACTCATCATTGCCATCTGACCAAATATTGTATTTCTTACCTGTTGCTGTTGACCACTTCCTTTACATACAGGACATTCTTTCTTCTTACCTGATTTACTTCCTGTACCATTACACTTACTACATCTCTCTTCTCTTTTAATTTTAATCTTGTACTCACCACCTTTCATTGCCTCCAAAAAACTTAGTCTAATCCTATACCTAATATCTGAACCAATATCCTGTCTAGGACCTCCCTGTCCACCAAAGTCAAATCCAAAACCACTACCACCTCCAAAGAATGTACTAAAAATATCTCCCATATCAAAAGGAGCTCCGCCAAAATCAGTATATCCACCACCTCCACCAGGATTAAAACCAGCAGTACCAGCATGACCATACTGATCATATGCAGACCTCTTAGATTCGTCTGAGAGAGTCTCGTATGCCTCTTGTATCTCCTTAAACTTATCCTCAGCACCTGCCTCCTTATTTACATCAGGATGATATTTTTTCACCAACTTCCTGTAAGCCTTTTTTATCTCTGCAGCAGAAGCTTTTTTATCTACACCTAAAATTTCATAGTAATCTCTTTTGTCCATAACAGAACATTTTAGCAGACCAAGAAGACAATTGCTAGTCCTTTTTAAAAACAGGTGTTTCTCATTTCCCTTAAATCTGTTAATATGTTTCTATGCAGAATAGTTGGAATATTGACACTGAAAATACAAAAAAGATAAAGACAACAAGAACAGTTATTTCTGTTGTTCTTGCTTTTATAGGAGTTGGTATCATTGCAAGTCAGGTAATACCTCTTACAACTTCATACATAGATGGAGTTATTGCACAAAAAAGAGCAGAGATAAAAGTTGAACCAGTTCCCGAATCTTACAAAAAATATATTGAAGATGAATTTGCTTACTATGACCCTGGAGTAAGTTACTTTGCAAATCTCTCTGAACAATTAGGAGTTTTAGGAGCTTCTACTACATATACGACACAAACCAAAACACAGAAACCTATTAAAATAGATACTTCATATGACAAGAACATGTATATCACCATTAATAGTATAGGTATAAAAAGGATAAAGATATCACCAAATGTTGAGAGTGTGGATGAAAATGTGTATAACAAATTTCTCAAAGGAGGTGTTGCACATTTTAAAGGTACTCCTGTTCCTGGTGACGGAGGGAATTCTTTCATATATGGACATAGTGCTGTTGAAGCTTTCTTTAGAAGACACCAGGACTATCCGGAAACAATATTTTCTAGGTTAGATGGTGTAGATATTGGACAAGAAATAGAAATAGAGAGAGATGGGTCAATATTAAAGTATATAGTTAGAAGTAAGAAAATTGTTGACCCTGACGACTTTACAGTCTTACAACCAATACGAGACAAAGAAAACGTAACACTAATGACATGTTGGCCTTTGGGCATTGGTACAAAGAGATTAATTGTAACAGCAGAAAGAAAGATATAAATTTAAAGCAAATATTATGGGCATCCAAGATTCTTTAAAAGACAAGAAGAAACTACCTCTACTCATCGCAGGAGGAATTCTTTTAATTGTTCTTCTCCTCGTCATATTTCTTTTACTCTCTAAAAAAAATAAACCTAGTACTACTACACAACCTACTGTAAGTAACGGTACAGAGGTTGAACAGACACCTGTTTCAGGAGAGATTAGTTACTGGGGTTTATGGGAATCAGAAGCAGTGATGGAATCTTTAATAAAGGAATTTGAGACACAAAACCCTGGAACAAAGATAAACTATTCTCAACAAACTTTTTCTAACTATGAAAACACTCTTCATACTAGACTAACACAAGCAGCAACTACTTCTGAACCAGCACCTGATGTTTTTAGGATACATAATACTTGGTTACCAAAATATGCTTCATTGCTCTCTCCAATGCCAGCAAGTGTAATGACTCGAGAAGAGTATGCAAAAAGATTCTATCCAACATGTCTTGAAGACTTCACAGGTAAAGATGGTTCTACAATATATGCTGTGCCGTATGGTATTGATGGACTAATGGTGTTTTACAACAAGCAAATACTGTCTCAAGAAGGAGTAAGTGAACCACCAAAAGATTGGGACTCATTTTTCTCCCTCGCTAGAAAACTTACTAAGAAAGATGCTAGTGGGAGAATATTACAGTCTGGAGTGGCACTTGGTACTGCAAAAAACATTAAGCACTCTTCTGAAATAATTCTCTTCTTCCTCCTGCAAGAAGGAATAGAGTTAATGGACAGTACTAGAACTCAAATATCACTCAACAACAACAGGAGTATAGGTGTATTCCAGACATATATTGATTTTGCAACAGGCAACAATGCCGTTTGGTCTTCCTCATTAAACGATGATTTGAATATGTTTTTTTCTGGGAAGTTAGCGATGATGATAGCTCCTAGTTGGAGAGTCTTTGACATAATTAAAGCAGCTCCTAGTATTGAGTTTGGAACTGCCCCACTACCTCAATTAGAAGCGAATGAGAATGAGATTTACTACTCTACGTATTGGGCAGAAGCTGTAAACAAAAAATCTCCTAATCCAGAACTTGCTTGGAGATTTGTAAAATTCCTTACAGAAAAAGAACAACAATTAGAATTATATTCTAACGCTTCTACTATCGGAGCAAGAGCTTTTGGGGAGCCATATTCACTAGTAGAATTAAATGCAGAGATGAAAGGAAAAGCATATGTTGATGCAATTGCTACAATGGCTCCAAATATGAAATCTTGTCAGTTAGGGGATGAATTTTTTATCAGGGCAGCAATAGAAGAAGCTATAACTCAGGTAATTGAAAACAATAAGAGTATTGATGCTGTTCTAAGAGAAGCTGAAAATAGAATTAATTCAAGACTTGTACAAACAAATAAATAAACAGTATTATATAGATAATGCCTAAGAAATATAGTACAAAAAAAACAAATAGAAGTTTCTTTTTAATAGTAAGTTTACTTCTATTTTTATCATTGCCTATTATTGCATACACATTTATAGAAAGAACTTTTGACATTAGAGGTAAAGCTTTTGAGGAAATAGAACTAAGTGAAGAGAATCCTTGCATTATCTCATTACCAAATGTAAACCCCTACTCTCTAGAAGTAGGAAAAAGTGTGAGAATACAGGTAGATGCAAGATTCGAAAGAACAGGAATTAAAAGACTTAATATTATAGATCCTTCGGGGAAAGAAGTTTACTCGGAAGAGTTTCCTGACACACCTTTAGAAATTGGTACAAGTTTTATCTTTACTCCTGAAAAATCGGGAACTATAGAACTACTAGGCACAGTCGAAAGAACAGGAGGTGCTAGTGCTGCATGTAAAATTAGCAGTCCATATGATATACGAGGTATCAGAGCTGTTGCAAACAACTCTTCCCCCGAATTCACATCACAACCAGAAGCTTCAAAACCAGGTCAGGATATTAAAACTGGGACTCAATATGAATATATTTTAACAGCTAAGGACAAGGATAAGGATAGAATAAACTACTTTTACTCATTTACACCTAGAGCTGATTGGCTTAAGGCTGTAGTCGTTGAAGATGGATCTAATGGAAACTTAACAATCACCTTTAGAGGGAAAACTGATAAACCTGCAAGTTATCTTGCGCATGTTGTTATACATGATGGTTACAGTATGCATGTAAGAACACAAAGCTGGGTCATAAATGTAAGTCCTGCAGAAAATGATATTCCCATTGTTAAAATCTTAGATCCACTATCTGCTATTAGAGTTGATGCAGGTGAAAGTTTCGACGCTTCTTGGGAAGTTATAGATTTAAATCATATATCTAAATTCCAACTATACATGGCTAAAAACCCAGCAAAAGAAGATACTTGGAAGAAGATAGGTTCCGAATTAGATTACAATGTTAACAGAACAACGGTATCAACAGAAGGATTGGCTGCGGGGAACTATAAACTTGTAGTTAAAGCAACAGATAATCAAACACCACCTAAATCAGGTCTGGGTATTTCTCCTGAAATTATAGTGTCAAGACCATCTATACAAGACAAAGATGATGATAAAGATAAGAAGCCAATTACTGATGATGAGACAATACTTTCAGAAGCACAAGTCATTAATATGTCTCCTACTGCAACAGACACAATTTTCAATCGTAGAGTAACAATTAAAGGCACTATAATTGCAAGTGAAGAAGCAAAAGTAAATGAAAAATCCATTATATTTAAGTTAGACGAAGAAGATGTAACGAATAATATAAAGATAAATAAGATATCAGAGAGAGAGTACACACTAATATACCAACCTACCAAAGATTTGGAAGGTGGAACACATAAAGCTGAAATCTTCTTTACAGACACCAAAGAAAAAGAAGGAGGAAAATCATGGGAGTTTACTATCACCTCAGCAAGTAAAGAAGACTCAGAAGTATACAAAATATTTGGGAAAGAGATTAGTAAAAGAACAATATTCATTGTAGGCATAGGTTTAGTACTCATAGTCCTTGCAATAACAATTCCTTTCATCATTGCTTTAATATGGGGAAGAGATAAAAAGGAGGACAAAACAACCACATATAGTAGTAGAAACATACCAAATTCAAAGGAATATGAGAGTCAGATACATATTCCTCCAAGTACAAATATTGATATCAAGGAGAGTGTTGAGACAATTCCTGTAAAAGAAACTGTAGAAGAAAAGAAAGATGAGTTCGATATGTTTTCTGCTCCTAGTTTTGACGATATAGAGAAACAGACAGAGGCAAAAGAAGAAAAACAAACTGAGGAACAACCATTA
>Ga0208459_1002474_pt1 | contig 15516 bp, 9 predicted proteins | sample AD_UKC087_MetaG_FD_184433 | JGI IMG/M metagenome (GOLD analysis project Ga0208459, IMG submission 184433) | Active sludge microbial communities of municipal wastewater-treating anaerobic digesters from USA - AD_UKC087_MetaG (SPAdes) (version 2) | ecosystem: Engineered > Bioreactor > Anaerobic >... | reverse complement strand
GACGAAGTTACCTATAAACTTTCTTTGCGTCCAAACTATGGATGGACTGCCTGGGATTGTTACCGACGCTTGATTCAAAGCTGGGGAATGGCTTATGGCATTTCCCGGGATGAATTTGATGCGGTGATGATTAACTATAAAAAAAGGTTCAATATAGAGCTGAAAACACAATTTTCGGGTGCTCAAATGCAGGAGATGGTGCAGGATTATAAAAAAGTGCTAACTCTGCATAATTTAGAATTGGAACAGGAACCCTTTATGCAACTCTACAAGGCAATTTCGCGCGTGCTGGATAGTTGGAACACTGATAGAGCCCGTTTATACAGACAAAAATTACATATTGCTGATGAATGGGGCACTGCGGTTATTATCCAGAAAATGGTTTTAGGTAATATTTCTCTGGCATCGGGAACGGGAGTTTTGTTTACCCATTATGACTTTAGCGAAGAGAGCGGAATTTGTTTGAATGGTGATTTTACTCTCTGCAGCCAGGGAGAAGATGTTGTAGCCGGTTTAGTGCACACTTTGCCAATATCGGAAATTCAATGTTTGCATAGTAAAACAGCTAATAACAATTCTCTGGAAAACACCTTTCCAGCAATTTACAATGCGCTATTACGCTATGCCAGACAGCTGATTGAAGATAAGAACTATCCTCATCAGGAAATGGAATTTACTTTTGAGGGTCCTTCTCCTGAGCAACTATATATTTTACAAACCCGGGATCAGGTTATCCAAAAAGCTCCTGATTATCAGGTCTTTGATACATCCAAAGGGGAGCAGAAAAAACTTGCTTCTGGCATTGGTATTGGTAAAGGAGCTGTGAACGGCATAATCGTTTTCAGTAAAGAAGATATTGAAAAATTTGCTCCTAACAAAGAAGCGCTGATTTTAGTGCGTCCCGATACCGTTCCGGATGATATGGAACTGCTTTTTGAGTGCCAGGGATTGTTAACTTCCCGAGGGGGAGTAACTTCCCACGCTGCAGTTACAGCTACTCGTTTGGGCATTATAGGAATTGTAAATTGTAAGGATTTAGTTGTTTTGGAACCGGAGGCAAAGTGCAGAATTGGGAAAACCTATTTACAGGCGGGCGATAAATTAGCTTTGGATGCTACCAGCGGAGCTATTTATGCAGGGCATTATCCTTTAGTTAGCGTGCATTGTTTATAACAAATAAAAATATAAGGAGAAATCAAAATGGAACTGAGCTTAGGAAACAAAAAACTGCTGGGAATCAATGGTTTGGGCAGAATTGGCAAGCTATTGTTATGGAACCAGATACATCTTAGGCATTTTGATGGAATCGTAGTTAATTGTGGCCGGGTTGTAGGCAAAAATCTGGATGACCTTATTCAGGTTATTGAAATGGATAGCACTTACGGTTCTATTCACAAATTTCTCTATGGAGTGGTAGGTAAAAAAGCCCAAATTAAAATCCTGGATGCGGATATCCCTCTTTTGGAAATTGAGGGTATACCGATTAAAATTTTAAGAACGGCTCGCGACCCTAAAGATATTAACTGGCTGAACGAGGGAGTGAGAATTGTAGTTGATTGCACGGGGAATTTTTTAGACCCCACTTTGCGCTCGGATTCCGGAAAACCCTGTTTACACGGTCATTTGGATGCAGGAGCGCTGAAAGTTATCTGCAGTGCACCTTTCAAAATTAAATCCGGAAATTCTATGCCGGATTATGCCAAAACAATTATTTACGGCATCAATCACCTGGATTTTAACCCGCGTGAACATAACATCATTTCTGCTGCTTCCTGCACTACAACCGGCTTGGCTTATATGTTGAAACCGCTTATGGAAAATCAGGCAACCTCCAGAATTTTAACTGCTTCAATGAGCACTATTCATTCCGCTACAAACACTCAATCCATTTTAGATAGTGTCCCTAAAACCGATGCCACGGATTTGAGGAAATCCAGAAGCGTCCTGAATAATATTATTCTTTCCACAACCGGAGTTACTAAAGCTCTGGAACAAGTGATGCCCGACATTAAACATATCGGTTTTATGGCAGATAGCGTTCGCATTCCAACAACAACCGTCTCACTTATCAACTTAAATGTTACTTTCCATACGGAATTGGATGAATTGGGAGAGCCGTTGGTAAACCGGAAACTGATTAATGATGTATACCAAAAAGCATCGGAGGGCTCTCAAAAAGACCTGCTGATTTTCAGTGACCGGCAAAATGTTTCAGCAGATATGATTGGCACTATGGCTGCAGTTGTTATTGAAGCACATGAAACACATACCAGAACCGGCTTTATCACAATTCCGGTTACAACTTTGGCTGCTCAAGGGATGGAAACGGAAAAAGCATTGGAATTGCCTGTTACGCATGCTAAAATTTTCGGTTGGTATGATAACGAACTTGGCTCTTATGTCAATTGCCTATCCCGGTTGACTAATTATATAGAGGAAAAAACAATTTGATAGCGACCGGGGAATTGCGAACAGGGCAAGGATAAGAAGCCAAATAGCGCGCTAAAAAATATTGTAAAGCTAACAGAGATTAAGGAGACCTTCTTGCTGTGATAATTTAATGCTTTACAAGATATTAAGCCGGAGGGACGGCGTTTGCTAATGGGTTGGCAAATTCCGATTTGCCAATAATGTCGCAGTCCTTAATGGGTTGGCAAATTCCGATTTGCCAAAAAGAACGAAGTTCTTTAAAAAAAGTATACCTGACGGTATTTGCCGAAATAAATGTTTAATTCAATACTCAGCAAGCCATCGGTAAATAGAATAAAGATTATTCCCAAACAAATCCCGAAATTTTTCCAATAACACTCCGATATGACTCCCGTATCGTTCCCGTATCGTGATATGGGAACGATACGGGAATCTCATCCGCCGCATAGCGGAAAAACGCAGGAATTGATAAACAACTATTTTGTGGTAGATAAAGAGTAAAACATAGTTTATATAGTAATGTAATAAATCAAGATAGGCAAAAAAATGGGTTGGCAAACTCTTTCTTTGCCAATAATGTCGAAGTCCTTTGAGAAAAAAGTATGCCTGACGGCATTTGCCGAATCGGAGGAACGACATCTTGTCGTTCAATGGAAACCCGGGTTTTTTCGTTACCGATTGCCAATCGGTAACGAAATAAAGCGTAAGAGGTGGGTTGACGAGGACGTCAACCTTCCGACTCTCTAAACCTTCTCAACCTTTTTTATTCAGCAACTTATACTACCCTATTTTAAAAATGGATAGATCTAAATGAACTTTCAAAACTGCTTGACATAATAGGGGCTTTATAGAATAAAGATTTTTCCAATGAAGAGGAGAAGCCCAAAAGATGAACGAGCTGACAAAATATATCCAGAAATTCAGGCAAAGGATAAATTTACGCTTTGCCTTACAAGCAATTATCAAAGCTCTAATCAGCTTTATGTTGGCTTTGCATCTCTATTTTTTACTATGGTTAAATCTTCCCTCTAATTCAATGGTTCTTTTCTATGCCAACATTGGCATTCGCACTTGTTTAGTTTTGGTAATAATCTATTTTCTTTTAAGCGGTTATCGCAATTTTTGGCATAATCTTTATGTAGCGCGTTTTTTGGATAGGCAGATTGACTATAAGGACGACCTTTTTCAGAATACTTTGGAGCTTGCAAATAAAGAAAAAGACAGTCCAATTGTGGAAAATTTGGGTTCACAGGCAAAAACGCGCATAGAAACAAATCGTTATAAAATACCGGCATTATATCCTTCCTGGGTTGTTTTTGCCATCCTCTTTCTCATCTTGGGCTTAGGCACTATTTGGGCGTATTCTTATGAAGATTTTCAGATAGCCTTCAAACAATTTTACACTAACCGGGGGCAAGAGATTATCTACAAGAATTTTATAGAGTTAAGCCCTGGCAACTTAACAATTGGCAGAAACGAAGCAGTAGAAATAAAAATCCTTAATCCCGATCCACGCCTGAAACATCGTCTTTTTTACAGGATAGATAAACAATGGCGAGAATTGGGCTTAGCAGATAATCGCTATATTTTTCAGCGTATTGAGAACAGCATAGAGTATTATGCGGAAAACGAGGTCTGCAAGTCACCGGTGTATAAAATTCAGGTTTTGGATGAACCGATTGTGAAAAAATGGTTTGTGCAATATGACCCGCCGGCTTATTCCGGTTTGCCAACCTGGACTGATACCTTAAGCTATGGTAATATAGAGGCATTAAAACACAGTAAAGTAAAACTTTCCCTCACAACCAATATTCCCGTGGAATCGGCGGTAATGGTTTTTGACGATGCCAGCCGTATTGCATTACAGGCAATAGATAAAAATAATTATATCACGCAGCTGGCTATAGAAAAGCCCCACAGCTGGTATTTGGAACTTACCGATGCCTTGGGACGCAAAAGTAAACCCGAAGAAAAGACCATAAAAATTGTGGAAGATAATCCTCCTGAGATTAATATCACTTTCCCCGGGGAAGATGTTACCCTCAATCAAAATATGCTGCTGCCTTTAATTATAGAAGCGGATGACGATTACGGTTTGAAAAATTGCACTTTGAACATCCAAATTATGACTTCTGAGCCGCAAGTTGTTAATGTGCAAAGTGTTATTTCGGGAAAAATGCTGGTAACGGATTATCTGTTGGATTTGAAAGAGGCAAATTTATTTCCTGGTGATGTAGTTACTTATTGGGCTACTATTTACGATAATTCTCCCGAACAACAAAAAGCAGAAAGTTCAAAATTTAAAGCTCGTTTCCCTTCCATTGAAGAGATTTACAGAGAAATTGAGAACCGCGAGCAAGAAAAGAAAAGCGAACTGGAAACCGCCTTGGAAAAATCCAAAGACCTGCAAAAAGAATTTGAAAATAAACGCCGAGAACTGCTAAAACAGGATAATCCCCAGTGGGAAGATAAAAAACAACTGGAAAAAATATTACAGGAACAGGAAAATCTTTCCAATCAAGTTCAAAATATTGCTGATAACTATCAGGAACTTATCAACAAAATGCAGGCAAATTCTACCCTCTCTGCCGAGACCTTGCAAAAAATGCAAAAAATTCAGGAACTGATGCAGGAAATCAACAACGAGGATTTGCAAAAGGCAATGGATAAATTTGCCAATTCTCTGCAAAATATAAAGCCAGAAGATTTGAAAAAGGCAATGGAGAACTTCAAATTTTCAATGGAGGATTTTACCAAAAAGATTGAACAAACCCTTGCCCTGCTGGAAAGTATTAAAAAAGAACAAGCAATCCAAAAAGCGCTGCAGATTTCCGAAGAAATGGAAAAAATGCAGAAAGTATTAAGCGAACGCACTTTGGACGAGAAACAAAACAACAAAGACCTTGCTTCCGACCAGAAACAAATTAGCGATACCTTTGATAAACTGCAACAGGAAATGGATAAAATAGATAAAATGCTGGAATCCCCACGCGATAACGCAGTGCAAAAACAACTAAATGACTTGAAACAGGATATGCAAAACAGCAACCTGAAACAGGATTTGCAAAACAGCCAAAACTCCTTAAACCAAAATCAACGCAGTCAATCTCTTACAGCCCAAAATCAGGCACTGGAAAAAATGCGCCGCTTTTCCTTAAAACTAAATCAGATGAAAGAATCTATGGGAGGAGGCAATCAACAAAGAACGATGCAAGCAATTCAAACCGCTATCAGAGAATTACTTATTTTTTCCAAAAAGCATGAAACAACTGCCAGCCACTATAGAAATGACCCTTATGCTATCGTTCAAGACCTTATTGCCCAGTCCGAAGGTATCCAAATTTCCTTAAATAAAATGTTCAGCGAAACCCAGGTGCTGATGATGATTCCGCCGAAGTTTTTCATTGATTTGAACGAGACCAATAATGCCTACAGAAATATCTTCAGCTACATCAATGAAACCCAGTTTTACCAAATTCCCAATGCCCTAAACAGCGTTCAAAAGGGCATAAACTTGATGGTTTATGACCTGATGCAGGCACTGCAAAATGCTTCTTCCGGTAGTGGAAGCGGAGGTGGAGGTATGCAATCCCTGATGCAAATGCTGGAACAAATGAGTCAGGAACAAATGGCTATGAATATCCTCACCGAACAACTGATGCTGCAAATGCAAGCTCAGGGTGGAAAAATAGATAGCTCTATGCAACAACAAATTCAACGCCTGGCAGAAGATCAGGAACGCCTCGCTGAAAACCTGAAAAGAGCTCTGCAAAATAATCCGGAAGCACAAAAACAGGGCAATGCTTTAAAACAAATTACAGAAGAAATGGATGCTATAACCAGGCAACTGAAAAATAATCAACTCAATCCCGATATTTTGGAGAGACAGGAAAGAATTATCAGCAAAATGCTGGACGCTCAACGCTCTATCAATAAAAGAGAATTTACGGAAAAACGCAAAGCTGAAACCGGACAAGATATGCCCTATAAAGGAAATACGAAAATTGACTTGGAATCCTTAAGACGCAGCGGACTTCTGGAAGAAGGGTTACGTGCCTATCCCAAAGAATATCAACAGGTTATAATGCAATATTTGAAAGAGCTGAATGAAGCAATCAATAAATAATGTAACACCGGAAAAACGACATCTTGTCGTTTTACTGGCAACACAGCTATGGCGTTACTTCTGGTTTGACGGTAACGAAAAACAGAGTATGGGGTGGTTGACGGGGACTTCAACCTTCCGAAAAAGAAAGAAGATGTAGAATGAAAAAGACAGTTTTGCTAATACTGCTCCTAATTGCTTGCACAAGTGCTATATATGCACAATATGACGAAAAGCAAATTCTTACTCAGCAGGCAAATCAATTGCTGATGCAGCGACAATACGCTCAAGCAGAACAGCTCTTTTTGCAAATTATGGATAAATATCCTAATGATTTAAATTCCATCAATCAACTGATGAGCATCTATTTTGCCCTGTCCCAAACAGATAAGGCAGAAGCAACATTGAATAAATACCAAAGGACTTTGCCGCCACAAACATATAGCGAACTGCTTATTCAGCTATTAGTTATGCAGGCAAAGGTAGAAGATGCCTGGCAGGAAACAATGCGTTATTTAAACATTTACGGTCAGGATGAATACAAATATCGGCGTCTGGCATCTTTTTTTGAACGCAAAGCATTTTATGATAAAGTGATAGAGCTATATACAAGAGCCAGAATTCAATTGGGTAAACCCGATTTATTCCGTTTGGAAATGGCAAATGCGGCAATGAATTATCATCAGTTGGATAAGGCAATTCGCGAATATATGGCTTATACGGAAAACAATCCGGTCTATATGTTCTATACCAATAATCAGCTGAAAACAATATTACAGGAGGATTCCACCCTTATTTCGGTTGTTGGAGCTCTTGCCGACAGCAGCAATAGTACGGTGCTTAAAGAAATTTATGCTAATGCGTTGCTCAGTTTGCAGGATTATAAAACAGCCCTGAATATTTATAAACAGCTTGACCCGCAAAAAATGTTGCATTTTGCTGAAGAACAAACAGCTGCCGGTAACGATAGTATTGCTTTTGAGGCATACAGTTATCTGGCATCCATAGAAACGGATATGGCAAAAAAAATGGATTTGTGTTATCGCCTGGCGGAATTAAAATATCAGCAAAGGGATTTGCCAACCACCGAACTAATTATTGAGGAATCGCTGTCTCTTCCCTTCTGGAAAGATAAAAATCTTTATTACCGCTCAACCGTAGGAGTTAAGTTCCGCAAATTGATGGCAGAAATAATGCTGGCTAAAAATGAGCCGGTTGATAGTGCCTTAGTATGGTTGCACGAAGCCCGTAAATTTAGCCGTAACAATCTGGAAACGCAAGAGATGGATTTAGAGATTGCCCGTTTGTATATCCTTAGCGGTGAAAAGAAAAAGGCAGAGGATATTTTGCAAAACATTACCCATAACACTTTGCAAGAAAAAAAGGAATACTTGACCTTTTTAAATACCCTGCTGGAAGGAGAAACAGCTTTAGCAGATACTTTAATGAATTCTTTTCTTATTCGGCATCCGGAAAGTCAGTATGCCAACGATGCCATCTATTTGATGATGTTTACTTTGAATATGGCAGAGCAGGATAAGAAGAGTTTCTATTCCGCTATTCGGTTATTACAGCTGAACCGTCAAAGCGGAATTGATACATTAGCAGTAATTTTCAGTCATAATAAAGATGAAGAAATCCTTTTACTGGCAATTGAATGGGCAATTGCTTTCGGGAATGATACCAAGGCAAAGGAATTGCTGCAGTATGATTTTCAGGATGAAGTTGCAGCCGATTATGCTGCGTTACTGCGTTTGTTACTGGTTGCCGATAAAACGGAAGAACAACGGCTGGCAAGGGAATTTTTAAAAAACAAGCCCAACAGTATTTTTTCACCTGATTTTAGGCAGAAGATTAGTCGTTGGGCAGCTTCCCGACCTAATTTATAATTACGCACAGGAGATAAAATGAACTTACGCAAAGCATATACCTTTGATGATGTGCTTTTGGTTCCTAAAGAATCGGAAGTTTTACCTGCCGAAGTAGATTTAAGCACAAAAATAACAGCTAAAATCACTCTCCAGCTCCCGGTTTTGAGTTCCGCAATGGATACTGTTACGGAAGCAGCTATGGCAATTGCTATGGCAAGAGAAGGTGGAATAGGAATTATTCATAAAAACCTTTCCCTAAAAGACCAGGCAAAGCAGGTAAGTTTAGTGAAACGAGCTGAAAGCGGAGTAGTTACTCATCCCTATATTCTTTCCCCGGAAGATACTTTGGATTATGTTTTAGCTTTGAAGGAAGCACATCATATCGGCGGTTTTCCAGTGGTAGAAAATGAATTCCTGGTTGGTATTTTAACCAGCAGGGATATCCGTTTTGAAACCAATCCCCAAATAAAAGTTAAAGACCTGATGACTCCAAAGGAAAAGCTGATTACTGCTAAAACCGGAATTTCTCTGGAGAGGGCAATTGAACTGTTACAGGAACATCGCCTAGAAAAATTGCTGCTTATTAGTGATGATGGCAAGCTGGAAGGAATGATAACCGTTAAGGATATTATGAAGCGGCTAAATTATCCAAAGGCAGTTCAGGATGATAAAAACCGTTTACTTGTGGGTGCCGCAATTGGAGTTACGGGTGACTATTTGGAAAGGGCAAAAGAACTTCTTAATGCCGGAGCTGATTTATTGGTAATAGATACAGCACACGGTCACCATAAAAACATCGGCAATGCTTTGCAAAAAGTGAAAAAGCACTTGAGCTGTCAAATTATTGCAGGCAATGTAGCCACTGCTTCTGCTTGTCGCTATTTAATAGATAATGGAGCAGATGCAGTTAAAATAGGCATTGGCCCCGGTTCAATCTGCACCACCAGAATTATTGCCGGAATTGGAGTTCCCCAATTAAGTGCCATAATGGATTGTGCAGAAGAGGCAGGAAAAAACAACATTCCTGTAATTGCTGATGGAGGCATAAAATTTAGCGGAGATATTGTTAAAGCACTTGCCGGGGGTGCGGCGGCAGTTATGATTGGTTCACTTTTTGCCGGTTGTGATGAAAGCCCTGGAGAATCCATAATATATAACGGCAGAAGGTTTAAAAGCTATCGGGGAATGGGTTCCCTGGCGGCAATGAAACAAGGCAGTAAAGACCGCTATTTTCAGGAACAGATAGAAGAAAATAAACTGGTAGCCGAAGGAATTGAAGGAATGGTTCCCTATAAAGGACCCGTTAAAGATTTTCTTTATCAATTGATGGGTGGATTGCGTTCCGGAATGGGTTATTGCGGAGCTGCCACTATTCAGGAATTAAAAGAAAAAGCCGAATTTATAGAAATTACGACTGCTGGCTTGAAGGAAAGCCATCCTCACGATGTCCACATCACTAAAGAAACCCCGAACTATTACAGCGGGGATTGAAGAAGAGCTTTCTCCCGCTTTAAAAAGTTATCTTTCCAGTTTTGTGTATCACTTGAAAGTAGAGCGGGGTTTAGCAAAGAACAGTATTGAGAGTTATCGTCGTGATATTGGCGATTTTTTGTTATTTTGTCCTAAGGATATTGGCAGTTACAAAACGGACGATATTACCAGGTATCTTCTTTCGCTGCAGGAAATTGGGCTTTTAAATACCAGTGTTGCCAGAAAGCGAGTTGCCTTAGGTCAGTTCTTTGGTTTTTTAAAAGACAACGATGTTGCCACAGATGTAGATTTGGATTTGGTGCCGAGAATTAAACTGGGAGTTCATTTACCGGATGTTTTAAGTGTGGAGGAAATGCTTCAGCTATTAAATTCCCTGCCGGTTAAGACCCCTTTGGAAATCCGCAATAAGCTGATGATGGAATTGCTGTATGCAACGGGTATGCGAATTTCCGAACTATTAAATTTATCGGTGCACGATTTGAATTTAACAGAGCGGGTTATCTTAGTTCACGGCAAGGGCAGTAAGCAACGCTATGTGCCTTATGTAGATACGCTTGATGAATTCTTTGCAAAGTATTTAAAACAGAGCCGACCCATACTTTTAAAACTGAAACAATCCGAAATCCTGTTCCTGAATAATCGCGGCGATAAAATGAGCCGGATGGGTTTCTGGAAAATCTTAAAAAAGGCAGCCCTGAAGGCAAATATTAAAAAGGAAATCACTCCCCATACTTTTCGGCATAGTTTTGCTACTCATTTACTGGAAGGAGGAGTGAATTTAAGAATTGTGCAAGCGGTTTTAGGCCATTCTTCAATTGATACAACGCAGATTTATACACATATAGATATGAAACGCCTGCTGGAAACATATAAAGAGTATCATCCCCGCGCTTAAAAAATGAAGAATGGAAAATGGAGAATTATAAATAATCATAAAGCGAAATCTGCGGAATCTGAATGAACCTAAATTTTTATCAGTGAAATCTATGAGAAAAAAAAGGAGCATAAATGAAAACTCATCTTTATCCCTTAAATCCCTTCAAACCATACTGCTATTTATTTTTAGCACTTATAGCAGTTATTTGCTTATCCTCCTGTAAAACGAAAAACCAAAAACAGGAACAGGCAAAATTGCAAAAGGTTTCGGTTACTTTGGATTGGACACCCAATACCAATCACACGGGAATTTATGTAGCCAAAGAACTGGGTTACTTTCAAGAGCAAGGTTTGGAAGTGGATATTCAGCAGCCGGGACAAAATGTTACCGACCAAATTGTTGCCACCGGAAAAAGTGAATTTGGTGTAAGTTATCAGGAAAATGTAATTCGTGCCAGGAGTGAAAATATTCCTTTGGTTTCCATTGCAGCTGTTATTCAGCATAATACTTCCAGTTTTGCCTCGTTAAAAAGTTCGGGAATAAAGAGTCCACTTGATTTTGAAGGCAAGAAATACGGTTCTTGGGATTCACCTTCAGAATTGGCAATCTTAAAGGCAACTATGGCAAAATATGGCGCTGATTTCAATAAGGTAACTATTATTTCCGGAGTATATGATTTCTTTTCCACGATTGGCAAAGATGCAGATTTTGAGTGGATTTTTTATGGCTGGGATGGAGTGGAAGCAGAAAGAAGAGGCATTGCCTTAAATTATATACCCCTCAAAGAGATAGACCCTGTTTTTGACTATTACACGCCCGTGATTATCAGCAGCGAAGATTATCTGGCAAAAAATCCCGAAACCGCCACTAAATTTATGACCGCTCTGAAAAAAGGTTATGAGTATTGTATCGCCAAACCCGATTCGGCAGCGGCTATTTTACTGAAAAATGTTCCTGAGCTAAATCCCGAACAGGTTAAACGCAGTATGCAATATCTGGCAAAAGAATATCAAAGCGATGCTACTTCCTGGGGAATACAGAACTTAGCTGTCTGGAAACGGTTTTGTGAATGGATGTATCAGCAACGCCTAATTCAGCTGGCAGTGGATCCTAATAAAGCATTTTCCAACGAATATTTACCTCATTAAATATGACACCTGCTTGCATTCTGGAAGCGAAGGACATCCGTAAATCATTTCTTTTTAAGGGTTCGCTGCTTGTAGTTCTGGACAAATTGCAATTCTGTATACAGGAAGGACAGTTTGTAAGTATTGTAGGACCCAGCGGTTGTGGAAAAAGCACTTTTTTGGAACTTTTAGCCGGAATTACAAAACCCGACCAAGGCAATATTATTCTGGAAGGTGTGAATATTACAGGAAAAACTGGCTATTTGGGTTATATGCCCCAAGATGATTTGCTTTTTCCCTGGCTAACTACAATGCAAAATATCTTGCTGCCGGTGAAAGTGAAAAATGGCAACGAAAAAGAGGCAAAAAAGAAAATTATGGAATTACTGCCTCTTTTTGGCTTGCAAAATTATACAGACCATTTACCTTATCAGCTTTCAGGGGGATTAAAACAACGGGTTGCGCTGTTAAGAACCTATATGTGCAGTACCGAAATTTTGCTTTTAGATGAACCACTGGCAAAATTGGATGCTTTAACGCGCAGTCAACTCCAAATTTGGCTGAAAGATATTGTCCATTTATTAAATTTAACCGTTATTTTAGTTACTCACGATATTGACGAAGCAATTTTGCTTTCGGATAGAATTGACCTGATGAGGATCAATCCCGGAACTTTTATAGAAAGCATAGAACTAAATAGAAATGTATCCTTAAGCGCTGAAGAACAATTAAAACTGAAAGCAAAAATACGCAGTAAACTGGTTTATGGAGAAGATAAAGAGCCAATAGTGTAAATTAGCGCTAAATTTTGCCCTTACAATAAACTTGATTACCAGTTCTGGCTTTGCTAACCCTATTTTTTCCCCTCTGCATTACTTCTGCTAAATGCTTGGGGAGTTGCTTCTATTCTTTTTGCTTTGGGCTTCAAGGACAAATATGCATAGTATATCCATTATTTTTCAAGGCGTTATTGTATGTTGCCTAGTTGTTTAATTAACGCTTCTGTATAACTGCTTTAACAATTCCTTAGTCGCGTTAAAGATTCGTTAAAGAGTCGTTAAAGAGTCGTTAAAGAAATGACTAAGCAACAAGTAGTTAAACTAAGTCCACAATGAAATTTTATCCCAAATAATGCAATAGAAATAACAAATTAACAACTTTACTTTGTGGGTTGCCGAATTCCGATTCGGCAAGAGAAAGAGAAAAGTTATTTATAGAGTTTTCCGAACTCTTTGGCAAATTGGAATTTGCCAACCCACTATCCCGCAACTGCATTATTTGGGTTTAAGGACAGGGCAAATATCATCTAACTAAAAAAAGAAAAGAAATTATCTTTCGCCTTTCAAAACCGCAAAATATGCTCTAAAACTTTTCCTGCTATGCTCTTTTTTCAGGAAAATTGCAGGATCAGTTAAACTCAAAGCAATTATTCTGCAAAATCCTGAAACCCTGAAATCCCTGTTTTTTGCCCGTCAAGAATCCTTTGAACCGTCTGAATCAGTTTAACATCTTCGTTATAAGAAGCCACAAACTGGACGCCAAAAGGGAGTCCATTTGCGTCTAATCCACTGGGAATAGTTAAAGCAGGCAAACCGCAATTCGTCCAGGGCAAACTCATTAAAGGCGAGCCGGTAGAATTTAATCCTGGTGGTGCAGTTGTTGTTGTAGAAGGGGTAACCCAGAGGTCTATTTTTTCCTCTTGCATAAGGCTTACTATCTTTTTTCTGAATATAAGTGTCTGTCTTCGTAAAAGTTCAAGCTCAGTTGAGCTGATTTTTAATCCTCTGGCATACAATTCCTTAGAGGATTCGGAATAAAGATGCTGATAGCGTGCAAATAATCTTTTATGATTTAGCGCAAATTCTGCGGCAATCAGGGCATTATGCCTTGCATTAATAGAATTTATATCGCCAAAAGGATCGCCGGTAACTATTTTATGGCCATTTTGTAGCAGTTTATTAAGAGCCCTGAAATAATTTTCCTGAACTGCAGCATCCGCCTGTTGTAAATAACTTCCTGTAACTGCTCCCAAAACAGGTCTGTCTGTTATTTTTTCAGAAACTAACTGGTGCAAAAGAGGCAGTAAAAAAGAAAGGTCGCCAATCTGCCTGGTGATGAAACCAATGTGATCAACCGTTGGGGAAAAAGGAAAAACGCCTTGCAGTGAAAACAAACCATAACTAGGTTTTAAACCTGTAACTCCACAGTATGAAGCAGGCCTGATAATAGACCCAATGGTCTGAGTTCCAAGCGATAACAAACAATATCCTGCGGCAACAGCAGCCGCGGAACCACTGGAAGAACCACCTGGAGTATGCTTCAAATTACAGGGATTTTTAGTTTGGGACGGCTGAAAATATGCAAATTCAGTGCAGGTGGTCTTCCCCAAAATCAATGCCCCCAAATTTTTTAAACGGGTAACAATTTCCGCTTCTTTGCCTGCAAAAACCTCTGGAGGAAGTTTTGAACCCGCACGCGTAGGTAAACCATCCACATTAATCAAATCTTTAACCCCAATCAAAATCCCGAAAAGAGGAGGACGCATTTCCGGTTCGGGAAAACGCAATAACAGTTCTTCAGCTTGTTTTAGTAACCTTTGCTGCCTGTTATCTTCAGGCAGCAAAGCACCTAAAACGGGTTCTCTTTTTTCAATATAAGAAAGGGTCTGGATAATATAATCCTGCAAGGGAAGTTTCCCCTGTCGTAAGGCAAGAGATAATTCTTTCAGATTATCAGGATCAATAGCGGAATTCATATCTTATACTTTAGTATCTTAACGCAGGACAGGGAAATATCTATTTCAGATAACTCCCGCCTTTTGCAATGCGGTTAAGTAATCTTCACTTAAGCCAAGTCGCTCACCATAAATCTCTTTATTGTGTTCTCCTATTTCCGGAGCGGGCTCACGCACCGAAGAATCCTGGAAAGAACTCATTTTTATCGGGTTTCCGGCAACTTTTACAGTGCCGGCTTCAGGTTCATTAACTTCCACAAACATATTGCGGGCAAGCAATTGAGGGTCTTGCATCACAGATTCAATGTCGTTGATAGAAGAACAGGGAATTCCTGATTTTTCCATCAGTTCCAGCCAGTAGGAAGCAGGTTTGGAAGCAAAAAAAGGTTCCAGAATAAAATTTAGGGCATCTATATTTTCAGTGCGTAAGCGATTGTTAACAAAACGACTATCCGAAATTAGTTCCGGCATTTCTAGAGCTTTACAAAAGGTATTCCAAAGGTTATCATTCCCTACAGCAATCACAAAATAATAATCACTTGCCTTATATGCCTGGAATGGAGTTATTGTAGGATGACGATTACCAAGCGGTTGGGGTGAAATCCCTTCTGCCTGATAACGCACTAAGGCATTTTCCAGAATGGCTATTTGACCATCCAACATAGCTACATCAATTTTTTGACCCAAACCTGTCTTCTCGCGTTGATATAATGCTGCATTAATTCCAATTGCTGTAAAAAGTGAAGCCGTTATATCTCCAAGGGACATTCCTACTCGTGTTGGAGCTATATTTTGCCAACCTGTAATACTCATAATGCCACCTCTGGCTTGAACTAAAATATCGTAGGCAGGTTTTTGAGAATCGGGTCCGCTATGTCCAA
>Ga0208459_1002464_pt1 | contig 15559 bp, 9 predicted proteins | sample AD_UKC087_MetaG_FD_184433 | JGI IMG/M metagenome (GOLD analysis project Ga0208459, IMG submission 184433) | Active sludge microbial communities of municipal wastewater-treating anaerobic digesters from USA - AD_UKC087_MetaG (SPAdes) (version 2) | ecosystem: Engineered > Bioreactor > Anaerobic >... | reverse complement strand
GGTTGTGATTTGCTCTCTAATTCTTATCTTTGAAGTATTGATAACAGCGGGTATCTGGCCGGTGGATTTATTGGTGGTGTTGTGATTTGCTCTCTAATTCTTATCTTTGAAGTATTGATAACAGCTTGATTATCAATAACTTACAACTAAAAACAGTTGTGATTTGCTCTCTAATTCTTATCTTTGAAGTATTGATAACAGCCAAATACCCTGTAATAATTGAAGTTTGGAAGTTGTGATTTGCTCTCTAATTCTTATCTTTGAAGTATTGATAACAGCTTACTTTCAGGTTTATCAATTAAAACAATAGTTGTGATTTGCTCTCTAATTCTTATCTTTGAAGTATTGATAACAGCTGTAGTTTATAAAGTAATTTGCCCTACTGTGTTGTGATTTGCTCTCTAATTCTTATCTTTGAAGTATTGATAACAGCGCCTTACGATGTGGGGGGCCGTTATAGATAGTTGTGATTTGCTCTCTAATTCTTATCTTTGAAGTATTGATAACAGCCCCGCCCGCCTGAGTTTACGTCCTTTCCTGGTTGTGATTTGCTCTCTAATTCTTATCTTTGAAGTATTGATAACAGCAGCATAGCCTTTAACGTACCTGTCATAAATAGTTGTGATTTGCTCTCTAATTCTTATCTTTGAAGTATTGATAACAGCCATATTAATAATAGACAACGGTATAGTGAGTTGTGATTTGCTCTCTAATTCTTATCTTTGAAGTATTGATAACAGCCTCAAAAGTTCGTGCCAGATACAAGAACAAGTTGTGATTTGCTCTCTAATTCTTATCTTTGAAGTATTGATAACAGCGATAACAAAGTCAATATCTTCCGGCCAACGTTGTGATTTGCTCTCTAATTCTTATCTTTGAAGTATTGATAACAGCAAAAGAACTAAAACCCGCCAAATAATGAAGTTGTGATTTGCTCTCTAATTCTTATCTTTGAAGTATTGATAACAGCTACATTGCAGCGTTTTTATTCGTGCTTATGGTTGTGATTTGCTCTCTAATTCTTATCTTTGAAGTATTGATAACAGCTGGGTAAGGTTGCTAATTCAGATAGCGCTGTTGTGATTTGCTCTCTAATTCTTATCTTTGAAGTATTGATAACAGCATGGTGTTGTTGTTGAAACCACTTCCAATGGTTGTGATTTGCTCTCTAATTCTTATCTTTGAAGTATTGATAACAGCTTTTCAGTATTTCGTATATGTCGCACCATAGTTGTGATTTGCTCTCTAATTCTTATCTTTGAAGTATTGATAACAGCATACCCTGCTGGAATACCAATAATATCAAGGAAAACACCGTGTTATCAATCGGAAAAAAATGGGGAAATGTCTGTAGTCAGATAGTAACTACAGGCATTTTTTCTTTTCTGGGTGCTAGTGATAGTCTCACTTTAAGTGAGGCTATCACTCAACATCACTCGCTAAATTCAAAATAATTCCAATTGCTGTGGTGGGGGAGTGGCTTCAGCGGGCTTACGGCCATAAAAAATTTCCATACTCCCGAATTGCTTGTCAGTAATACACAATATACCAACATGGCCCAACTCAGGCAGCAACTTTTTTACTCGCTTTATATGCACTTCGGCATTTTCGGCGCTGGCACAATGTCTTACGTAGATGGAAAACTGAAACATGGCGAAACCATCCGCCATAATATCTTTGCGGAACCGTGCCGCTACCTTGCGTTCTTTTGGCGTTACAACAGGCAAATCAAAAAATACCAGTACCCACATAATACGATATTGATTCAAATGATGTAACATGATTATTTGAGCTCGGGATAAATAATTCTTCTGGATTCGCCCTCAAAACATTTGTACAGCGATGACGTGGTGCGCTGAAGTCCTACCATCAGCGGGCTGCTTTCCCCGTCAATGCTGATATCCATTGCAGGAATGGATAGCAACTCCTGTTTGATTTCTTTGGTGAGTTCAGCTATATCAGCTCCCTTGTAAACCAAATTACACACAACGCTGTCAACAAAAGGGCGATAGGGCTCCATTATGTCATCTGCTAAACAATAGGCGTTGTATTTGTTTTCGTGATGAATTCCCATAGTGGGCAACATTCCGCTTGCCACCAGTCCGCGGGCTACTACCGCGCGTAATATTGCGTATCCGTAATTTAATAAATTGTTTGGTGGCATTCCTTCTCTGAATCTTTTAAACCCAATATCTTCAGGAAAGATGCTTTGCCAGTAATGTGCAGCCGCCTGTGCTTCATAATTGTCGGGATCGCCCGAGCGCACATCTCCGGCCCATTTTATCATCCACGATGTGTCTTTTCCATATTTTTTCAATAATGCTGCCTGGTTTTTTATTTTGGCTGCAACAGTTTGCTGCCACAACTGTTTTTTTACAGGAACACTCGCATCCAACTGTGCCCTGAACCTTTCGTTTTGCACGCTGTTTACGGCAAGAGGCAAAAATAAGCCGGATGGCATGTGGTTCTCCGAACAACTGATCAGTGCCACGTTATTATCAAGCAGGGCAGCAATAAGCGCTTGTGTTATTGTAAGCTGTTTGTCATCAAGAATAACCACCCCGATATCTTCTATCGGGATGCTTGCTACCTGTGTTTTTTTGAAATTTTCGGGTAATTCATCATTTTTTTCAACCTGTGGCAGTTTTACGATTAGTTGTTTGTTTTCTAAATGCAGGTAGGCAGGGTTGCCGAAATATAAGGTCCGTTTTATCATAATGATTTTTTTTATCTTGCCAGGCAGTGGTAAGTTCTTTGAGCAAGCAGTGATAGTTTCACTAAATGTGAGGCTATCACTAAGATTCACAATAACCCAAATTCCTTTGCCCTGGCTATGTTGATTAACGTTACGTCACCTGATCCATAATAACCTTGATAAGAAGAAAACTTCCAATCACCTGGATCGTTTACCAATCCTGCCTTTACAGGATTATTATGTATGTAGTTAAAGCAAACTTTTGGGTATTCTTTTTCGGGATCAGGAATGTTAATTATAGCGCCGTTTGAAGTTTTTATAAATGAGGGTGAAATGTTATCTGATTTTGTCAGGCATTCAGATTTAGTATGAGGCCTGAATAATGAACCGCTGCGGTTTTCCTGCTTGTTGATTGCACGAGTATATGAACGAAGCATAATAGCAATGGATTCAACCATGGTTTGCTTTTTCTGAATAACCGGTATACTCATCAGATGACCTTGAGTCATCAAATTAGTCGGTATACTCATCAGATGACTTTGAGTCATCAAATGAGTATTCAGATTGATTTCAACATTTTGAACATGAACCAACAGGTGAAAATGGTTTGGCATCAGGCAGTATGCCAGCACATCGGCATGAGGTAAAATATGAGTTTCAGTTTTTTTCAGAAAGAAAAAGTAATTCTCTCTTGTGAAAAATATCTTACCCCGGTTGTTACCCTGGTTGTAAATGTGGTAGAGATGTTTTTGCTCGAAAACCATTTTATTATTATTGCGATAATATCAAATATGGGGCGAATTATCAAATTTCTGATTTATGAATATTATAGCACCGTCGGGTTTTATTTCAAAATCCATGTTTTCAATCAGGCAGTTTATTTTATCAAGAACAAGTGTTAATCTTGCTTGATATTTTGAGAAATTAAATGTGTTTTCTGGTTTTTCAATTTCAACATCAGAACGAGATTCTAAATGGTTCTGAAAATATAGAAATGGACACCCCATTTCATTGAATTTAAATAATTTAAATAATCTGAATTTTGCGTTATCCATCGTTATTTCATCCTTGCTATCCTTATAAAAAATTACTCTATCACCTGTTTTTAAAATGGCTTTTAACCCAAGTTCTATTTTGCCTTTTGTAATTGTTTGAAATTCTTTTTCATTTCTGATTTCATTGATGTTTTTTATTTTAAGTTGGGCAATGTCAAATAAATTTAAAATTCTGTAATGGCGAATAATTTTCATTTTTTCATTGAAGCCTTCATACAGCAAGAACAAATAATTTTCTTCGTTTTGGACGAGGTATTCATTTTTATGGTTATGCTGTGAAACATAAGTTTGTTTTTTTATAGGAATTGCTTTTTCTTTTGATAAAAACCCGATACCTGCTTTTACTCTGGTCCTTATATGACGGATAGGTTTATTGTTAAAATCTATAACATTTGCGATTCCAATACCTTTTTCTAATTGTTTTTGAATATGTTGTTTCAATAATTCATCAATAATAATATCCTTTTCAATATTGATATCTTTTATTTGTTTTCTTGAGACTATCCAAATTTCGTCTTCGCCATTTTTATTTTTTATGACTTTGTATTTCCCGTTTTCTTTAATAGGAAAACCTTGTTCGTTTCTTTCCAATGCTTTTATAGCACCAAAAAATGTTTCCTTATGCAGTTGCCCTCTTATACTATCCCCTTTAGCTATCCTGCCTGTTAATTCACCACGTTTTCGAATGTTTTTAATCGTTGAAGTTAGTGTTTTGTCGTTTGAAATGTGGTTGATAAGGATATTGTTTTCGATCTCATGTACATGCAAAGAATCGTATTTAGTGTATGGGGTTGCGTAAAACTTTTGATTAATTTCTATTGCCTTGAAATATTCTTTTAAAATAGCCTCCCTTTTAGCTGAGCCGGGAATAAGCGTTAATACGGCAGCATCTATAGCATGATGGCTGTGCTTGCTTCGGTCTTTTTTTTCCTCGCCTTTTATCTGATATATTTTTTTGAAAGTATCAGTGATGGTTCCTTTTTGAACATCAACTTTTTCAAAAACTGTTTTTAAATATGCTCGTGCATATTTTGATATGATTTGAGTATCGATTAGTTGGCTGTTTTTCCATTTCAGTGGGATTTCCTCAAGAGTGAATGTTTCTATTTTTTTCTTCCAATAATCGTAATTAAATTGTAATAAGTGCCGTTTTTGTATTAATCCTTTTTTTGCTTCAGGGTCTTGAATTTTTTTTGTACGTCTTTTATTATCTTCAATGAGTTCTTTAAGGTGTTCAACCTTTTCCTCCCATTTTTTTATTCGAGGTTTTATGGCTGTGTATTTATGACCATTGATCATTGCATCATCAAAATAATTTGGTAGTTGGGTGGGTATTAAATTTCCTTGAATCTCATTGTTGTAATAAGCATCTCCTACTGTTAAATTCGATAATGAACTATCAAAGGAGGAACTAATAGGAAAAGTATGCATCAGTTGTGTTTGTGCACCATCAAACAAATTCGAAATATTGATTAATTTTCCTGTGTACATACAAGTGCAATCTTGCTCTTTCCATAAACGGTATTTTTCAATATCATCTTTTAATGCTTTAATTTGTTTATATACTTCTTCATGATTATCTAATTGTTCCCACCACAGTCTCACTTTATTAATATTCTCAATATCGTTTTCCTTAAGATGAGGGTATTTTTCTTTTGCAACGCCAACAATGGCTTTTGCAAATTCTTTATTCTCTAATTCTCTAAATTTTTGGTAGGTTTGAATTGCCCAACGTTTATTTGCATCGTTCAACTCCCTTGCCATTTCAACTACAATTTTTGTATCACTGTCAATTTTCCCAATTTTCAAAAGGTAATTTAAAAGATGGCGCAATTCGTGTAATGTCCTCATCGCCATTGGATTTTTCCATCCTTTTGATGGTGGTTGAGGGCTTTCCAGTAATTTTACATTTGTCTTATATCCATTGATAACAAATTCCCTTTCTGTTTTGGATTGCGGATACATCTCAATATCAGAAGGATGATACAGATGTTTTAACTCACTATCATTTACATTAAAAGTTTCTTTCAATTTCATTTTTATTGCTACATCCAGCCGGGGAAGTTTATAATAATCAATTTCCGGTATTTTATTTTCCTTTGCTGAAGCTTTTTCTTCTTTGGTTTGTTCGCCATTCAGAAATTTTATATACAGATTAAAAACATCATTTTCCAGAACTTCTTTTTCACTTTCAGGTTTTTTGTTCCAATCAGTTTCGCCGAAATATTTTTTTAGTTTGTCTTTTGTGTCCTGCCATGCCATTTCTTTGATGGTATCATCAACCCCTTTTGCATGTGTCATTTCAGTATCTTCAAAAAATTTCTGAATTAATCCATTGACAATATTCAGCTTTTCTTTGATTTTACCAGTTTCCTTAATAGTTTTGGCTATAATTTTTCTTGCCGGTTCTTTATTTTCTTCAAACTTATTACCCAATACTTTTTTTAGATTGGCAAATAAAACAGCTTCTGAGTATATGTATCCGTCTTGCAGAAAAGGAAGAACTTTTAAAATGGCCTTATAACTCAATGATCCATAACCTTGGGGAATGTCTATTGCCGAAAAAGAATTTGCTTTGGTATCATCAAAACCTAATACATCCTTACAAAACTTTTCTAATTTTTCAGCATCATCTTTAGTTTGAATATAATCAAAAAGCAAATGCCAAATTTCATCAACTCTTAATGTCTTTTCTGAAAAATCCTTATTAACATATATCTTTTTACCGTTTTTTATCACTCTCTTTAACTTCCCATATTTTGGAATGTATTTGATTTGCAGACCGCTCCAATTGATACCAATTTTATTTTGGTCCTGTATGAATTTTTCGTGCCAATCAGCATCAAAAACATTCATTAATTCAGCAATGGTTGGACAGGTAGAGACATTAGGTAAATTGTTATAATTAAATTCATATTGCCCATTTTCGGAATAGTTCTTTATAATTTCATCAAATTTAAAATAGCCGTCCGTGCTTATTTTACCTTTGTTTTGCCCCTTTTCAATTTTTCTGAAAAACAAATCTTCCAAAATCCTTTTCTTTAGCGTAATAGGTATTTCATTAAATTCCTTTTTACCCTTTTCTCTCCATTTGATATTATTGATGAACTGTAATGCCCTGAATTCTTCATATTTTGGATGACTAACGGGTATTCTTGGTTTCCCTTTTTCTAATGTACAATTACCTACTAATCCTTTTTGCGATCGAAGTGGCCTGACAAAATAAATTGCTTTATAAAGTTTATCTGTCATTTCTGAATCAAGCTTTTGTTTGCTGCATATTGCAAAAAATTCATCTTCAAAGTATTTTCTCTGGATAACACCACTTGCTCTAAAACGCAAACCATTATCTAATTTACTTTTTGCCAGGATGGAAATTTGAAAATCAGGATTTTCTGTTTTTAATTTTTCAATATCCTCATTTTTTGCATAGGCAGATTTACCGCTTTTTCTGCTTGATTTGAATCCGCGTCTTTGTACCAAATGATATAAAGTTCTCCCAATTTTGAGTTTTTTCAGATAATCATTTTCTTCTTCATTCATTATTAATTCGCATCGAAGGTCATAAGGATTCTTTCTAACAGCCTTGTTGTTATGTGAAGTTCCTTTTTGATCAAAAATATTTGGCTCAAATGCAAGCCATTGTTGAAAGTTTTCATTAAAAACAGGATAAATTCTACCCAAATTTTTCCATTTACCATCAATTTGCTTCCAGTTTCCATTGCTCCACAAACGAAGTTCCTCCATGGTCAAAGGGCACATATTATTTTCAACAAGTATTTTTAACAGCTCCCATTTTCTATATCGTTTTGCATTGTAAAGCCTGCGTTTACTTCTGTTTGTTCTTCTTTCGGCAGCCAATGAAAATTCTCCATTCTTGCCATCACCTACGCCTTTTTTGAATATTACTACTCCGTAATCGACAATTTCATTACTTAAAATCTTTTTGTCTTTATCAGTTTCATCATTATAGTTTTTATAATCTATGAGATATCGTTTTCTAACATCCACATCGCTTTCTCTTAATGCCCAACCTATTGAGTTTGTTCCGAGATCTAAACCTAATTTTTTTGCCATAATATTTTTTTTAATAATTTTTATTATATTTGCAACGCAAATCACAACAAGGCTATAAGCCGTAGAGTGTTTGCTCTATTGCCCCGCATACTTCTGTGGGGCATTTTTTATCCCCCAAATATACATTTTTTTTAAATAAAAAAATATTTTTGTGTTTCTGGTTACCTTTTGTGTTACCCACAAAATAAAAAAGGATTTCAGAACTCTCTGAAACAATTGATTTTGTTTAGTCGGGGCGCTCTAACCCTGCAAATTAGTATGTCTTGAAATAATTATAATTATTTTCACTCCGGGTCTGCTACGTCGGATTTATGTCTCCGTGGTTTTCCGTGTCCGCCGCGGCGGATCCGTGCCTCCGTGTTTTTCTTGTGTGTAAAACCGAAAACAAAAAAGGATTTCAGACCCTCTGAAACCCTTGATTTTATTGGTCGGGGCGAGAAGACTCGAACTTCCGACCCCTTGCACCCCATGCAAGTACGCTAGCCAACTGCGCCACGCCCCGAAAATGTGCTGCAAAGATAGAATCTTTTTTTGAAAAAAAATTAATTGACGAAAAAAATTGCTAAAAGACTAATAATCACCACATAGACCATCTTGCTGTTTTTTCTATCTTTTGCTCATCGGCATCGGGCAGCGCACTGAAAAAATCTATGCCCGTGAAGGCCTCCACCGAATCGATGCTCACAGCAAGAAATGGCAGCTGGTCGGCACAGGCCTCGTTCTTAAAAATAAATCCTATGCCTTTCACACCGGGCTGCTTATAGTCGAGGATTACCTTAAAAAAATACTCGGGTACAGCCACCTTATTTCTGCCTATAGTTTTTACGTGCTTGCCAAAAACCGGCCCCGTGGTAATATACAACTCTTTGTGTTCTCTTGCCCATTCCCGGACCTGCTCCTCCAGCTCCCGCCAGATACCACCGTCTAAATCTGCATCCTGTGGCGAGATGTTCGTCATCACAAAGGTCTCCGACATGGCCTTAGCCGAGAATTTCATGTCGCCGGCAGGGCAGAGGTGCCCCCTGTGATAGCCTGAGTTCTTATAGTCCTCCGGCGTGGCAGCACCTGCTCCGGCCTCAGCATCCGGCCTGAAGTCATCGGTACGGCCGGTCTTGTTTTTCAGCATTTGTGACGTCAGCTTGTAACATACCCAGTTGGCTTGTTTGTATTGCTTGTTATAGCTGAGCGTATAGTATTTATTGTGGATGATTTGCCCGGCTGGTCCCGCACCGGGCGCCAACTCTGTAAAAACTTTTTTTTCAATGTTTTTGTTGTTGCCAGACGAATCGTTATCTTTAAAACCCTTTTCGTCGTTTTTCTCAGGCCCGTAAAAAAAAATCAGAAATATAAGCGCTATCACGCCTATACCTGCATATAAATACCATGCCTTGTTTTTGCTTGCTGCCATTCGTTTTTATTTCATGCAAAAATCACAATTTTCCCTGGTTCTCGACCGGCGGGTCAAAAAAAATATGCCCGCTCTTTGCAACAACTGTAAATATGCAAACTTTTTTTGTACTTTTGGTCCATAATTGTAAACAAATTTAAAAATGAAAAAAATCATCATTATGTTAATGGCCTGTGCCACCGTTAGTTTCTTTGCCTGTAACAAAGGCAAAAAAAACAGCGATAATCCGTTTTTTTCGGATTATACCACCCCGTTTAAGGTGCCGCCTTTCGACAAGATTGACACCACCCACTTTATGCCTGCTTTTATCGAAGGCATGAAACAACAAAATGACGAAATCACCAAAATTGTCAATAATACGGAAGCACCCACGTTCGACAATACCATACTGCCTTTTGACAAATCAGGACTGTTGCTTACTAAAGTGTCCAACGTGTTTTTCAACCTCACCGAATCTACCACCAATGAGCAGATTCAGGCCATTGAGCGTAAGATCATGCCGATGTATTCCAAGCACAGCGATGAGATTTTCATGAATGCCAAATTGTTCGAACGTATAAAAACCGTATATGAAAATCGTAACGAGATGAAACTCGACGACCAGCAGATACGTGTTGTGGAAAAGTATTTCCGCGATTTCGAACGCCTCGGTGCTAACCTGCCAAAAGATAAACAGGAAGAACTCAAGAAAATCAACGAAGAACTGTCCTTGCTTTCAACCAAATTTGGTGAAAACCTGCTGGCCGAAAACAAAAATTTTAAAATGGTGGTGGACAAAAAAGAAGACCTGGAAGGACTGCCCCAGGGCTCTGTGGATGCCGCTGCCGAAGCTGCCAAAGCTCAGAACCTCGAAGGAAAATGGGTTTTTACCATCGACAAACCCAGCATGATTCCTTTTCTTACATACGCCAAAAACCGTGATTTGCGTGAGAAGCTGTACAGGGGATATTTTATGAAAGGCGATAACGCCAATACCAACGACAACAATGAGGTGATTGCCAAAATTGCAAAACTCCGCGTTCAAAAAGCCAAATTACTGGGATTCGACAGTTATGCAGCTTATGTGATAGACGAGAATATGGCCAAGACTCCCGCTAAAGTAAATGATTTTTTGGCTCAATTATGGGAGCCTGCCTTGAAAATGGCTAAAAATGAAGTGGTTGAATTGCAGAAAATCGCTGATAAAGAAGGTGGAAAATTTAAAATTCAGCCCTGGGATTGGTGGTATTATTCTGAAATATTACGCAAAGAAAAATACGACCTCGACGAAAACGAAATGAAACCTTATTTCAGCCTGGAAAATACTATCAACGGTATTTTCTATGTGGCCAACAAACTCTATGGCATCACTTTTGAAAAATTGACCAACCTGCCGGTATATTTTCCCGAAGTGGAAACCTATCAGGTAAAAGAAGCTGATGGCAAACACCTGGGCTTAATCTATTTTGATTTTCATCCGCGCGATTCAAAACGCGGCGGTGCCTGGTGCGGCGGCTTTGAATCGGCAGGCTGGCGCGACGGCAAAAAAGTAGATCCCATAGTTTCTATCGTCTGCAATTTTACAAAACCTACCAAGGAGACTCCTGCATTGCTTACCTACGATGAAGTGGAGACTTTATTCCACGAATTTGGCCATGGACTGCACTCTCTCTTCACCGAAGGAAAATATTCCCGCACTGCAGGCAGCGTGCCCAGGGATTATGTGGAACTGCCTTCACAATTTATGGAAAACTATGCCAGCGAACCCGAAGTGCTTAAATACTATGCAAAGCATTACAAAACCGGCGAAGTTATTCCCGACAAGCTCATCGAAAAGATTCAGAACAGTTCCAAATTCAACCAGGGATTTATCACCACCGAACTTCTCGCTGCAGCCATCCTGGATATGGACTATCACAACCTGACCGAACCTAAAGACTTAAACATTAAAGAATTTGAAAAAGCAGCCATGGATAAAATCGGGCTTATCCCCGAAATTTTACCCCGCTACAGGTCCACTTATTTCTCACACATCTGGGGCGGTGGCTATGCTGCCGGATATTATGTATATCTGTGGGCTGAAGTGTTGGATGCCGACGCTTTCGACGCTTTCAAACAATCAGGCGACATATTTAATAAAGACCTTGCCACAAAATTCCGCAAATATTGTCTGCAGGAAAGTGGCGATGGCGAAGGTATGGACCAGTACCGCAAATTCCGCGGACAGGATCCTTCTATCGACCCGTTGCTGAAACGAAGGGGATTTAAATAAGATAGAGTACGCAAAAAGAAACAATAAAGCCCGGTTTTCCGGGCTTTATTGTTTTTGAACTATCTGATCAACAATTCTGAATTTTCCTGTGTGGTCTTCCGGCCAATGGCTGAAATACAGGTTTTTACCTTTTCTTTGACTTTTTCCTGGCACCTCTGGCTTTATCGGTACTTCGGCTATCCTTGCCATTTTTTCTTTTTTTGAAAAAACTTCCCTTATCGTTGTCTTTTGCCTTGTCCGAAGCCTTTTCACTTTTATACAACCTCTTATTCCTTTTAAAAATACTTTCGAATTCAGGTTTTTCATCATCTTTTAACCCATTGGCATACGAATGTTCCGTCTTTTTGCTGAACCTGTTGTCCTCGGCAGAATACCTGTCTTTTTTATTCTCCTTTCGTACAGTTCGGAAATTGGATTTTCCGTGGTTTTCTCTTACCCTGCGGTCATCCTGTACCCCCCCCCGAATTTTTGTCCGAAGCCCTTTCCACGATGATTTCACGATTGTCAATGATAGTTTCTTTCATCGATCTGATAACCTCTTCGGCATAGCTTTCTTCCACTTCAAAAAAGGAGAAATTTTTCATAAGGTCAATTTTTCCTATGGGGACTTTTAATCCTCGGGTATTGTTATTTATCAATTGAATTAATTCAGCGGGATAAAAACCGTCGGCCTTTCCCAAATTAATAAATAAGCGCGCATAACCAGCTCCGGTGGCGTTTTCAAATTTATCACGTTTGCTGCCTTCTTTCCAGTCAGCCTTACTGTCGGCAGTAACGTTGATGTTCATCGAATTTTTTTTATAATAGTCAAGCAGATGGTTGAATTCAAGGGATACAAATCGTGTGATTATCTCTTCTTTGTCGAGCCATTCCAGTTTCTTGAAAATTGATGGCAGGAAGGTATTTATCTGAGAATAATCAATATCTACTTTTTCCATGCTGCTTACAAAATAGAATAATTGCTTTTCGCATATTTCATGTCCCGATGGAATATCAGCATGTTTAAAGGCTTTGCCAATCTTTTTTTCGATAATTTTCAGTTGATTTTTTTCTTTGAGATTTACAATTACCACCGAAATTCCTGCCTTCCCGGTTCGTCCCGTTCTCCCGCTTCTGTGCAGATAAGTGTTATGGTCTTCGGGCAATGAATAGTTAATAACATGCGTAAGGTCGTCAACATCAAGGCCGCGGGCGGCCACCTCGGTTGCCACCAGGAGCTGAATGTTGCGGATACGGAATTTCTGCATCACCGAGTCTCGCTGTGCCTGCGATAGGTCGCCGTGCAGGGCATCGGCATTGTAGCCGTCGGCAATCAGTTTATCGGCAATATCCTGTGTTTCTCTTCTTGTTCTGCAGAAAACAATGCTGTAAATATCCGGATTAAAGTCGGCAATACGTTTCAGCGCCAGGTATTTGTTCTTGGCCTGTACAGTATAACATACGTGTTTGATATTTTCTGCCCCGGAATTACGGGTACCAATAGTTATTTCTACCGGTTTGTGCATGTATTTTTTCGAGATTCCGGCAATCTCATCCGGCATGGTGGCAGAAAAAAGCATGGTGTTTCTGTCTTCGGGAACCTTTGCAAGTATCTTGTTGATATCTTCCAAAAAGCCCATGTTGAGCATTTCATCCGCTTCATCCAGTACCACGCGGCTGACATTTTTTAATTCCACGGCTTTACGTTCCATAAGATCGAGCAGGCGTCCCGGGGTGGCCACAATGATTTGCACACCTTTTTTCAGTGCTTTTATCTGGCTATCGATGCCGGTGCCTCCATAAACCGGAAGCACTTTTATATCGTCACAATACTTTGCAAAGTCAGTAAGGTCGCCCGTTATCTGAATACAAAGCTCGCGTGTGGGGCATAGGATCAACGATCCGGGCATTGGATTGCTGTTGTCGGCTTCCTGTATGAGTGGGAGCCCGTAGGCAGCCGTTTTGCCTGTGCCTGTCTGGGCCAGCGCAATTACATCGTTTCTTTTGCCAAGCATGAAGGGTATAACTTCTTCCTGCACAGGCATAGGGTTTTCAAATCCCATTTCGGCAATGGCTTTTCTTATCCCGGCCGAGACGTTTAATTCTTCAAAAGTTTTCATTTGGTTTTTTAGATTTTGTGCGTCTGTATGCTATTGATTATATACCTCTGCAATGGCATCAGCACAAGGAAAGGGGGGAGTTGTACAAACTTCTAGCTTGAAACACAGCTGTTTTTAATGGTGCAAAGATAGCGATTTTTGTTGAAAAGCAGCCAAATTATTTGCAGTTTACTGTTGCGGATAATAAAAAAAATTGTACCTTTAAGAGTTAAAATGAATTATAAGTATAATAACATAATTAACTGAAGTTTTGAATAAAAAAAATTGAAAATAACAAACAATGTGGATTGCCAGGATAATAACTCTATGAAAAAGAACTTTTTTACATATAGTCAAAAAGAACAAAACTACGGTCAGTCAGAGTAGTAATTATGCTGCGCATAAGACTAACATTTAATGAACATTTGTACCTTTAAAGAGCAGAAGCACTGGCGCCATAGCAGTCGGCAACTAGTGTAAATTACCTGTGTCAGAGCTTTGTTTCAGAGCATAGAGTAAATAACATTGGTGATATCGTATGATATTCCCGCTTGGTAGCATATCAAATACAACTAATGTTCTGATGCCAGCACTCCTGCATTAACTTTAAAAAAACAAAACATGGGCAATTTAGAAAAAATTAATGACAATGCAGCAGGCATTGACATTGGCAGCGAAAAAATTTTTGTTGCCACAGACAAACAGCCGGTAAAAAGTTACCGTACATTTACAAACACCTTGCAATTGTGCGTGAAGGATTTGCAATCTCAAAACATCCGAACAGTAGCGATGGAAGCGACAGGTGTTTATTGGGTTACTATTTATGATATGCTTGAAAAGGCTGGTATGGATGTGTGGTTAGTAAATCCGGCAGACAGTAAAAATCTTCCAGGCCGTAAGACTGATGTACAGGACTGTCAGTGGATACAACAACTGCATAGTTATGGGTTATTAAGACGAAGTTTTATTCCCGATGAAACATTTCGTCAATTAAGAACTTATAACCGAATACGGGAGGATCATATCCAGATGGCGTCTTCACATGTGCAGCATATGCAAAAAGCGTTGATATCAATGAATATACGTTTACCAGAAGTAATCAGCCAGATACATGGTAAAAGTGGGATGCAGATGATTGAGGCAATTTTAGAAGGAAATACAGACGCAAAGCATTTATTAAGTTTATGCGACGCCAGATTAAGAAAAAATAAAAGAGAAGAAATTCTACAAGCCCTTCAGGGTTTTTATAGCGAGGAGCATTTGTTTGAATTAAAACAGGCTTATGATGCTTATCATTTCTATCAATTTCAAATAGCGGAATGCGATAAAAAAATGGAAAAATTACTGGAAAAGATGTCATCAGAAAAGGAAATACATGATGAGGATATTTTGCTAAAAGCCAATAAAGAAACAAAACGCGTGCGTCATCATAACCCACAAATTAACAACCTACATTACAAATTAGTATGCATAACTAATGGCAGAGATGCGACAACATTGCCTGGATTCACAGATTACAATTATCTTCGGGTTTTATCTGAAATAGGAGATGATATTAGCAGATGGCCAACCGAAAAACATTTTACTTCATGGTTGGGATTAGCTCCCGGACAAAACCGTTCCGGAAAAATTAATAAAAGAGCAAAAAAACGGAGTTCAACAAGAGCGGGACAAATTTTTAAGCAAGCGGCACAAACACTACTAATAAGTAAACATATTGCATTGGGTGCTTTCGCAAAAAGAATAAAAGCAAAAAGAGGGCCTGCAATAGCGATAAAAGCAACAGCAAGAAAACTAGCTGTTATGTATTATAATTTGATGAAATACGGGGCAGATTATGTGGAAGAAGGAACAAAAAAATATGAAGAAAAATACAGAAATCAGCTTATTAAATTTATGCAGAAAAAAGCAATAGAGTTAGATTTACAATTAATTGAAATACAACATAATAATTAAAGATGTTCATTGGTAGCAGATTCTCCTGAAACGAAAGTG
>Ga0208459_1002460_pt1 | contig 15576 bp, 10 predicted proteins | sample AD_UKC087_MetaG_FD_184433 | JGI IMG/M metagenome (GOLD analysis project Ga0208459, IMG submission 184433) | Active sludge microbial communities of municipal wastewater-treating anaerobic digesters from USA - AD_UKC087_MetaG (SPAdes) (version 2) | ecosystem: Engineered > Bioreactor > Anaerobic >... | reverse complement strand
ACACCGGAGTTGTCTTTGAAGGATATGCTCCCGGATGCGGAAATGCGGTGATCGGAGGTGGGCGCTATGACAACCTGTTGGCCCACTTCGGCGCATCCGCTCCCGCGGCCGGGTTCGCGGTGGATATCGATTCTGTGGCATCGGCGCTCGACGCGCTGGGCGGGCCCGCGGAGTCAGAAGGGGGTGCGAGGCAATGGAGTCGGAGATCGTGGACGAATCCTGCGTCATTCGAAGCCGTCAGGTCACGCCACTGAGCATCGCGCTTCCCAAGGGTCGGCTGCTCCAACCGTCGCTGGATGCTCTCAGGGGAATCGGCCTCAACTGCCCGGACACTGACGAGCTCGATAGGAGGCTCGTGTACGAAACAGCAGATGGGCGTGTGAGGTTCGTCATTGCCCGCCCGGCGGACGTACCCGCCTATGTAGAGCACGGCGCCGCCGATCTGGGCATAACGGGCAAGGATGTTCTCGTTGAGGGCGACTGGAACGTGTGCGAACTGCTTGACCTAGGATTCGGGAAATGCCGCATGGCTGTTGCTGTGCCTGCCCCCGCAGACGGGCCCGGCTGCGGCGCGGCGACCTCGTCACTCGGCTCGCCGCGGCTGGGCCAGACCCTGCGTGTGGCCACTAAGTTCCCGGGCATAGCCAGGCGTTACTTCGCACCCAGAAGGGATCTATGCGTCCAGATCATCAGGTTGAGCGGGGCCGTGGAGATCGCGCCCATTGTGGGGCTCGCGGATGCAATCGTGGACATCGTCGACACCGGTCGTACACTGGCCGACAACGGTCTGGTGGTAGTGGAGCAGATCATGCAAGTGTCGGCGCGCCTGATAGCCAACCGAGCAAGCCTGCAACTTAGGTCTGCCGCTATCTTTCCGGTTACGTCGGCACTCGGTGAACACCGCAGTCCACTCTGTGACGCGATGGCTCACTGACAAGAATGCAATCTGGGAGGTGTCCACATGGATACGCCGTTGACAATCAGGACCATTGCCGCTGGCCACTGGCTGCGAGAGGGAATCCGCCGCGGACTGAAAGGTCTCGACGAGATCGAAGATGTTGTCCGTTCCATAATAGACGACGTCCGAAACCGCGGTGATAAGGCCGTTCGGGACTACACGGAGAGGTTCGACGGGGCCGAGTCCGTTCCGAGCAGCGTGGAAGTGACGTCCTCCGAGATCCGTCGCGCCTACTCCTTGGTGGACGACTCCATCACTGAGGCGCTCCGCAAAGCAGCGTGCAATATCGAGCGGTTCCACGAGCGGCAGGTACAGCAATCCTGGACCTGCATCCTCGCTGACGGTACACAGATGGGACAGGTAATCCGTCCGCTGGAGCGGGTCGGCCTGTACGTGCCGGGCGGCACTGCCGCCTACCCGTCTTCGGTGCTCATGGGAGCAATACCGGCCCGAGTGGCCGGGGTTAGCCAAGTGATAGCCTGCACGCCCCCGAGCCCGGGCGGAGTCGCAAATCCTTACGTGTTGGTGGCAGCCGACATTGCAGGAGTCGATAGAGTGTTCAAAGCGGGCGGGTGTCAGGCCATCGCGGCGATGGCTTTTGGAACCGACTCTATCTGCGCAGTAGACAAGATAGTCGGCCCGGGCAATGCATACGTCACTGCAGCCAAGAAGCTGGTGTTTGGCTACGTCGATATCGACATGCTGGCCGGCCCGAGTGAGCTGGTTGTGCTCGCTGACCAGTCAGCCGACGCACGCCTTGTGGCGGCCGACCTGCTCTCCCAGGCCGAACACGGTCCGGATTCGGAGGCCATGCTGGTAACGACCAGCCCAGATCTGGCCATACAGGTCGAGCGCGAGATGTCCGCCCAAGTCGAAGCCTTGGCTCGGCGTAGTACAATTGCGCGTTCGCTTGGCCGACACGGCCTCATGATCATCGCCGACGATCTCGACCAGGCCGTGGACGTGGTCAACCACTACGCCCCCGAGCATCTGGAGATCCTTGTGCATGACCCCCACGCCCTGCTTGGGCGGATCCACAATGCCGGCAGCGTACTCTTGGGTCCGCTCACGCCGGTAGCCGCCACCGACTATGCTGCCGGGCCCAATCACGTGCTGCCCACAGGGGGCACCGCCCGCAGTCGATCCGCGCTTTCGGTGCGCGATTTCGTGAGGGTGCAGAACGTCACATCTCTCTCGCAAGCTTCTCTAGATCAGATTCTGGACGCCGCCCACACCATAGCCACCATTGAGGGACTGGATGCGCACGCGGCGGCTCTTTGTGCAAGGAGGAATGCACTATGACAGCCTGCGGGATTCGCATCAGGCTCGACAGCAATGAGAGCCCCTTCGACCTTCCCACGCCGCTGAAGGAGAACGTTCTGGACCAGCTACGGGCGATCCCGTTCAACAGGTATCCGCAGAGCCTGGCTGCCGACCTCAAGCGGACAATCGCGTCGCGAATAGGGGTAGACGGTACGCAGGTGACTCTGGGCAATGGGCTCGACGAGGTAATCCACATCATCCTACAGACCTTCGGGCCAGGCAGGAGGGTAATCGTGCAGAAGCCTTCGTTCGCCATGTACGGTTCTGCCGCGATGGCTGCCGGCGCAAATCTTGCGGCAGTACCCCTTGGGGAAGGGCTTCAACTGGACGTATCCGGGATCATCGAAGAGGCTAACGCAGGAGCATGGCCCGGACCAGAGCCTGATCGCCCCATGGTGATTCTCTGCAACCCGCACAACCCCACCGGCGGGTGCCTGCCGGAAGCAGAGATCGAGGCCGTTCTTCGAGCCACTCGGGCTCTGGTTGTGGTAGACGAAGCCTACGTGGAGTTCGCAGGCGTTGGTGTGCTGCCGCTGCTAGCCAAGTACGACAATCTCGTTGTGCTGCGGACCATGTCGAAGGCGTTCGGGCTGGCTGGAGTGCGAGTGGGGTATTCAGTATCGAGCCCCGGCGTCGCAGCTGAGCTTGCCAGGGTGAAGCAGCCATTCAACCTAGACTCGCTCGCCCTGGTTATCGCCCAGACGGCTCTGCAAAACGACGCCTACTGCAAGGAAGCGGTCGCCCGAATCGTTGAGGAGCGCACCCGGCTCACCCAGCGTCTGTCGTGCATCCCCGGCGTGACCTGCCTGCCGTCGTACGCCAACTTCATACTGTTCGGGACGGAGTCGGCGGAAACGGCAGAGGTCCATGACGCGCTCGGCCAGCGGGGGATCTCAGTGCGCATCTTCCCGGGCGAGCCTATGCTGCGCGGATATCTCAGGGTTAGCTGTGGTACTCGCGAGGAAGACGACATGTTTCTGGCGGCTCTGGAGAGCGTCATGCGCGACTTGCGCTCGGCTCAAACAAGCCGCTACTCAGGCGTTAAGGATGGTGATCGAGATGCTAGGCCCCAGGCAGGCCCAAGTACATCGAAAGACTTCTGAAACAGATGTCGACGTGCTCCTGAGCCTCGACAGCGGTTGCAGCCCTTCTTCGGCCGCGCCGGTCCGCACCGCCCGCGCAGATGCCGGTGCCGGGGCGCCCGACATCTCGGCAAGTTGCGGGTTTCTGGAACACATGCTCCGATTGCTGGCGTTCCACGGTCGCCTGGATATGAGGATGCGCGCAACCGGCGACGTTGAAGTTGACTACCACCACCTCGTGGAGGACGTGGGCATCTGCATGGGACAGGCATTGCGCCAGGCGCTCGGCGACAAGCAGGGCATTGCGCGCTTCGGGAGCGCCATCGTACCGATGGACGACGCCCTATGCATGGCGGTCGTCGATCTATCCGGACGATCTTACCTCCATTTTGACGTGCCCATGCCATGTGCTAAGGTAGGCGACTTCGATACGGAACTTGTGGAGGAGTTCATGCGCGCACTGGCAAACCACGGGCAGCTGACCCTCCACGTCGACCTGCTCCACGGGTCGAACACGCACCACGTCATTGAGGCCGCGTTCAAAGCCCTGGCACTTGCGCTGCGGCAGGCTGTAGCGGTTGATGCCGCGCGATGCGTCCCGTCTACGAAAGGGGTGCTATGAGCTCAATGCTTGTGATTCCGGCCATCGATATTCACGACGGGAAGTGCGTCCGGCTGTATCAGGGGGACTTCGCCAAGGTAACTGAGTATTCGGACGATCCAGTCGAGGTCGCCCGGCACTGGAACCGGCTGGGAGCCGAGATGCTACATGTAGTGGACCTGGATGGGGCAAGAGCGGGCAGGCCGGTGAACCTGGATATCGTGCGGCGCATCGCAGTGAACACAGGTCTTCCAATGCAGCTGGGCGGCGGGCTCAGAGAGCCCAAGCACGTCGAGTCCGCCCTCGAAGCCGGGGCGACCCGCGTCATTTTGGGAACTGCGGCTTGCGACGACCCTGATACGCTCCAGAAGCTTGCCCGCCGCTTCGGCGAGAGGATCACCGTGAGCATCGACACCCACGGCGGCCGGGTAATGACAGACGGATGGTTGCAATCATCGACCATTGCACCCGAGGAGCTGGCCGCGCGCGCGCTGGAGATGGGGATTGCGACCATCATACACACGAATGTGTCGCGCGACGGCACGCTGAGCGGAGTGGATGTCGACACCGTCTCCTGCCTGCTGTCAACAGGCGTAAACGTCATCGCTGCAGGCGGGGTCGGTCGAGTTCAAGACATCCGTCGGCTGAAACCTCTCGAACGCCGGGGCCTTGCCGGTGTGATCATCGGCCGCGCCCTGTACACCGGCACAGTCAAGCTCCCGGATGCGCTGAGGGCAGCAGGGAACAGAAGGATCATCCCGTGCCTGGACACCAAAGACGGTCGCGTGGTCAAAGGGGTTGCCTTTACGGGCACGAGGGACGCCGGAGACCCGCTTGAGCGGGCTCGGGCCTATGAGAAGGAAGGCGCCGACGAGCTGGTGTTGCTCGACATCTCTGCCACCGAAGAAGGCCGCATGACCGCCATGGATGTAGTGCGCAGGGTATCATCTGCCCTCTCCATTCCCCTCACAGTGGGCGGAGGCATCGCCAGCCTCGACGATATTGAGCGGGTGCTCGAGGAAGGCGCGTCCAAGGTCAGCATCAACACCGCCGCGGTACGAAACCCCGAGCTGGTGCAACTGGCGGCCAATGCCTTTGGGCGCGATCGCATCGTGGCGGCGATCGACGCTGCCGCTGCAGCGCCGGACGAAGGCAGGTGGGTCGTGTGTACATGCGGGGGCAAGCAGCGTACACAGCTTGATCTAGTTGAATGGGCTTGCACAGTCGAGCGGCTGGGGGCGGGCGAGATCCTGCTCACGTCAGTCGACCGGGACGGCGCCGTCGATGGGTACGACCTGCGCCAGCTGCATGCAGTAACCGAGGCAGTCGGTATTCCAGTGATCGCCTCGGGCGGCGCGGGGGCGCCGGAGCACTTCCGCGATGCCTTCGCAGAAGGGGGAGCGGATGCCGCCCTCGCCGCGTCGGTATTCCATTTTGGCCTGCTCGGCATCTGCGAGGTCAAGCAGTATCTGGCAAGCGAAGGAGTTGACGTTAGGCTATGACAAAGCAATCTGAGTCACCGGATTGCGCAGGCCTCAAGGACTGGGTCGATACGCTGAAGTTCGATGACGACGGGCTCATGCCGGCCGTTGTTCAGGACGCTGACTCGCTCCAGGTTCTCATGGTCGCCTACATGAACCGCGAGTCCATCGAAAAGACGATTTGCAGGGGCCTAACGTGCTTTTGGAGCCGAAGTCGCAAGGCCCTATGGGTCAAGGGCGAAACGTCGGGACACTTCCAGAACGTGCGGGCGGTCTACTGCGACTGCGACCGAGATTGCCTCCTCATACAAGTTGACCAGACCGGCGCTGCCTGCCATACAGGTCACCCGTCATGCTTCTTCACAAGCTGCCCTGCCCAGCTGCCAAGCGGCGCCAGTGGAGCTGGCCCCGGGTTCAGCCTGTACCAGCTCTATCAGATACTGCAGGACAGGAAGGCAGGCAAGCCGGAAGGCTCCTACACAGCCAAGCTGCTCAGCTCGGGCCAGGACCGGGTGCTGAAGAAGATAGCGGAGGAGGCAGGCGAGGTGATGCTCGCCTCCAAAAACAGCGACAAAGACGAGATCATCAGGGAGATGGCAGACCTTTGGTTCCACTCCCTGCTCGTCCTGGCCTACCACGACATTACCCCGCACGCAGTCGTGGAGGAGCTATCTCGTCGCCACGCAGCTAGATCCGCTCAGCTCGCGGGCGAGATGTCGTCTTCCGGCGGCGACAGCACGGGGAGGATCTCGTCTTCACAGTCGTGATCGGCGGTGTCGCAGCGATCTTGCGGGGCGAACCCGCACAGCTGCGCGAAGTAGCACCGGTCACACTCCGCGATCCTCCTTATGGGCGTATTGCGCAGGTCGTGCCGGGACGCCTCGCCTGCCAGCTTCCTCAGGCCCTCGGCTGCCCGCAGCAGCTCAGCGGGCCCGTATGATCTGTCGCGAACCTCGTCGGGATACAGGAAATGCAGCCTGGCAGTGACGCGGTCGGCGCCGCACACCCGTGCTGCTGCGGCGGCATACGCGTCCAGCTGAACCGCGTACCTCGCCGCCGCTTCATCGACTGCCGGGCCCCGAACTCGATTAGTCTTGAGGTCGACTACCAGCACACCCACGTCCGGCAGCACATCGACACGGTCCATGACACCCGATACGACCGGCCCCCCTACGTCCATCAGAAATCCGATTTCCTTCTGCCCCTCCCGCATGGGACCTGGATAGCGTCTCAAAAAGGTATCGATCATGGGCATCAGGTCGTCCGCAACCGAGCATGCAAGGACACTGTCTGCTCCGCGCATATGTAGTTCATCGAGTAACAAGGCTCTAGCCTCGGCAGAATCCGTCGCGCGATCGCACCTTTCACATACCGAGTGCACTACCTGCCCGCGCACAGCCGCATTGAGCTGCAGTTCGGCTCCAAAGGCTTTGTGCATGTCGCGAGGTATGCGCCCCAGCCTGTACACATACTCATAGAGATACCAACGGGCGCAGTGTGAAAAGCACATGAGCGCCGACACTGAGAACTGGCTGGGTGCGTCCACCGCGCCGCGTGAGATCCACACCGGGCCCGAAAGAGGGGCGAACTGGGCGATGGCAGGCGATCCATCGTAAGGCCCGGTTGCCTCCGTCCCTACTGGCTCAGTCTGGCTATCCCGCCCTGCAGCCGCCTCGTCCAGCTCCCCGCCCGTCGCCTGCATGAGCTCGCGTATCTCCGACTCCTCGTAGTGCCTGACGAGTATTGCGGCGCCGGCCTCGTCATCATTCTCCTCACCCAGCTCCGGTATTGCCGAACACAGATGCTGATACCAGCTAGGCCCTGCGGATGACCGCGCCCGCGAGCCCGGGCCCGGCAATGTCGCACTGCCCACTAAGTAGTCGGACGCCCGCGTTGTGGCCACGTACAGGCAACGCTTGCCTTCCTCGTCATCGCCGGCCCTGATCTCCTCCACCACGGACCGGAAGTGACGAGTTGCATCGCACCACTCATCGCCCACCTGCACCGGCACTGCCAGACCCAACGACAGGCTGTACTCGAATAGGCCGCCGCCCGACCTACGCGCGCCTCGGGCCAGTTCAGGAATGAAAACCACGGGGAACTCAAGACCCTTGGACTTGTGAACAGTCATGACCTTCACCGTGTCGGCGGACTCCTCTTCCATGGCCGCCTCGGCCTCCCGGGCGCTGAGATCGCCCGCATACTCCATGTCTGCAATGAAATCCCGAAGACAGGACCGGCCTGACGTTTCGTCCTCCGCCATTTGGACGAGCTTACGGAGATTGCCGATGGACTGAGCTCCATGCTCGACGAAGGCAAAGTACTCCTCGAACCCCGCCAAGTCAGAGGCGGCTTTCACCAAAGCGCCCACCGGCATCCTGCCCACCGCGGCCCCAAGTGTGCGCAGGCAAGTACGCACCCGTCGGAACTTAGCAAGCTCTGCGCCTGCGAGCCCGCAAGTGCCCGGCGCATCGGTCCCGCCCACCGTGCCCGCAGGGTTCGACTCCGCATCCCCACCCCATATCGCTCCGTCCAGCCCGCCCGCAGCCATCTTCAGCCTGAGCAGGCTCTCATCGGAAAGACCGAACACCGGCGAACGCAGGACTGCGGCAAGTGACGTGACGTCCGATCGGTCATCGATGGCCCGTAGCAGATCAACAAGCCAGATGACCTCGGGCCTTCCGTAGAACCCGGTGCCTCCCACCACGTAATACGGAATCCCATGTCGCGCCAGCGCGGCTTCGAACTCCTTCACGTGAGTCATCGCCCTGAGCAATACCGCGATATCCCCATATCGCACCGGGCGCGCAATCGCTGCCTGGCCATCTGCCCACGCAGCGGTCTCGCACACCAGTCTCTCCCCATTCTCCACCATTTCAGCAATTCGCCTGGCGAGAGCCTCAGCCTCGAGTTCGCCCTTCGGGCCTTTCTCCGCGCCTTCCAGACGCACCAGCATCAGCTCGGCCCGGGGAATGTCGTCGTTCGGCGCCATCCTGTACGACTTGGCAGGCGAAAATCGCTCCGGCCCCAGAATCCTGGCGAACAGCGCATTCGTGACGTCGACAAGCGGCCCGATCGAGCGGAAATTGGTTCCGAGCTCCACGCGTCCGCACCTGCCTGCAGCCCCAGCGGCATCGCCCGTGGCATCCCGCAGCGCCTCTTCGAATACCTCTACAACTGCGCCGCGGAACCTGTATATCGACTGCTTGGGGTCACCCACAACAAACCGCCTGTTGCCGCAGGGCTCCCCCGTGATCCGTGAGACGATTTCGTCCTGGAGCCTGTTGGTATCCTGGTACTCGTCTACAAGCACAAACTTGAACCTGCTACGGCATGCCGCCCCTGCCGGGGTGTCGCGCAGCAGGTCTCTTGCGGCAAGCTCGATGCCGGTGAAGTCCATCATGGCGCCATTGCCGCGCTGGGCCCGATACTCCTCGTCCATCAGCCTGCATGCGTCCACCACTGAACGCACACCTTCCCGCGCGAGACTGTCCGGCACACACTCATACAGCACTGCCTTGAGCTCATCTATCTCCTTCTGCTCATCCGACCGCTTCTTCAGCCCAAGCGCGGCCGCAACCGAATCGATCTTGAGCATCAGCCCCGACACGTCGAGAAGCTCTGGGCTTTCTGGCTGGATAAGGCCCAATCGAAGATGGGCGACGTCCACTTGCACGCCCTTGCACTCAGCCGCCGCAAGCAGGACAGACTTCAAGTCGGTCAGCGCCCGCTCCGCCTCTGCCTCGGACCGGTCCAGGTTCGCCATGGTGATGCCAAGGCACTCATCGAATGGCTTGCCGGTCATGCGCAGCTTCTCGAAGACCTGGCAGAGAGCCTCTGCCACAGCGCCAAACCCCTTGTCCACCACGAGAGCAGTCATGTAAGGGTCCTTACGCTGGAGCATCTTGTCGACGGTCGAGCGCGCGGATGCATACATGGCCCGGCGCGTGTCGAGTTCGTCCATGATGGCGAACTCCGGGTCTACACCTGCCTCTATGGGGTATTCCCTCACGAGCTGCGCGCAGAAGGAGTCGATCGTGCTGATGCGCGCCGACTGAAGCCTCCTCGCAAGCTCCCTCCACCTTCGGGCCTCCTCGGGAGAACCGGCGCCCTTCTCCCGTTTGACAATCTCCTCCCATGCACGGCCCTTCATCTCGCTTGCGGCCTTCTCCGTGAAGGTTATGGCTATCACTTCATCTATATCGGCAGCCTGCTCCCGGAGGATGTTCACATACCTGCCCACAAGGACCCGAGTCTTGCCTGATCCCGCGCCGGCGGTAACCACGAGGCTATGGTCGAGGTCGAATATGGCCTGCTTCTGCTCAGGAGTGTAGCTAGCCACGGCAATCACCCCCCATGCAAGTGTCGCCGTCGCCCTCGGCCGACTGGCTCAAGGCCTCAAGGTCGAGCATGTACACTTGGCAAACACGGCGATAGTCGCACCAAACACAGCTAGACGGTTTACGAGGCGCGATGTAGAACGCTCCCGCGGCGGCCTTGCCCGCCACATCCAGCGCGGAGGCGGCCACCCTATCCACATATTCGCGCCATTGGTCGCGTGAGAGCTTTCCGCCGCGCCGCCGCTCGGCTGCGAACCGGTCATGATACTCCTCACGCCATACTCCCGACCCCATGCGGTTATCGCGCAGGCTGTAGTACCACGCGCCCGCCACGAGCAGTGGCGCAGATGCGAGCAGTCGCTCCACGGCCAACACGTACACTCCAAGCTGAACCTCATCGGCCTCCCGGATTTCCGTGAATGAGGGTAGGTTCGCGCTGCGACCGGACTTGTAGTCGTATATGGCCAGAGCGCCGTCAGGCCCGACGTCGATTCTGTCCACCCGACCGCACACGCGCAAGCCGCCGTCGCTGCTCGGATCGTCGCCCGACAAGACCAGGTAATCCCGCACTGAACCGGGCGCTGCCTCCGGCCTGAGGGCGAGGCCAAAGCTCCACTCAAGGTGGGCCGGGCTCCAGAACCCGTCGGTCTTGCTAGCCAGCTCTACCTGGGCATCAAGAGTCCGAATAGCCTGCGCGACTATCGAGCTTCGGTATGCCTCCCACGCCGGCTCTGACATACTTATGGCCTCGATATCGACCTTGTCCAGTTCCTCCTGGGCAATGCTCGCCATCTCAGAGTAGTAGTCGTCTATCTTGGACGGGAAGAGACATGACCCGAGGTGCCTTTCGAAGAACCGTCGCATGATATCGTGGAGCACACCGCCGCGCGTGAGCGGCGTCGGCTCATCCGGCGCCTCCTCGACCGCGTCCAATTGCAGCACGCGCGAACAGAAGAAGGCGAACGGACACCTCAGGTAATCGTCGAAGTGCCCAGCCGACCATACCGCGCCGCGGAACACTTCGGCCTTTAGGTTGTTCACCAGGTCAGAGGCGCCGACCGCCCCACTGAACACCGAGAACCCAGGGCCCGCGGCCTGAGCGGATCTATCCTTCCACCACGACGCAGTCTCCCACATGTCCGGCCGTTGTTTCGCCCATTCCCGAACCTGGGGCATCAGCTGACCCGCCTGCCCATGCGCCTGCCTCCGCGCCCCCGCCAGCGCAAGTGCGCACAGCCCGAGCTCCCTGGGGCTTGCCGCCATGTCCAACCTGCGCGGGAAGACTTCACGCGGAGATACTGACTTGGTTATCTGCTGCTCATCCTCTGGAGCGATGTCCATTGAGTTCAGGAGTTCATCTACGAAAAAGGATCTCCTTACCGACGAGCCGTCGGCAGCGCTGGACGGGTATGTTATGTACAGCTTCCTGCTTGCCGCGCCCACTGCCGAGCTGAAGATGAACCGTTCCATGGCCGCATACTCGCCTGGCAACGTCACGCCGACGCCTGAGTGAGCCAGTCGCTGCAAATCGTCTTCCTTGAAGACCCACGGTCGCCTCATTTTCCGCGGAAACGTGCCCTCCACCATCCCGCTCAGGAAAAGGATCGGCCATTCCGACTCCGCGCTTCTTGCCGGCCCGACAACCCGGACGCCGGCAGGGTCAGGGCGCTCCAGCCCAAACGAGCGCCGCCTGATCGCAGAGCCGAGGATGCGGGCGAATCCAGCCCAATCGCCGCCGCTGCAGTCCGACCCGTCCTGCCCGCCAGCTGAGCGGGCAATCTCGTCTAGGAGCGAGTTGAACACCCTCCACGCCGCCCATGACTCGACGGCCCAATCGCGGTTTTCGGCCGCCATGATGGATCCCGGCATCCCGACCGCCGCGAGCAGCGTGCGAAATTCGCACACACGATCAGCAAGCCCTCCGGATTTGCCAAAGCCTCCGCTCCAGGCTTCGGCCAGCGTATCGGCGAGAGCGAGCGCATCGCCGCACTCATCGATCCTCCGAAGACGCGCCTTCCATCGCCCGGACGTAAGCTCCAGCCCCTTGACCCCGATTGCCCGGGCGACCCGGCCTGCGCATGCCGGCCCGCGTCCTATGTATGGACTGGCAAGCAACCTCACAAGGTCAAATCCACTGTGGCGCGACGCTGCGGCATCTGCCAGAGCCACACAGTCAAGGATTGGCATCGACGATGACAGCAGGCGCTTCCTCGGCGCCGCGCACGCCACGCCGAACTCCTCGAACGCCTCCAGGAGCGCGGGAATGAACTGGGCGGAGTCGGCGCTGGCGACACAGATCTCCCACGGATTGCGTCCTTCCTCCATGATCAGGCGCTTGACCTCGCGGGCCACCTCACGGGCCTCGGCCGCCGGGCCGGGCGCAGTCATAATCGAAAGGTCAGGCTTCAAGGACCCGCTGCGAACGCTCACCTCGACAGTGGCGGGCTCCACGAGACGCCTCACCCTTTTGACTACGAAATCCGCATCATCGCACTGAGTGCAGACAAGGCCAACGGATGTTGCCGGCACAAGACGGGCCACGGCGGATATCAAGCCGGCCTCGGCGGGCGTAACGTCGAAGAACTGATCGAACCAGACCCTCCCTAGATCCCCGAGCGCCTGCCCGCCCTGGGCTATGAGTGCGGAAGCGGCATCGATGTACAGGTCCTCCCCGTCGGCCAGACCATGCCCGTCAAGGAAGGCTTCATAATCGCGCCAGACAGCCAGGAAGTCGGCGTGGACTCCCGTCGGCGCACTGCCGCCTGTCAACGCCTGCTCGACATGGTCGGGAGTGGCCGCAACTTGTTTCATATCGAGAATCGCCCCGGAGAACGCGCGCGCGACTCCGGGCCGGTCTGCAGAGTGACCCACAGCAGCAAGCTGACCCGAACCGGCCCGTCCCTTAAGCAGACGGCCTATGACGATCTCACGCTCCAGCTCGCCGATGGGCCTGCATCTTTGCCCTCTTGCCACCCTGCGCAAGATAGCGGCCGCGAATTGATCAAGCGTATAGACTGGAATCACGAGGGCGGCGCCGGACTCCGTCGTCGACAGAACCTCGCGCCGCGCCCTTGCGGCCATATCACCTGAATGAACCACCAGCGCCATCTGCTCCCCCACGCCGTCCATCACGGCATGGGAAATACTCGCAAGAACCGATGAGTGCGCCATGAGCCCAACACACCACCCCAAGCTCGGTTCGGGCGCCTGAGCGCCCGGCTGTATCTTTCACCTTCTGAGGTGTGTATCCCTTCCGAATGTAGGTAAACAACCCCAAGGCGAAATCATGTCGCCTTGAAGTGCGACCTAGCGTCTACGCGCCTTCTCACTGGTACCCAAACCGCAGCAGCCGGCCGACCACCGGGCCAGCGACCTACTTAAGCTCGGAAACGCTAGTTGCAGGCCCCTGCCTACAGACTTGTCACAAGCGTGACTCCATAAACAGGGAGCACCGTTGCCTGCGCGAATCCGGACGACTCGTACCTGTCAGACTACCCAGGATCCAAGGAGGTTGACCAAGAACCCTGCCGGAAGACAAATAGGATGAGCCAGAATCTGGTTGAGCCAAATGGGCATGTATCGGGGAGCACGTAATCCCATTCTAGGGCGAATAGGATGCCCCGGAACCCCCGTTAGGGCCCATCACAGGTGAACGCCGCAAGCTTCGCAATCTCGTCGATTCCGAGACCGAGCGCAATTGAGGCCTTGACATATACAGTGGGACTATATATGATGACGTTATATAGTGCTGCTATATAGTTGGGCTTTATACAGGAGATGAGATCCACCATGAAGAGGGACAGAAACCTGCCTCTTACAGAGACTGTCTATTACGTTCTCTTGGCCTTGCTCAAGCCTGCCCACGGCTATCTCATCATGCAAAAGGTAGAAGAACTCAGTGACGGTCAAGTGCGAATGGCGGCAGGAACTCTCTATGGAGCCCTTGAGGCTCTACTTAGGCAGAACTTCATCAAACCTGTACAAACTGATGATAGTCGGCGCAAAGTCTATGTGATTACTGATGAAGGAAAGAGAATTCTACGTTTGGATTGCCAACGGATGTCTCACATGATACGCATCACGCGAAAGGAGGGATTACAGTGAAAAAATGCAGATTATACCTTGATCTTGGGAACGAGGAAAGGTGGCTTACTGAAATGGCAAAGCAAGGTTTGGGTTTGAGCCGCAAAACAGTCTTCGGATACGAATTCAGGCAAATCCCTCCGCAGGACACTGTAATCAGAATCGATTACCGGAATTTCAACACACCTGCCGACTTTGAAGACTACCGAATGCTCTTCAAAGACAGTGGATGGGAACACATTGCAGGAACCAAATCCTCGGGCACTCAATATTTCAGGAGAACACACAGAGAAGGGGAAACTCAAATATTCTCAGATACTGCTTCCAAGGCTGCCCGATATAGAAGACTCTCTAGCCTTTGGCTATCACTGGCTTTAGCCTATTTGCCGCTATTGATTTCACTGATCTATTCCGGCACTGTTGACCCCTTCGCATTTCTCAACCCTAGACTACTGTACTATACACCTGGATTGTGGGACATGGCGGGAGAGTCCTTCCTGGATGCATTTCTGTTTGAGACGCCTTTTGCCATAATCAGAGGTCTTTCCTGGCTTCTCTTTCCTGCCTTGATCTGTCTATGTATTGCTTTTGCAGCTAAGTCAGAAGTGCAGTATCGCACAATCAAGCACGGACGGGAAGGAGGATTTGAGTGAGCTGGGGTGTAATGATTGCGGTACTCTTTGTTCTCGCGGTTGCCGTATGGGCTGCCATGAAGAAGGGCAGGTCATGACTGTCAGTGTCGTAGCTTGGCGGAGTGAAACACGCAGATCCTCGTAAGCATAAAATGGCACCCACGTGGAGCCAGGCCGGCGAACATGCGATAATCCCCCTTGAGAGCACAGATTCTCGGGGGGATCTGCTTATGCCCGATACACTACCGCGCGATGGCGGTTACCCGGCGCGAGTTGCGTTGGCTCCTGGACGGATTGTCATTGGATTGGAGCAGAAGAAGGCTCATCCGGCGGTAAGCGCCAGGACAGTGCCGTGAAATCCTTTAGTCACCAAGCCGCACTGCAAGCTCGCGTCCCGCTGAAAACCTTGTGGAGAACCCACGGGTGATGCGCGTAGCACAAAGAACGCTGGTATGCGAGGATAATCGGTGATAGTATTGATTCATCAAGAGAGCGCTGGAGGAACCACTGAATGCAGATAGTCACAGATCACGGAGCAGACATCAGCCCCGAGCAGCGAGAAGGGCTTTATATCCACTATGTTCCTCTCACGATTACGCTCGGGGGGCGAGTATACCGGGGCGGTGTGGATATCAGCGTTGAAGAATTCTATGAACTTCTCGAGCGCACCGGAGAAATGCCCAGCACGTCGCAGCCGTCTCCCGGGGATTTCGCCGAGCTATATCGAAATTTGGCCCGCACGGATCCGGATATTCTGTCAGTCCATATATCGTCGGGGCTCAGTGGCACAGTCAACACTGCTCGCATGGGAGCGAGCATGGTTCCTGAAGCGAATGTTACCATATACGACACGAAGACACTATCCGGAGCGCAGGGATGGCATGTAGAGGCCGCCGCGCGCGCCGCTAAGGCTGGGTGGAGCATCGACCGAATCGTTACAATGTTGGAGCAAATAACCGCAGCTACCGACACGCTCTTCACGCTTTCAACCCTGAGGTATCTCATACACGGCGGACGCATCAGCCACCTGAAGGGGCTAGTCGCGTCGATACTGAACATCAAGCCCATAATCGGAG